>OLNF01003868.1_pt1 | contig 10583 bp, 9 predicted proteins | sample 1673061 | NCBI WGS metagenome assembly OLNF01 (sample SAMEA3136751, study PRJEB25190) | human gut metagenome | reverse complement strand
CCAAGCTGCGCGAGATCGGCGCGGACATCACGGAGTATGACGACGCCATCCGCGTCGAATCCGCCTACCGCCTGCACCGCGCGAACGTCAAGACCATGCCGTACCCCGGCTTCCCGACCGATATGCAGCCGCAGATCACCGTCTGTCTGGCCACCGCCGTCGGCACCAGCCTTGTGACCGAGGGCGTCTATGACAACCGCTTCCGCTACACCGCCGAACTTGGCCGCATGGGCGCAAACATTCAGGTAGAAGGGAAGACCGCCATTATCGACGGCGTGCAGACGCTGCACGGCTGCGAGGTCCGTGCCTGTGATCTGCGCGCAGGCGCAGCAATGGTTATTGCTGCCATGTGCGCCGAGGGCATGACGCTCATCGAGGACGCGCACTTCATCGAGCGCGGTTATGAGGATATCGTCGGCAAACTCACCGCACTCGGCGCGCACATCCGCCGTATCGAAACCTACGAAACCCCCAGCGTTTCAGAGGACGCAGGCTGAGAAAAAATTTCCCCGGCAGGACGCAGACATGTCCCGCCGGGGTTTCTTTACATAAAAAGTCCCGGGTCAAATGACCTGGGACTTTCATATTTGCTTTGGCACAACCTGCATGATTTGGGGACCCCCGCAGCGCAATTTGCCGTTTTCATTAATTGGTCAGATACGAATCGTCTGTGATTGGAATGAAGTCGTCTATCGGCGTTAAGGTATCCAGGAACGCGCGCAGGTTCTCATAGCTGCATTCCTCTGTACTCATAAGCGTATCTGCCCACTCCAGCCGATTATCTGTCATGGAAAACAGGGAAACGTATTCAACGTGCAGATATCCCATGCCTCCGTCGTGAACAGCGATGCCGTTGCCATCATACGCATACAGGCAGTTACTGTAACTCCAGTAATTTTCTTCGCTTGAAACAACCTTTGTGCCGTCAAATGTATAAATATAATATGGTTGTATTATTAAGCAGCGGAAAAATCAACAACCGCCTGCTTTGTGAGTTGGCGACCCATCCGAATTTTTTGCGGCTGATGGTTGATATGGAAATCTTAATTGACCGGATCGCTGATATGCGGGTGAACCAGATGAATCTGATTCTGGAAGCTACCCGGCAGACCATTCTGAAAGAACACGCACCGGGAGAAAATAATCTATATATGCGGACGCTGGAACTGGGTCAGGTACAGGAGAACGATTTTTACAGCCATATTCTTCATGATGATCTGGACAGCATTGTCCAGGATATACGGGAAGCCCATTTGAAAGACAAGACCACAGCCGACCCACAGCCAACACTGGATGAGGTTAAAGAGAATTTTGAACAGGCCATACAGATGGGGACCGACACAGAAGCTATGATCCATGAGTTCTGTGATAAAATGCAGATTCCTTTTGAAAAAATTTCATCCGAGGATTTTTCTGCTTTTCTGCGAATACTGAGCCTGTCCAAGCTACTGAAGAATCCCAACAATATGAGGGGGAAAGCTCGGTCACAGCCTTACCATGGAGCAAAAAAGAAAAAGCGAAAGTAAAAAGGAAGCGCTCAAAATAAAATGAGCGCTTCCTTTTGATTACATGGAAATTTTCTTGGATATCAGTGCATCCAATTTTTCAATAATTTCTTTCTGACTATTTTGTACTGATATAAACTTTTGGGCAATCTCCTTTTGAAGCAAAAGGCTAATATTTCCTTTACCATCGACAGGAATTGGTACCATAATATCGCTTAACATCGAAGGATATAGTTTAGTAAATTCATCTTCTCCGTTATCGCCTTTTCGACCTTTAGCCAGCTCTCGGAATATGGGTTCTAATGTAAATTTCATATAATCGAAGTCCAAATCTTGACGCCCGTTTTTAGGAACCAAGATTCCACGATCTCCGTTAATGGAAAATTTGCCATTCAGAATAAGAATCGTACCTGCAAATCCGTTTGTTGACCATGTCATATAACGACCGTCATAATCGTAGGTATCTAAATGGGTCAGTGTCCCTTGACTTGATGCCGAGTAGACCGGGTAAGGGCCTGAGTGTAAATTCCCGTACTTTTTGGTGTACTTTGACTTTCCTTTAATTGTGTCAAATAGCTCACTCAAAGGCAAATATTCGATCGCATATTCATCACAATTCGGCACAACAGAAACCTGTGAGAGATTTGCAATTTGTTCAACAACAGTTTCTTTGGTTTGTTCCAAAGTTACATAACCTGCGGCGATTTCTTTTTGCTTTTCAAGCCAAGGCTCTCCGTCATGGTCTACCGGAATAGCAAATTTTACAGATTGAATCATAAATGGTGGTAATGATGTGTACTCATTCTCTCCATTATCGCCTTGCCGCCCTTTTTTAAGCTCTCTAAAAATAGGTTCCAAGGTATATTTTGCGTACTCCAGGTCTATATTTGTGTCTTTCAGTAGGAGTATTCCACGGTGGTTGGTTGCGGAAAAAGGTGATCTGTGAATCATCATGTAGCCCGCTAAACCATCTATTGCCCATGTCAATGCCGGAACATTATAATCATAGGAATCGATCTGAGCAAATGGTCCAAATGTGTTGCCAGAATATAATGGATGCTCACCAGTGTGTTCATGTACATAGCTTCGAGTATATTTTCCGTCGCCACGAACAATATCAAACACCTGAGTAATGGGGATTTCTAAAAACTGAAGGCCCTCATCGTTTTTTTTTTCAACTTCAGCCAATGGTTCATCAAGTTCAGACAATGTGTTAATCGTATCAGCAAGTAAAACTCTAAAGTCATTTACTCCGATTGTCTTGGATTCTTCCTCGATACCAAGAGCCTGCCGTTCTTCGTGATTCCACCATCGTTCCACGCACCAATGAGTTCCGTTGTAAAAGTCATCAATGCTCGAAATTTTGCATCTCCGATCACCAATCATGTTCAATGTGTTTGCAAAGCTCGTTTTCGCACCCTTGAACATATTAAAAAGATCAGATGCAACCTGCAAATCATTTTGATTGATGTCAAAACGGTACACATCACGAGTTTCTCCGATTTCCGAACACAAATAGGTAAATACTGGGGAGATTTGGCGCTGAAGCGTAGGCACACCATCCACCATAACAGGTGCTTTTTTTGTCAGAGCAAGAATGTAAGTTTTTTTGTTAGTTGTGAAGAAAGTGTTTAACGGAAGAGAGATGACAGCATCAATTTCACACTGCTCCAATATAAAGTCACGGAGCTTTTTGTCGTTACTGCGGTTCATAATACCATCAGGCACGACAATAAACGCTTTTCCATTTGGTTTGAGGGCACGAATAATCCATTCCATGAACAAACCTTCGATGCCCATTGCGCTTACAGAAAAGTATTTCTTGAGTGCATCATCCTTGGAAATCTCTTCCTTCAAATTACTACTTCCGCTCATAACATACGGCGGATTCGTTAAAATCAGATCATACTGATCATGGACAGGCTTTGCCAAGGTTCCAAGAATCGAGTTGGTTTGAAGCAAAAACGTGTCGTTAAAAAGTTTAGCAAATTTATCTGTCATTTCTGGATGCTCTCGGAGCAAACCAGACATATAAATCAGCATATTTGCTTTAGCAAGAATGATTGTTTTTTGTTCGTCCTTATCAAATCCTTTGTCAAAACCACTCAGCATAATTTGGGGCTTTAACTCTCCATCCTCCACTTTATAGAATCGGTGCAAATCGTGAAGAATCGGTTCAAGCAAGAATTTTCCGACGCCACACGCCGGATCGCAAATCTTCATACCCGGAGTGATGTCTATCATATTGACAATAGCTCGAACTACCTTCAAGGGTGTAAAGTATTGACCCCAATTTTTCTTACTGATTGATTCTTTCAAGAATGTTTCAAACAGCTTGCTTTTGAAGTCGTAGTCTATGTTCTCTAAAGTCCCAAAATCATTAAAACGCTTAAGAATTTTGTGGAAAACAGTCGCATATCCAGAAACAGCCTTGTCATCTTTGGATACAAAAATTGTTCCATTGATAATGGTAGTTTTGTCCTTCGGGTTGCCAGGGAAAAGAGCTTTAATCTTTACTCGTACCGTGGAAGCATAATATTCAAGCACCTCATTCTCATTATTGCCAGAGTATTTTCCCAGCAAATCATAGAATGAATACATTCCCTTCAAAACGCCTAAATCGCTAAGGTATTTGAAGATGAAAATCTCAACAAAGGTGTACAAACAATTTTCAGGTGTAGCTCCTGAAACAGCCCATAAATCTTGCCATACTTTTTCGGCCAGAGGCAGAGGATCAACAGACGCAGCAGCCTTGATTTGATTATTGGTAGCATTAATAGAGGCTCGAATCTTATTGATGAGGGTAATACACTCTGTGCTACTCTTGTCAAAATTTAATGTAATGCGGCTACCATCTTCCTGTAGAATTTCTTGACCGGTAGCGGGGTTAATCCAAAAAGTTTTCTTGCCGTCAGTAACAATGTAAACTTTTGCCTGCAATATCTGGGCTGTCCCAATTTCTTGTGCAATAGCTTTAGCAATCTGCTTTTCGGTTCGCAACTCCTGAGGAGTCTTATACTCGATAGCTCCGATAATAATTGGCTTTTTAACAATCAAGGCATCCGGCTTTTTTCCCTCATATGCCTCATAGTCTTTATCGGGAATAATCTTCGCTCCTTTAAGAGCTTTTAATGTAGTAGCGCCAATATTGTAGAAAATCCAATCGCCCATTTTTTCAGGAGCTTCTATCAAATTACGCTGAATCAGTTCTTCACTCAATGGTATCTGCTCCTTCCTGCCCCGTACTGGTGGCGTTTAGATAGGCATCTATGTCATCTTTACGGATGCGCCAGCTTCGACTTCCTACTTTGGAAGCAACAAGTTCCTTAGAGGCAATCATTCGCCGTACCGTTTTATCGCATACTTTCAAATATTCAGCTGCTTGAGCAACTGTAAATAATTCATCTTTCATAGCATATCCACTCCATTTTGTCAAGTATATCATTAATGTTTATAAAACGCAATATACATATTGGAATTTTCGAGATTTAATTATACTTAATTGGACAATAAGGAATTTTAATAGACATTATATTTGCAACATTAGTACATCCCCAAAGAACATATATTAAAGGGGGCTGTCTCAAAATGCGGATCGCAAGAGAACAGCCCTCGTCAAACGTTGGAAAAAGCCGTGAAAATCCAGCTTTATCGGATTTTCACGGCTTTTTTGTTTGGCTATTTTTTAGAAAATGTTATTTTGAGACAGCCCCTTTTACAGCAATATCATTTTAGTGAATCATCTGAAAATACTTCAGTGCCTCCATAATCGCCGCCTCTTTTTCCGGCGGACACTGCGGCACCTTCGCATCTTCCTTCTTTGACAGATTATAATTCTGTCCCACATCCAGACCACATTTCCGCTTAACCTGGGAGATATACAGGCTGGACACCTTCAATTCATGCTTTTCCAGTACATACCCCTTGATTTCATCATAAGTGGCCTTACTCTCCGCAGCAGTCAAATCCAGCTCGTCCGTCTTAATCTCAATCTCGATATGTTGCTTTGCATTTAGTTTGGACAATAAACATACCGTCTCGACATGTGCGCATCTGGGGAAAAGATCGACCGCTTCGGCAGAGCGGAGGGTGTAACCGGTCTGGGTAAGCAGCTTGACATCGCGGGCGAGGGTAGCCGGATCGCAGGAGACATAGACGACACGTTCCGGCTGCATGGCGGCAATGGCTTCGATCACATCGGCGCTCACGCCCTTGCGCGGTGGATCGACGACGATTACGTCAGGTTTTTCTCCGCGCTCAGCCAGCAGCTTCGCGGCCGCGCCTGCATCCATGCAGTAAAATTCCGCGTTGTCCATGCCGTTCTGTGCGGCGTTATAGTTCGCGTCCTCGATCGCCTGCGGGATGATCTCGACGCCGACAGCCTTTTTCGCGTGCCGCGCAAGACAGAGCGTGATCGTGCCCGTGCCGCAGTAAAGGTCGAGTACCGTCTCAGTCCCGGTCAATCCGGCCAGTGCAGCGGTCTTTTCATACAGGCGCTCAGCCTGTGCGTGGTTGACCTGATAAAACGCGGGTGCAGAGAGCCGGAACTGCAGCCCGCAGAGCGTATCGGTGATCGTTCCGCTGCCGTAGAGCGGAAGGAACTCCGTGCCAAGCACGGTATTGCCTTTTTTCGTGTTGGGAGAGAAGACAATCGTCGTGATGCCCGGCTCGGCAGCGAGGAGTGTCTGGACAAGCTGCTTTTTCTTCGGCAGCTGCTGCGTATTTGCCGTGATGCAGACGAGGATCTGGCCGCTTTCCGCGCCGAAGCGGATATAAATGTGCCGGATATAGCCGGTATGCGCGGCTTCGTCATAGGCGCGGATGCTGTATTTGCGCATCCAGTCCAGAACGGCTGCGCGGATGCGTTCGGCGCAGTCCGGCTGGATGCGGCAGTGCGCGGCCGGAATGACCGTGTGCGTTTTTCCGGCGAAAAAGCCCGCGACGGGCTTTCCGTTCTGCTCCTGCACGGGGAACTGCACCTTGTTCCGATAGCCGTCGATCTGTTCCGCGCCGGTGATGGGCAGGGAAGAGAGCGTCTGGCCGCCGATGCGTGTCAGGCAATTATAGACGTGCGCGCGCTTGAGTTCCAATTCCTGCGCATAGTCCATATGCCGCAGCGCGCAGCCGCCGCATCTTGGAAAATAGGGACAGTCCGGCTCCACGCGGTGCGCCGACGGCTGCTCCACACGCAGCAGTTCCGCAAAAACCGCCGAACGCCCGATGTGTGCAATGCGGATTTTACACACCTCGCCCGGCAGTGCACCTGGTACGAACACGACCTGTCCGTCTACGCGCGCAATACCGGTTCCGTCTGCGGTTGCAGTCTCGATTGTCACCTGCAGCGTCTCGCCGCGTTTGCATTCCTTCATGGCTGCGTGGAATGTTTCACGTGAAACATTCATTCCTCCTTCAAAAGTTCACCGGTGGTCAAATCAATGGTATAGAGATGCTTGAACTGCTGATCGCCGTTTTCCGTGGAATAGGAAACAGAGATCGTATAATTCACAACAATCGCTCCGTCTTCCTCGGAAATGCTGTATCCGCCGTTCACATAGCCGATCGCACCTTTTTCCTGCGCAGCTGGGTAGACCGTCTCCTGCGCATAGGAGATCACAGTCTGTGATAGATCGTCAAAAACGGTGTTTGCCGCTGCGGACGCGTCAGAAGTTCCGAGCGTCAAATGGGGCAGGGTATAGGTACAGCTGACGATTTCCTCGAGATCTGTCTGTATTGTCTCCGGTTCATCGAGCCAGCTTGTTTCCAAGCCGTCGGATGCGCCGTTCTGGTTCGGCGTGATGTGGATGACGTTTTCCTGCAAGTCTTCCGGTTCCGCCGGGGTTTCCGGCACGATTGTCTCTTCCTGAACGGGAGAGGCAGGATTCTCCTGCTGCGCGGTTTTTTTTGCGCAGCCCGCCGCGCTGATGATAAGGACAGCGGCCAGAGTGACCATAAATAGCTTTTTCATATACAAACCTCCTGTATACCAGCGATTTTAGCACAGGAACACGCTTGTGTAAAGCTGGGAAAAGCGGTATACTGGAAAGCAGTTTGAACTTTGGAGTTGAGTTTATGCTGGATTATCGTCACTGCACACTCTGTCCGCGTGCATGCGGTGTTGACCGGGCAGCAGGGGAGCGTGGCTTCTGTCAAATGCCCGACCATATTCTTGCCGCGCGGGCCGCGCTGCACTATTGGGAAGAGCCGGTCATTTCCGGCAGCTTCGGCAGCGGCGCGGTGTTTTTCTCCGGCTGCACGCTGCGTTGCGCGTTCTGCCAGAACGGAGTGATCTCCCAAGAGAATTTTGGCAAGGAACTTTCCAGGAAAGAACTTCGTGCCGCGTTCGAGCGGCTGATCGACGAGGGCTGTCAGAACATCAATCTTGTCACGCCGACGCATTTTCTGCCGTCCATCCTCCCGGCACTCACGCCGAAGCTGCCTGTGCCGGTCGTATATAATTGCGGTGGGTATGAATCGGTTGAGACGCTGCGTGAACTGGATGGGCTGATCGATATTTATCTTCCGGACTTCAAATACTCCGACGCTGCGCTTGCAAAGGAACTCTCTGCCGCGCCGGAGTATCCGCAGATTGCGTCCGCCGCCATTCTGGAAATGTACCGGCAGGTGGGAGGCGCAGTGATAGAAGACGAGCAGATGACGCGCGGGGTCATCATCCGCCATCTGGTGCTGCCAGGCTGCATCGACAATTCACTCGGCGTCCTGGACTGGATTGCGGACCATTTTCCGAAAAAAGACGTGTTGGTCAGCCTGATGAGTCAATATGTCCCCATGGGTCATGCAAAGCAAATGCCGCCCTTTGACCGGCGCATCACGCAGAACGAATATGATGCTGTTTTGTCCTATCTCTATCTATTGGAGTTGGACAACGGCTATACACAGGACTTTTCCGCCGCATCAGCAGACTACATCCCGGAATTCAATCTTGAGGGCTTATAAATTTTAAACAAACGTTTGCATTTTGAACCGGTCTGTGTTATAGTGTAAGTACTAAGATTAAAGGGGCTGTCAAGATGGGCAGAACAAGCAGCAAACGGGAAGAGATTCTTTGCTTCCTCACAAAATTCGCAGCAGAAAACGGATATGCGCCTTCCGTGCGTGAGATCTGCGCTGCCGTCGGGCTGCAATCCACGGCGACCGTACATTACCACCTGAACGCACTACGACAGGATGGACTGATTGAAATGGACGGTATGAAAAAACGCACGATCACCCTTGCCGATTCCCACCGGGCTGACCGCATCCCCGTCGTCGGCGTGGTCACGGCAGGCGTGCCCATTCTGGCGGTTGAAAATATTGAAGGCTATCTGCCGTGGGACGGAGAAGCGGGCTGCTTTGCGCTGCGTGTCCGGGGTGATTCCATGATCGGCGCCGGGATTCTCGACGGAGACAGAGTTGTCGTTCGCTCCCAGCCGACTGCGGACAACGGAGAGATTGTCGTTGCACTGCTTGGGGATTCCGCAACGGTCAAGCGTTTCCGCAAGGACGGAAACCAGATCTGGCTTCTGCCGGAAAACCCGGCGTATCAGCCCATCGACGGCAATCATGCCCAAATCATTGGTAAGGTCAAGGCTGTGATTAGAACCTATTAATTTCTAGAAAATAAAACGCTCTTACTTCGGTATCACCGGGGGAAGGGCGTTTTTCACGATACGCTTGTCAAGAAAAACTCGTATTATAAATTTGCAACAGCCCTTCGGCTTTTCTGGACTTTTCCCACGAAGATTGAAGTAACTCAAAATTTCTGATGCAGTCCATATCAGTTCCGTAGGGGCCGATGCCTACATCGGCCCGGCGCAGTGCACCGGTTTTATAGGAATCTTCGGCGAACTCGTACCGCTTTGCTGGGTTTTCCGGGAATATATTTTATTCATTCAAGCTCAATGTTTCACGTGAAACATGAAAAACAATAAATTCACAGTGCTTATATTGCAATTTCAGAAACAGGCCGGTATAATAGAATGCAAAATGGGGTCGAAGGGGTGTGAAACGGGTATGGCAAAGATTTTAGCATTTGTCAATCAGAAGGGCGGCGTTGGAAAAACAACCTCCGCAGTCAATTTAGCCGCCGCACTGCAAAAAGCGGGCAAACGTGTTCTTCTGTGCGACTTTGACCCGCAGGCCAACGCGACCTCCGGTCTTGGCGTAGAAAAAAGCACAGCCGCGCATTCGACCTATGATATCGTGATTGAGGACATGATCCGCCAGTCTTCCGGTTTACACGGATAGAAAATAATCCCACCGGCAGACAGATAGCTGCCGGTGGGATATCCGGATTACCTTTCCATATTATTTTAGTGCAGATATCATTTTGAAATACGGTTTAAACAGACTGTAGTATTTCATGCCGTTATCTTTGCCATAGGCTTTGATAATGCTTGCACGGATGCCGTTCAGATTCCTGGTTTTATCTTTGTTATTATCCAGGAAGGAAACAAAGTTACCGGGATCCTTCATATCGCTGTGGGCAAAAATGATATCTGTGAAATGTTTGATCTTATCCTGGTGGGAATAAGTTTCCGCAGTAAAGGAATAAGAATCGTCTTTTACGGTTTTGTAAATAAGCTGTCCCTGTTCCTGACCGTAGACATGAACAAAGGTTTCGTGAAGTGCAACAAGGTTGTTCTTTCCGAAGCAGTTAATAAATGTATCAACCTCTTCTTTATTGAAGTCCTCTGAGATCTCCGGCTTCTTTGAAGTCTCGGAATTCGCAGATTTCTTTGAAGCTCTGGAATTCACAGATTTCTTCGGACTCTCAGATTTTTCGGAGGAAGTCTCTGTGACTGCCTGTGCCGGAAGAGAAGAATCTTCTTCCGAAGCAGAAGCTGCAAGGGGAAGCTCTTCTTCGGTATCCGGAACAAGCTCCTCCTTCTGCCGCTGCAGACCTAACTTGCAGTAATTCACATTGATTCGGTTGACAAGATAGCCCTGCTTCTTCCAGAAGCGGACGGCAGGATCAAAGCCGGTATCATTGCTCATCACAATAAATTCCGGAGTCTCCGATTCATCCGTTCCAATCAGATATCCCAGATAGGATATGAGCTGGAAATCCAGGGCATTCTG
>OLNF01003867.1_pt1 | contig 10585 bp, 7 predicted proteins | sample 1673061 | NCBI WGS metagenome assembly OLNF01 (sample SAMEA3136751, study PRJEB25190) | human gut metagenome | reverse complement strand
ATTAGAACCTGAATCTAACGCGTCTGCCAATTCCGCCATATCCGCATATTCTGTTGTGTTCATGAGCTGTGCCGCTCGGAACGATAATTATTATACCAGATATACGAAGAATGTCAAGCATTTTTTCAAAAAAACTTTTTCTTCACTACAAAACGTCATACTTTCGCGAAAAAGCCCTCTGCAGGCCGATTTTCCGGCGGTGCAGAGGGTCGGAGTTTCTTTGTTTTTTCTTCAGCAGACAGCCGTGCCGGAGGCCAGCAGATCAGCCTCTGCCCCACACCAGCCACAGATACACATAGCCTGCCAGCACTGCAGCCAGCGTAAAGGGCACGCCGATGCGCAGGAAGTCCCGGGTCGTGACGGTTTCACCGTTTTTGCGCAGCAGGCCGATGGCAGCAATATTGGCCGAAGCGCCGATCGGCGTCAGGTTGCCGCCCAGAGTGGCACCGGTGAGCAGACCGAAGTAAAACACGTAGGGCTCCATCCCCCGGCCATCATTCATCAGTGCAGCAATGCTTTGCACCACGGGCAGCATGGCGGCTACGTATGGGATGTTATCGATGAACGCCGACAGCACGACCGAAACCACTACCAGCAGCGTATACAGCCGGAAGGGGCTTTCTCCCGCCACGGCGTGGAACAGCCGGGCCGCTGCATCAATGACGCCCGCCGCCTGAATGCCTGCGATCACGATGAACAGACCAAACAACAGCAGCAGGGTATCGCAGTCCAGCTCACCCAGCACCCGCCCCAGCGGCTTTGCTGACTTTGCCCGCAGGCAGGCGCGCACGGTGCCAAACAGGCACAAGCCCATGCAGATAAGACCGCTGCGCAGCTCATACACCGTATGCAGCGGCCCGGCGGCGGGCTCCGGCAGGAAAGATGCCGCGATCAGCAGGCCTACCGTCAGCAGCATCAGGGCGGCGGGCACGTCGTCCTCCACTTCCGTTTCCACCTTTGCACAGACCGGCTGGGTCTCACGGCGGAACAGCCACAGCAGCACCGCCAGCGATGCCAGTGCGCCCAGCTCTACGCCCCAGAAAATGCCCGGACGGCCCTGCATCCAGAAGAACTCGAAGAAGTTCATGTCCGCAAAGCTGCCCAGCAGGATGCTGGTGGTATCGCCAACCAGCGTGGCTGCGCCCTGCAGGTTGGAGGAGACCGCAATGGAAATGATCACCGGCACCGGCGAGATCTTCAGCTTGCGGGCAATGGCAAGGCCCACCGGGGCCACCATGAGCACGGTAGCCACATTGTCCACAAAAGCACTGATGACGCCGGCGAACAGCGCCAGCATACACACCGCCCGCTTGACATCCGGCACCCGGACGATGAGCATTTCCGCCAGACGGGCGGGCATTTTGCTCTCGATGAACAGCGCCACCGTCCCCATGGTGCCCGCCATCATCAGCAGAACGTTGTAATCCACCGCCTGCAGTGCCGCGCGGAGCGAAAAGCCGTATACCCCGGCCTCGCCCAGCACAATAAAGAGCACCGCACTGCACAGTGCCACCCACGGGCGGTACTGCTGCAGCCGCAGCATCAGCAGATAGGTGGCTGCAAACACAAGCAGCGCAAGTGTCATTCCAGATTCTCCCTGTTATGGGTGTCGTTGTCCTCGTCGATCATGCGGTAGCCCACGCCCAGCTCATTGAGGATATAGGCGTTGCTGCCCGGGCGGCTGCCCAGCTTTTTGCGGATGTTGGCCATATTCACCTGCAGCTTCTTGGTGCTGCCGATGTCGGTATCGCCCCAGATGGCTTTGACGATGGCCGCATAGGTCATCACACGACCCGCGTGCTGGGAGAGGAACGCCACGATGTTGTACTCGGTCTGGGTCAGCTTGATCTCCTGCTCGTCCACAAACACCTTGCGGCGGTCATAATTGATGCGCATTCCCTGTGCACGGAACTCCCCTGCCGGGGCATTGCCGCCGCGCAGGGCACCGTAACGGTTCAGGCGCAGGGCAGCACGCACGCGGGCCAGCAGCTCGCCGGTGCTGAAGGGCTTGGTGATATAGTCATTGGCCCCCAGATCCAGCGCTTCGATCTTATCCATCTCGTCGGTGCGGGCCGAGAGCACCACGATGGGGGTCATGTACTTCTGCCGCACGGTGCGGATGAACTCCAGACCGTCCCGGTCCGGCAGGCCCAGATCCAGAATGACCAGATCCGGGTTGTGGGAGGCAAACAGGGTCAGGCCCATGGTACAGGTGTGGGCCACCAGTGCCTGATAATCATTGGTGGTCAGCAGCGTTTCGATAAAGCTGCAGATATTCGCCTCATCCTCCACAATGAGGACTTTGAATTTATTATTGCTCATCTTCTGCATCCTCCATTTCAATTTCTTCGGTCTCCAGCCAGAAGCGGATGGTGGTTCCCTCGCCCACCCGGCTCTCGGCCTTGATCTCGCCGCCGTGGGCCTTGATGATGGCTGCGCACACCGACAAGCCGATGCCCATGCCGTGCTTGCGGCTGTCTGCCGGTACATCCGGGTCGGTGCCTCCGGTGCCAGAGAACAGCGTTTTCAGCCGTTCTCTGGGGATGCCGCAGCCATTGTCCGTCACCTCGAACACCGCGCGATTGCCCACCGTGAACACCTTCAGGGTCAGTTTTGTCATGCCCTCAGCGTGCAGAGCGGCGTTTTCCAGCAGATTCATCAGCACCTGCTGGATGAGCATGGAATCCATGGGGATCACGATAAAGGCATCCGGCGTTTCCAGCTCCACCTGAAGATCCGGGTATCGCTTGCGGAACTTGACCAGCACGGTATCCAGCAGTTCGTCCAGCACCGTGGGGGTCTTCTGCACCGTCACCTTCTCGCTGTCGATGCGGGTGACCGAGAGCAGGTTCTCCACCATGCGGGTCAGCCACTGGGCATCGCTGCAGGCTTCGCCCAGCAGCTTGATGGTCTTTGCCTTATCCAGCGAATCGTAGTTTTCGATCACGGTGGAGCAGGCACCATAAATGGAAGTGAGCGGGGTGCGCAGATCGTGGGAAACCGCGCGCAAGAGGTTCGCGCGCATTTTTTCCTTTTCGCTCTCCATGCGCAGCTGCTCCTGTTTTTTGATGCGGGTGGTCAGGGTGCTGGTCATGATGGACACCACAAGCATCACAAGGCCGGAAAACAGGTTTTCCGACAGAGTAAAGTTGAACGCGAAATACGGCGAGAGGAAGGCAAAATTCACCGCCAGCACGCTGATCAGGGACGCTGCCACGCCCCAGACATACCCTTCTGTATACATTGATGTGACAAATACTGCCAGCATAAAGATCAGCATGGCAACGCCCTCAATGCGGCCCATAACAGCCTGTGTAAGCATCACCATGGCATAGGCGGCGAGCAGAGTCAGCAGCATTACAGCGGCATCCCGCACAAGCGTCGGTTTTTTCATGCACATTCCCCTTCCCAAACAATATGTTTCCTCTTCTGAATTATACCATAGCTGTACTAAAGATACAGTAAAAATCCTTTGCCGTAAAGGGGGGACGGGGGTTTGACACTCCCTCTTCCCCGTAGTAGAATAGCCTTATCCGCGCTTTATCTCACTGGATCAGGAGAATGACAGATGCTTTATTTTGAGAACGACTACTGCGAGGGTGCACACCCCGCGATCCTGCAAAAGCTGACCGAGACCAATTTTGAAAAGGTGTCCGGCTACGGCACCGACCCCTACTGCGCCAGCGCCAAGGCAAAGATCTGCGCTGCCTGCGGCTGCCCGGATGCAGATGTGTACTTTATCTCCGGCGGCACCCAGACCAATGCCATCGTCATTGCGTCCATGCTGCAGCGCTGGCAGGGCGTGCTGGCCGCAGCCACCGGCCATGTTGCCGCCCACGAGGCCGGTGCCATCGAGTACACCAGCCACAAGGTCATCCCGCTGCCGGCCCACGAGGGCAAGGTGAGCGCTGCCGATGTGCGCAGCTGGTGCGCCACCTTCTACGCCGATGCCAACCACGACCACATGGTGTTCCCCGGCATGGTGTATATCTCTCACCCGTCGGAGTACGGCACCCTGTACACTAAGGCAGAGCTGGAAGAGCTGCACGCCGTGTGTCAGGAATACAAGATGCCGCTGTTCATGGACGGCGCACGGCTGGGCTACGGCCTGATGGCAAAGGGCACCGACGTCACCCTGCAGGACATTGCCCGCCTGACCGATGTGTTCTACATCGGCGGCACCAAAGTAGGCGCTCTGTGCGGCGAGGCCGTGGTGTTCCCTCACGGCGCACCGGCCCACTTTATGACCATGGTCAAGCAGCAGGGCGCGCTGCTTGCCAAGGGCCGTCTGCTGGGCCTGCAGTTCGACGTGCTGTTCACCGATGATCTGTACACCCGCATCAGCCGGAACGCTATCGAGACCGCAGACCGTCTGAAGGAGGGCCTTGCTGCCAAGGGCTACCGCTTCTATATGGAATCGCCCACCAATCAGGTGTTCCCCATTCTGGCAAACAGCCAGCTGGAAGCGCTGGAAGGCAAGGCAAAGTTCGGCTTCTGGGAGAAGTACGACGACACCCACACCGTGATGCGCATTGCCACCAGCTGGGCCACCCGCATGGAGGAGATCGAACAGCTGATTGCCCTGATGTGACCCTGCCGAAGATTTTCTGCCGATTTTATACAGGATATCGATTGCAATTTTCTTCACAATATGGTATCTTTTGGGTATACCACATTAGGTTCGGAGACGGCCGGCTGCACTGCGCCGCCGCTTCCTGTAAAGTGATTGGAAGGAAGGTATTTTACCATGGGATTCTTTGATAAGCTGTTCGGCGGTAAGGCCGAGCAGGAAGAGACCGCTAAATTCTTTGGTCAGCGCAAGACCGTTTTGACCCCCATCCGCGGCAAGGTGCTGGCACAGGCCGACATCCCCGACGAGACCTTTGCACAGGGCATCCTTGGCCCCGGCTGCGGCATCGAGCCCACCGGCAAGACCGTGTATGCTCCGTTTGACGGCACCGTGGATCAGGTGGCTTCCACCCTGCACGCCGTGGGCCTGACCAGCGTGGACGGCATCGAGATCCTGATCCATGTTGGCATGGACACTGTGGAGATGCAGGGCAAGGGCTTCAAGGCACTGGTCAAGGTGGGCGATAAGGTCAAGGCCGGCACCCCGCTGCTGAAGGTGGATCTGGACGCCATCCGCGCCGCAGGCCATCCCACCGCTACCGCCATCATCGTGACCAACGGCGATGACATGGGTGAGCTGAAGATGCTGGCTGAGGGCGATGTGCTGGCCGGCACTCCGCTGTTCAAGTTCTGATCGTAATCGTAAAAGGCGTGAGCTTCCATTCGGAGGCCCACGCCTTTTTTGTTATTCCTTTTCTTGTTTATATTTCAGCGCCTTCTGGGCGAAATGTCCATCGAAGAACTGGATGAGGGGGCCAAAACACCATGCCGATGATGCGCCGTGCCGAGGGAGCCTGCCAGGTCTTGTTCATGACCTTCTTCTCTTTCTCCTTCTGTTTTTCACCATTCTGTTGTTTTTGTGTTGAAAATTCAGGGCTTCAGCCGTGCTTCAATGGCCGCCTTATCCAGCCCTTCGCCAATGACGATGAGCACATCCTGCCCCTGCGGGATGGGGGCCAGCGTTTTTCCGGCGGCGGTGGCGTTCAGTTCCAGCCAGCCGGTCTGCCCGCCCGGGTCCGGCGCAAAGCCCTTCACCCGCAGCACATGGCCGCAGGCCCTGTCCGCAAACAGGCGGTCTGCCGCAGCCTGCAGCTGCTGCAGTGTCAGGTGCTGTTCCAGAAAGCAGAGGGACGAAAAGGCTTCGTGCTCGTCAAAGTGCAGCTTTTCGCAGCTGGCCTGCCGGTATCCGCAGGACGCAAAGACGGCAAGGTCGGCTCCGGTGAGCTGCGCCCAGTCCTTTGTCAGGATCTCCTCCGGCGCAAAGCGGCGGGAGCACTTGCAGCCTTCCAGCGCCCGGGTCAGGTGGGCCGCAGCGGCGGCCGTCTGGGCCTGCCCGGCCTGCCGGGTACGGCTGAGCAGCCCCCGGCCCGCGTTGGCGGTCTCGGATGCCAGCAGATACTCTGCCTGCGGGGACAGGGTCTCGGGCAGCATGGCGTCCACAATGGCGATCACATTGCCCACCTGATACCAGCGGTCCAGCGGGTCGTCCCGCAGCACGTCAAAGAACTCGTCCACATCAAAGATGCCGCTGGGCTCCACCACCACCCGGTCGAACCCGCGCATGGCCATGGCAATGAGCTTGGTGCGCATCCGGCGCTGGTGGGTGTCGCAGTCGCACCCGCCGCTGATGGTCTCAAGGTCGCAGCGGGGGCCCAGAAGGTCCTGCACCAGCATCGCGTCCACATTCACGGCCCCAAAGTCGTTTTCCAGAATGCAGACGTTGTGGCCCTGTTCCACCAGATACCGGACATACCGGCGCAGAAAGGTGGTCTTTCCTGCCCCCAGAAAGCCGGTGATAAGATCTACCTGTACCATGATAAAAAGCACCTCCCGTGCTGTTTTTGCTCCCGGCCGGACATCAGCCGCAGTCCGAGCTATGGCTGTTTTCAATGATCTGCCGGGCAGCGGGCGCGATCCGGGTCGGGATGTTGGCGGGCTTTGCAAGGAAATAGCCCTGCAGGCCGTCCACGCCCAGCTCCAGCACCTTTTTCAGCTCCTCGGCCGTCTCCACGCCCTCGGCAATGATCTGCATGCTGCGCGGGTGGGCATAGGCCACGATGTTCTGCACGATCTGCTGTTTGTCGGGGTCGGTGTCGATACCGCGGATGATGGTGAGATCCACCTTGATGAACCGGGGCGAAAGCTCCAGCAGGCTGCCCTCGTTGGAGTAGCCGCTGCCATAATCATCCAGCGCGAACATGCCGGAAAAACCCGGCGCATGGCGCTTTGTTTCCATTGCTTCCCGGTCGATCGCCTCTTCCTCGGTGATCTCGATCACCATCTGACGGCGCAGCTCATGCCAGCGGCTGTCCATATACTCGCTGTCCTCCCGCGGCAGGGCAATGCTTGCAATAGAGTTGATGAACAGCAGCGCGTCCCTGCGCACAAGACCCTCGCTGCGCAGGTGGTCAAAGGTCTCCAGCGACTTGAAGAAGGTCAGCCGTTCGATCTCCTGCAGTGCCCCCTGCTCCCGCGCCAGCTTCATGATGGTGGCAGGCGAACGCAGTCTCTCCATATCGGAGCGCATCAGGGCTTCGTAGGCCATCACCCGGCCATCGTGGGCCGAGAAGATGGGCTGGAACACATAGTACACCCGTTCCTCGGTAAGCAGCTGCTGGAAGTCCCGCCGCAGCTGTGCGGTCTGGGCTTCCCTGCGGTAGCTTTCCATGCTGAACTCCTGCAGGCAGCCCTTGTGGGAGTGCTTGACCTGATACAGCGCAAAGTCGGCATATTTTTTCAGGGTCTCCATGTCCCGGCTGTCCTCCGGGTACCATGCCATGCCGCCCGAGATGCTGATGCGCAGTTCGCTGCCGCCGGGCAGCACCGCCACGCTCTTGTGCATGGCGTCGCTCAGGATGTGCACCTTTTCCCGGATCTGTTCCCGCCCGGGATAGCCGTAGAACAGCAGCATGAACTCATCGCCGGACAGGCGGGCCACCACCGTGCCGGCGGGGGTGTTTTCTGCCAGACAAAGGCCGGTGCGGTGGATGTACTGGTCGCCCCAGTCGTGGCCGTAGGTGTCGTTGATGTGCTTGAGGTTGTCCAGATCCATCATCAGCAGGGCTGCGGTGCCCAGCTGCTGCGGGTCCTCAAACAGTTCCCCGCACACCCGCTGGAAGGCCTGACGGTTGTACAGGCCGGTGAGGATATCGTAGTCGCGTTCGTGCTCGATGCGCAGGCGCTCCAGCGTGGCGATGGTGACATCCTCGGCCAGACCCACCTGCACGTTCCAGTCTTTGGTGACGCGCAGCAGAACGTAGCGGGTCTGGCCATCCTTGCGGATGGTCAGCAGCTTGTCTCCCCTTTCCGTGGTGGTGCAGGGGCGGGAAAGCTGGATCCGGGTCAGCGTCTCCTCAAAGCGGCGCACGCTCAGGAAGCGGTCCGCGGGCTGGGGTTCGCCCAGCAGGGAAAAAAAGTTATCGGTAACATATACGCTGCCGGTGTCGAACCGCAGCTCATAGCCGCCCAGCTCCACACTGGCCATATCCATGATGCGCAGAAACTTTGTGGAGTTGTTCAGCAGCTCGCTGTTCAGGCTGGTCAGTGCATCGGCCAGACGATCCAGCTCCCGGATCTTTGTATGGGACAGCTCCGGGAACTTCTTTTTCTCCTGCCCGTCCACCACCTCGTGATACAGCAGCTCCACCGGGCGGGCCAGCTTGTGGGCGGTCAGCAGGCTGCTCAGAATGCCCAGCACCAGCGTACCCACCACCACAGCGGTGAGCACATTCCGGACATTCTGCGCAAAGGCGAACAGCGTCTTGCTGTTCACTGCACCGATCAGCAGCCAGTGCTCCTCGGAGAAGGGCGCGTTGCGGCTGTACAGGAAGATGGGCATTGCCACCGCGTAGTAATCCCGTTTGTGCAGGTTCAGCCAGCAGCCGTCTGCCCGCCTCTCGCAGCGCATCATGCTTTCCGGCGCTTCCAGTGCATAGCTATCCTGACTGGACGTGACCAACTTGCTGACCACGAATTTTTCGGCATCCTCCTCCGCAGTGGTGGACACCAGAAAATACGCGCCTCTTTTCTCGTTCTGCAGCTCTTCATAGGGCATTTTTTCCTGCACATAGCTGGTGAGCAGCTCCACGCCCACCACGCCGTACACCGTGCCGTCCGGCAGGATCAGCGGCTGAGAGTAGGCAATGGCCGAGCGGTCATCGCCCGAGATCGTGTATGCGCTGGTGGTCCAGCGGCCGTAATATTCCTCGCTCAGGCGGGCATTGTCCTCATAGGCCCGCAGGAACGGCTCCTTGAAAAAGCCCCGGTCCTTCAGGCCGTAGTAGCGCAGGACAGGCTGCCAGCTTTTATCGGTGGTGATGCCCAGCGCCTTGACCACCGCCGCGCTGCCGCGCTCGATCAGCAGATCGGCATTCTCCTCCGAAGGGCGGGCGTCCGGGTCCAGATCCCGCAGGTAGATGCCGGGCACACCGCTGCCCACATCCAGAATGCGCAGGTCCTCGGTGTTCAGCACCACAAAAATGCCGGTGACGGACCGTGCGCGCAGGGTGTTGACCAGCTCCGGTGCAATGGCGGCAAGCAGCGCGCTGCTCTGTTCGCTATCGGTGTTCAGGGCATCCAGATCCAGACGACCCGTGTTCACCATGGAAAGGGTGGCCCGGTCGATGTAGTCCGAAAGATCGGTCAGGTCCTGTGCATTCTGCATCAGGTCCTGCATGTAACCGACGCGGTTGCGCACCTGCATGGCAAGCATGTCCTTTGCGTTCTGGTTCAGCCTGCCGCCCACATTGGTGACGTAGATGCTGATGACGAGCAGCAGGACCTCTGCCACCAGTACCAGCATCATCGCCCCGAAAATGGTGCGGAAGATCGGTTGTGTCTTTTCTCCGCGCCGGGGCGTCTGTGTGCCCTGCGCTGCCCGCCTGTGCAGCATCACATTCCTCACCTCTTTCTCTCCGTATGTCCCGCGCAGCTCAGCCCTCGTACTGTGCAAGCTTTGCGCAAATGTCCTGATACCATGCCTCAAAATACTCGTCGGTCAAAAACTCGGCCTCTGCCTCGGCAGCACTCTGGCCCTCGGCAATGCGCTGGACCACCGTCTCGCGGTCCGCTGCGGCAAGGTCGCTCAGGCCGTATTCCAGCACCTTGCGGGCACTGTTGCTGCCTGCAAAGGCGTGGGGCGTATACAGACGATTCCCGTTCACCGTATCCACCGCAACCGCCAGCGTCTGCTGCATGTTATCGTCCAGAGTCAGGCCGCTGGCAAGGATCTCCTGCATATCGTTGGCCTTCCGGGTGACAGGCAGGTAGCCCGAGCCCACCGAGAACGCAATGTTGTTCTCTGCCCGGACGAACCATTTGAGGAATTCCACCGACGCCTTGACCTCCCCCTCTTTGGCTGCTGTCACCACCATGCCGGCACCCTGCTGCACCGCTACCGCCTCGCCGCCTTCAAACTGCGGGGCGGGCAGTGTCTTCAGGCTGATCTCATGGCTTTCGTTGGCGTCGTTCGTCACCCTGGTGGGGAAGAAGGTGGCGCTGGAACTGGAGCCCACATAGGCCAGCACATTGCCGGTCTTGATATCATCGCTGCGGAAGCGGCCGGTGGCGGCAAACCAGCCCCTGACAAAGGGAACATAGTAGTTGTCCCACAGCCTGCGGGCCACATCGCGCTCAAAGTTGACGGTCATTCTGCCGTCCTTCACCGCAAAGATGGTGTCGCCCAGCTGCTGTGCGCCCACCAGCATATAGTTTGCCATGGCATCACGGCCGAACAGCGCCTTGCCGTCATCCGGTGCAGCGGTCTGGGCATCGGTCCAGTTGTAGTATTTTTCAGCGGTGTCTACCAGACCTTCCACGGTGGCAAGGTCGTCGTAGCTGGCACCGGTGGCCTCGGCAAAGGGCTGCCAGTCGGTGTCGTTGAAGAGCATCACCTCGGTGGATTTTACCACCGGGAAGATCTTTACGCTGCCGTTGGCGTCAAAGTAAACAGTGATGT
>OLNF01003862.1_pt1 | contig 10599 bp, 8 predicted proteins | sample 1673061 | NCBI WGS metagenome assembly OLNF01 (sample SAMEA3136751, study PRJEB25190) | human gut metagenome | reverse complement strand
GGAGTAAACCTCGGTATCGAATACCATCACGTTGACATCCTCACCGGATGCGAGAACGTGATCGAGTCCGCCGAAGCCGATATCGTAAGCCCAGCCGTCGCCGCCGAAGATCCAGATCGACTTCTTTGCGAGGTAATCCTTGCCTTCGAGGATCTCTCTCTCTGCGGGAACGGTCTCGCAGGTTCCGCGTGCAACGTCCTCTGCGAGCATCGAGCACATATGCTCAACTGCAGCGGCGTTTGCCTCTGCATCGTCGAGGGTGTCGAGGTAGCCTTCGAGGCAGCCGGTCCACTCTGCGGTCACGTTCATCTCCTTGTAGCGAACGAGGAGGTCGCGAACCTTCTGGATGTATCTCTCGCGCAGGGTCTTCTGACCGAGTGCGATTCCGAGTCCGTGCTCTGCGTTATCCTCGAAGAGGGAGTTTGCCCAAGCCGGACCGCGTCCGCTCTCGCGGTTTACGGTGTAAGGAGTTGCCGGTGCGCTTCCGCCCCAAATGGAGGAGCATCCGGTAGCGTTGGAGATGTACATGCGCTCGCCGAAGAGCTGAGTGATAAGGCGTGCGTAAGAGGTCTCGGCGCATCCTGCGCAGGAGCCGGAGAACTCAAGCAGCGGCTGCTTGAACTGGCTTCCCTTTACGGTGCTGTCCGCAAACGGGAGATTCTTCTCGGATACGTTTGCAACGGCGTAATCGAACACCTCCTGCTGATCGAGCTGGGTTTCCTGAGCGACCATCTCGATAGCTCTCTTTTCAGGCTTGGTCGGGCAAGCCTTGACGCAGAGCGTGCATCCCATGCAGTCCAGCGGGCTGATAGCCATGGTGAACTTGAGATCCTCGCAGCCCTTGCCGATCATCTTTGCGGTGAACTTGGTCTGTGCGGGAGCTGCCGCAGCCTCCTCCGCGTTCATTGCGAACGGACGGATGGTCGCATGCGGACATACAAATGCGCACTGGTTGCACTGGATGCAGTTTTCTGCATGCCATACGGGAACGAATACCGCAACGCCGCGCTTCTCGTAAGCTGCCGCGCCCTGCGGATAGGTACCGTCTGCCATGTTCTCGAATGCGCTGACGGGGAGGGAGTCGCCGTCCATCTTGGATACGGGGCGGACGATCTTGTTTACGAAATCGACGAGATCCGCGCGCTTGCCCTCTGCGGGAGCCTCTGCGGGAGTTTCGCCCGCGTTCTTCCAATCTGCGGGAACGTCAACCTTGACGAATGCGTTCGCGCCGAGCTCGATAGCCTTGTGGTTCTGAGCAACGACATCGTCGCCGAACTTGGAGTAGGACTTGGTAGCGGCCTTCTTCATGTAGCCGATCGCCTCGTCGATAGGAAGGATGTTCGCAAGAGCGAAGAATGCGGACTGAAGGACGGTGTTCTTTACCTTCATGTTGCCGACGTCGTTCTTTGCGATCGAGGTAGCGTTGATGATGTAGAAGTTTACATCGTTGTTTGCAATGTAGGACTTGACCGATGCGGGGAGGTGGCGGTCAAGCTCGTCGGCGGACCACTGGCAGTCGAGAAGGAACGTGCCGCCCGGCTTTACGTCGTTGACGATCTTGTATCCCTTCAGGATGTAGGACGGGTTGTGGCATGCGACGAAGTTTGCCTTGGTGATGTAGTACGGGCTCTTGATCGGAGCGTCGCCGAAGCGCAGGTGAGAGATGGTCACGCCGCCGGTCTTTTTGGAGTCATACTGGAAGTAAGCCTGTATGTACTTGTCGGTGTGGTCGCCGATGATCTTGATGGAGTTCTTGTTTGCGCCGACGGTTCCGTCGCCGCCGAGACCCCAGAATTTGCATGCGATCGTTCCTGCGGGAGCGGTATCGGGGCAGTCTTTCTCGGGGAGGGAAAGTCCGGTAACGTCGTCGACGATTCCGAGGGTGAAGTGATCCTTGGGCTCGTCTGCCGCGAGATTCTCGAATGCTGCGAATACGGATGACGGCGGGGTATCCTTGGAGCCGAGACCGTAGCGTCCGCCGATGACCTTGATGCCGGAAACTCCGCAGGATGCGAGAGCGGTCACAACGTCGAGGTAAAGCGGCTCGCCGAGAGCGCCGGGCTCCTTGGTGCGGTCGAGTACTGCGATCTTCTTTACGCTTGCGGGGATAGCTTCAACAAGCTTCTTCGCAACGAACGGACGGTACAGGCGGACCTTGATGAGACCGACCTTTTCGCCGTGGGCGTTGAGGTAGTCGATGACTTCTTCGGCCACGTCGCAGATGGAGCCCATCGCGATGATGACGCGGTCGGCGTCGGGCGCGCCGTAGTAGTTGAACAGCTTATAGTCGGTGCCGAGCTTGGCGTTGATCTTATCCATGTAGGACTCAACGACCTCGGGCAGCGCGTCATAATACTGGTTGCAGGCTTCACGATGCTGGAAGAAGGTATCGCCGTTCTCGTGGGAGCCGCGCATATGGGGATGCTCGGGATTGAGGGCGTGCTCACGGAAGGCCTTGACGGCGTCCATGTCGCACATCTCGGCGAGGTCCTTATAATCCCAGACCGCGATCTTCTGGATCTCGTGGCTGGTGCGGAAGCCGTCGAAGAAGTTGATGAAGGGGACCTTGCCGGTCAGCGCCGCGAGATGGGCGACGGGGCTGAGGTCCATGACCTCCTGCACGTTGCCCTCGCAGAGCATGGCGAAGCCGGTCTGGCGGCAGGCCATCACGTCGGAATGGTCACCGAAGATGTTCAGCGCGTGGGTAGAAACGGTACGCGCGGAAACATGGAACACGCAGGGGAGCTGCTCGGCAGCGATCTTGTACATATTGGGGATCATCAGCAGCAGGCCCTGAGACGCCGTGTAGGTGGTCGTCAGAGCGCCGGTGCCGAGGGAGCCGTGCACCGCGCCGGCCGCGCCGGCCTCGGACTGCATCTCGACGACCTTCACGCGGGTGCCGAAGATGTTCTTCAATCCGTTGGCGCTCCACTGGTCGACCATGTCGGCCATGGGGCTCGAGGGGGTGATGGGGTAAATCGCGGCAACTTCGCTGAACGCATAGGATACATGCGCGGCAGCGTTATTACCGTCCATGGACTTCATTTTTCTTGCCATAAATGAAACCTCCTGTTATATTCGCCGCCGGGGAGCGGCGTTTTTCGCGTCATTACGCAAAAACTGACGCTATCATCATAGCACGATTTTCACCCGCTGTAAACGTCACTTTCGCAAAAAACATTCATTTTTTTGCAGGATATTATTTACATTTGGTAAGACTCTCCACATTTTTGCAATTAAATATTCAAAATATTTAATATTAACTCCTGTTTTGCAGGATATCATTCCTTTCCCCTCCGCACCCCGCGCCGCGCTTGCCTTATGCGGCAAACTGTGGTAAACTGAAAAATAAGAAAACAGGCAAGGAAAGGACGGCAGCGTATGGTCACAACGGTGCGTTCCCTCGGTTTGCAGGGCATTTCCGGTTATGAGGTCACGGTGGAGTGCTTCCTCTCGGGCGGGCTTCCCGCGTTCGACGTGGTCGGCCTCGGCGACACGGCGGTGAAGGAGGCGCGCGAGCGTGTCCGCGCAGCGATCAAAAACTGCGGAGCGAAGTTCCCCGTCAGCCGCATCACGGTCAACCTCGCGCCCGCGAACCTGAAGAAAGAGGGCACGGTCTACGATCTTCCGCTGCTGCTCGGCATCCTCGCGGGCGAGGGTGAGATCGACGCGCCGGACCCGGCCTCCGCGTTCATCGGCGAGCTGTCGCTCACCGGCGCGCTGCGCCCCATCAGCGGTGTGCTGCCGATGGCGATGGCCGCGGCGCGTGCGGGCGTGAAGACCCTTTATGTCCCCGCGGCGAACGCCGCCGAGGCGACGCTGGCCGACGGTCTGACCGTCTACGGCGTGGAGAACGCGCCGCAGCTTCTGCGCCATCTGCGCGGCGAGGAACGGCTTGCCCCCGCGCAGCGCTGGGAGCCGACGGTCGAGGCGGACAGCGTTCCCGATTTCGCCGACGTCATGGGGCAGGAGAACGTCAAGCGCGCGCTGGAGATCGCCGCCGCAGGCTCCCACAACGTGCTTCTCATCGGCTCGCCCGGTGCGGGCAAGTCCATGCTCGCGCGGCGTCTGCCCTCCATCCTCCCCGACATGACGCATGAGGAGGCGTTGGAGTCTACCGAGATCTGGTCGGTCGCGGGACTGACCGACAGCAAGCACCCCATGCTCACGCAGCGTCCGTTCCGCTCTCCGCATCACACGCTTTCCGCCGCAGCCATGTCCGGCGGCGGCAGGGCGCTCTCTCCCGGTGAGATTTCCCTCGCGCACCACGGCGTGCTGTTTTTGGACGAGTTTCCCGAGTTCCACCGCGATGTGCTCGAATCTCTCCGCGCGCCGCTCGAGGACGGCGAGGTGACCATCACCCGCGCCGCGGGCAGCGTCACGCTGCCGAGCCGCTTCATGCTCGTGGGCGCCATGAATCCCTGCCGCTGCGGCTGGTACGGGCATCCCTCCGGGCGCTGCCGCTGCTCGCAGAAGGACGTGGAGAAATACGTCTCCAAAATTTCCGGTCACTTTCAAGGTCAGAACCTACCATATATACCATAAGTGTAACTTTATCCTCTCCGTTGCCCTTTATGTGAGTATAATAATCACGCATATTAGGAATATCGTAATTAACCGTTTCATACTCCTCCGACGGCATAATCAAAACCATACAAAACAACACAAATATCATGCCTATAAATATTAATAATGCAATTCCTATTTTAAATAAACACCCTTTTTTCTTTGCCATAATCTCTCTCTTTCAAAAAACATCCCCAATCACTCCAAAAGCGACAGCTAATGCTGCCGCTTTTCAATTTTTGCAGTACAGATAAAATGTACTTATATTTTATCTGGAGTCCAATAAAATATCGGATTTTTTAGGGGACTGTTTTAAATTTCTAAATCAATTATTCTGCGTCAACACCTGCAACGGCAGCCAAACCATCAGCCATTTTTGACATAGAATCTACCAACTGTAGTGCCTCGTCTTCATCTGTGAAATCAGTCTGTTCAATATCGCCAATTTCTTCGATTACATCGGCAGCTTGATTTAGAAGATCAACTGTTTCTGCATCTGCCTCGATTGTACCGTCATTTACAGCGTCTGCAACTGTTGTATGCAGTTCAACAAGGTTTGAATAGATGTCTTGAAGCTGTGCGAATGTTTCATCATCGATAACAGTATCAGATGATGTTGTATCGTCAGAAGTTGTTGTTACGTTTGATGTTGTTGTGTCTGATGATGTATCTGCATCACTTCCGCAACCTGCTAAAGCTGTTACTGACATAGCGGCAATCATTGCCATAATTAAAATTTTCTTTTTCATAATATATATTTGTCCTTCCATTTAAAAAAATTTATTTTTTATTATTCTGCATACTCTGAGCCGTCTTTCGGCTTAAGTTTACCTGTTGCTATCATAATTAAGTCGATAAGCCACCAAATTCCGAATCCCCCACAGGTGATTAATTTTAAAATACCTGTACCTATGTAGCCAAGATAAAATCTGTCGATTCCAAGTTCTCCCAAAAAGATAGAGAGAATTAATGCCACTACCTTTGATTTCATTTCATTTCCTCCTTTTAACATACTTCTTAATTAATATACATCGATTAAGAAATTTATTCCTCTTTTTTATATTTTTTAAGCCAAGCCCCTTTTTTCCAAAAGAACTTTAAGCTTTTCCCCTACTTCTCTGGTTGCTCTGTTTAGGTCAATATTTTCTTCATTGACTATATCATACATTCCGTTTGTAAAAGCGTCACCGATTATCTCTTTCGCCAAACCGCCTGCACCGCTGTATATTTTTGAAATTGTAATCGTTTTTGAAGTTATAGCAATTTGGATTTTATATTTATCCACAGCAGGAAATTGAATACATCTCATTAACCCCGAACCTGTAATCTCAGGTTTACCGACAGAATATGTTTCGTCTTTCATAATCTCATAAAGTTCATCATATGTAATCTTATCATTTAGCTTAACTTTATCATACCCCTTAAAGACATCTTTTGCTCCGGACTTAAATGAATCAAAAAATCCCATCTCATATCTCCTTATCTTCTGCTGTATCTCATTGCTTTCTGATGAAATTATAATATACCGAAAATCAAAATTCAATAGATTTTGCATCAAACGCATTCTGCACGTTTTAAAAGCAAATTTCCGCACCGAAACTCAAGTTTATTAACTGAAACTCAATTTTATATGTTGAATTATTATTTTTACAATGATATAATATAGTCAGAGTATATCGGCAAAATGTTGACAGCTCTTAAATCCATAAGGCGGTGAACACGATGAATATTGCAGTTGTTGATGACTTAGCCGTCGGCAGAGAAACGCTTGTAAATTACCTTAACGAATATTTCTCCGAAAGAAATATGAACGTTACAATATCCGACTTTTCCGATGCCGAAAGTTTTGTCACGCAATTTGAAAACAACAAATATAATATAATTTTCTTTGACATATATATGCCGGGTATGAGCGGAATTGAAGCTGCAAGCACTGTACGCAAAACAGACAGTTCGGTTGAAATCATCTTCCTTTCCACAAGCAATAACTTCGCTTGTGAAAGTTACAGTGTAAATGCTTTTTGTTATCTTGTAAAACCGATAACAAAAGATGCAGTTGAGTCACTTATGCAGAGATATTTTGAAAAATACGAAGAACCTTCAAAAGCATTATCGGTTCTGTACAAAACAAAACCCGAAATAAAACTTAAAATAGCATATGATTCGATAATGTACATAGATGTTACAAACAGAAAAGTCCGGCTTCATTTGAAGGACAAGACGATTGAAATTCAAAACACATTTTCACAGTGTGCGTCAATTTTGACAGAAGACAGCCGTTTTTCAAACTGCTGTAAAGGATTTATCGTAAATTTTGATTACGTCAACACTGTTTCGGGCAATGATTTTTTAATGCAAAACGGAGATTATGTTCCGATTAAAAAACGTGAAAATCAACAGGTAAAGAAACAGTATTTAACTTATGAATTAAAAGATATTATAAGAGAATAAAGGTCACTATGATTACTATGGAAAATAAGCAACGCGTTAAGACTATTGCGGTAATTTTTATTATCGCAATAGTTCTTATCTCTCAGATTACAGAATTTTTATATATTTTCAATAACAAATATACATACAGCAAGCTCCAGCCCGAAAAAGGCGTATTGACGCTTTCGCAAGAGGAAATTGACAGCAATTCGTTTCACTTTCTTATAAAGGATTGGGAATTTTACGAAGACGCACTTCTCACTCCGACATATTTTAAAAATCAAACTTCACTTCCGAATATGAAATATGTTTCAATCGGTGATACTGAGTCATCGTACACAAGCCAAACAAAAAATAATACATTTATCGGAACATACAGAATGAAAATAAACTTCCCCGAAAAAGAGGGTTTTTATGCACTTGAAATGCCTCAGGTTTACTCGGCATATGAACTGTACATCAACGACAAATTGTATTTAAAGGTCGGCGATACACATAATTACAAAGCACAAATACAAAACCGCTGCACATTTTTCACTGCCTCCGGCGAAACATATATAACAATCGCCGTCAAGGACGCATCCGGCATTAAAGCGGGAATTACGTCACCGCCGACACTCGGTAAGCCGTATTCAATTAATATCACCAGAGCATTTAAATTTCTGATAAACAACTTTATCATGACATTGATATTCTTCGGTGCGCTGTTCTCGCTTATTCTCGCAATTAGCGGCAAGAGCAATTATTCGTATATGTTCTTCTTTATGTGCCTTATATATGCCGTTTACCTAAATCACCCGCTGATCAATTTGTGTTTCTCCATGGGCGGTAATTTTTCATATGTATTTGAGTATTTTTGCACGCACTTTGTGTATTTGATGGTTATAATGCTCCAAAACAGGCTCTGCAATTTGAATAAAAACGTAAGCAGTATTTCCGAAATATGCGGTTCGGTATTCTGTGCAATCGCATTTGTATACGGTGTATTTACACCTTATTTAAGTGCACCGTTATGTACTTTCTTTTCAAACCTATGCAATGTGTTTGAGTGGTTAGCCGCAATTTATCTTGTCGCAATAGGCACTTATGCGGTCTTTAATGATATAAAATACGGCAGAATTTTTCTGTTCGGCAATGTTTGCTTTGCTGTATCGTTATTACTTTACATTATTCAACCGCTTTATGATTCGATTTACACCGACCAGTCGGTTGAAATAGGTATACTTACGATTTTGGGCTGTCTGTACTTTGTATACTGGGCAAGTATTATAGATAATTACAGACGAAATATTGTTCTCGATGACGAACGACGACTTATGGAACGTCAGATAAATCTTTACAAGGAAAACTATGTCCACATAACCGAACAAATCGAAGAAACACGAAAGCTCCGCCACGATATGCGTCAGCATTTCAGAGTAATAAGCGACTTTGCAAATAATCGTCAATTTGATAAAATCGCAGAATACCTCGAAGAATATTCAAGCGAAACAAATGACACAGTACCGCTGTTCTTCTGCGAAAATCTTACGCTTAACGCACTGCTCCACTTCTATGTTTCTTCATCGGCTAAAAATTCAATAGACTTTAAAACTTCGGTATCAGTTCCGAACGGACTGCCTATGAGTGATATTGATTTTAGTATTTTGGTCGGTAATCTTGTCGAAAACGCTATGGAGGCTTGTTCTAAGGCACCGCTTAAAAACAGGCGAATTGTGCTGAACTGTACCGCTGATAAAAACAAATTGATTTTAGATTTAAAAAATACGTTTGACGGCAATGTTAAGAAGATTGGTTCTAAATTCCTGTCGTTTAAAAAGGGTATGCACGGCTTGGGACTTGAATCAGTTAACGCCGTTGTTGACAAGTATCGCGGCGTTATGAACGTTTCAAATTCAGACGATATGTTCACCGTCTCGCTTGTTATATTCTTCTAAACAAAAAGCCCGCAAACGAAACGTCAACAGCTCCAAAAATCAAATCAACAAAAAATCCGACGCAATCAATACGTCGGATTTTTTAATTTCTATTCTCGCCACATCATTATCCGTTATCCCCTCGCCGATATTCGGCACAAATGCCGAATACGCCATATCCGCGACAAACAGGGCTACAAGTACGACACATATAATCTTCTTAATTTTCATAGGAATTTTGCAAAACAGATGGTCAAGTGACGGTGCTATAAGGTACACCGCCGCACAACCGCCGAGTGCAAACACAACCAATCCCTCAAGGCAAATTCTGCCTTGAAAATTCATAAAATATCCGCTGTAATCCCACCAACGCATACCCTGAACTTTTTCAAGTATAAGCGATGTAAAATACTCTATTACACCGCACAGTACCATTGACAAAAGGAATGTCAACCACGGTTTGTTTCTGAATTTTTTTAACACAATCAGTACAACCGTACCGCCTACGCCGTAAATCGGCAGCCACGGTCCGTGTGAAGTACCTCTGTTTATAAATTCACCTCTTGTAAACAGGAACAATAACACTTCCCACAGCCAACCTATCATTGCAAATGTGAAAAATATCAGTATCAATGAAGATAATCCGTAATCACGTTCATAATCTTCCTGAATCCACTTCTTGCCCTTAGGCACTGTTATGAAGTATTCATTAATAGGATATGTTCCGCTTGTCACTTCACTTTCAAGCAATTTATCGCACAGCTTGTCCGCATTTTCAATATCTCTTTCCTTTGCTTTTTCACGCAACATCATATAAAGTTCAACTGTCGTCATACGTTTATACGGTTCAAGGAAAAATACGCCCAAAATCTGAAGTGTAAGTATATTCAATATATCCCAACCGATAAATGACAAATCAATCAAAAATGCTCTCCACTTATACCCTTTCATCATATCTTCAGAAAGTTTTATAGCCTCTTTTGCACTCAATTCGGGATTTTCCGCAATAATCATCGGTACAAGTTTATATGAATAAATCTTAATAAATCCGCCGACTATCGTTAAACACCATAAAAGTGAATACACACTTCTTACAAACATAACCCATGCAATATGCAGTGCCTTTTTTATAGACCACGGAAACAATATTCGTGAAATTCTCGTGCCTGTGTAGACTCGAATTTCAAGCAAATACCGATACAGTCCGATAAGCAAAACCTTCGTAAAAAGAATGGCTATAAGCAAATAAATTAACGAGCCGATTGCAATAGTAACACCGGCACTCACTCGGTCGTTAAACACAATTTGATTTATCGAATTTAAAACACCGTAAACAAAGTTACCTGCACCCTCGGTATTCTTCGCAAACACCGACAGTACACCTCTTGTCCAATGCTGTGCTCTTTCACTTTCCTCACCGCTCTTGCCTAAAAAGTTATCGACAACTTCCGTATTCGACATATCGGAATTGTGATTTTCCGCAAAAAGCACCGTTCCGTTAAGCTGGTCGAAATAAGTGTCTTTTAATGTCCTCACTTCTTTTAGCGGGTTAGTAAAGCTGCCCATAACAACGGCCGCGATAAAGCACGTTATAACAATGCCGATATAATTCCGCTTAAAAGTTCCCCTTGCCTTTTTCTTTAAATCCCTTATCTTCCACATATTTATATACCCCGTTTTTCGTCTT
>OLNF01003858.1_pt1 | contig 10608 bp, 7 predicted proteins | sample 1673061 | NCBI WGS metagenome assembly OLNF01 (sample SAMEA3136751, study PRJEB25190) | human gut metagenome | reverse complement strand
GCTGCATCACCCGCTGCAGATCCAGCAGGGAGATGTAGGAGGCCTCATTCTTTTTTTCAAACGAGATTCTGACTGTAATCAAAGCAGGGACCTCCTAACAGATGGTTGGCACCGCAGCCGTGGCAGGCACGGTTGCAGGGCTGGGTGGTCTGGGCGGCAAGAGCCTTGTTGTACTCCCGCACCAGATATTCGTGGGTGACGCCGTAGTCCATGTGGGACCAGGGGGTCACCTCGTCCAGGCCGATGGCACGCTGGCAGTAGAACGCCGGGTCGATGCCCATATCCGCAAAGGTCTGCATCCAGGTGTCATACTTGAAGCACTCTTCCCAGCCGTCGAAATAGCAGCCGCGCTTGTAGGCCTCCACGATGACCGGAGCCAGGCGGCGGTCGCCCTTGGCGAATACGCCTTCGAGGAAGCTGGTGGTACTGTCGTGGTAGTTCACCTTGATCTTACGGCTGTGCACGCTTTCCAGCAGATGCTTCTGCTTGGCGCGCAGCATCTCCTCGGTGTCCATGGGCACGAACTCAAAGGGTGTGTGGGGCTTGGGCACAAAGCAGGCGCAGCTGATGGTCACCTGCACGCCCTTGCCCTTGCCGCGCTTGGGCAGTGAATAGTACAGGTCCACCACCTTCTGGGCGGTCTCGGCAATGCCCTCGATGTCCTCCATGGTCTCGGTGGGCAGACCCATCATGAAGTAGAGCTTGACCGCCGTATAGCCCGCATTGAACGCGATGGTGCAGGTCTTTTCGATCTCGTCCCAGGTCACGTTCTTGTTGATGACATTGCGCAGGCGCTGAGTACCGGCCTCGGCCGCAAAGGTCAGGCCGCTCTTGCGCACCTTGGTGGTTTTTTCGATGAGGCTCTCGGAGAAATTGTCCACACGCAGGCTCGGCAGCGACAGGCTGACGTGCTCCTTGGGCACCCATTCGTTCAGATCGTCCAGCAGCTCTTCCAGCTGGCCGTGGTCGGAGGTGGACAGGCTGGACAAGCTCAGCTCCTCATAGCCGGTGTTGGCGCATAGGTCCTGTGCGGCCTTGTTCAGCAGGCTGGCGTCCCGCTGACGCATGGGGCGGTAGAGGAAGCCTGCCTGACAGAACCGGCAGCCGCGCACGCAGCCGCGCAGCACCTCGATGCTGGCACGGTCCTGGATGGCACCCACCATGGGCACCACAAAGTTGGTGGGCGGGGCAAACTCGTTCAGGTCCTTGATGATGGCCTTGGTGATGCGTGCCGGGATGCCCGGCTCGTTGGGGGTAATGGCCTTGACCCTGCCGTCCTCGCAGTAGGTCACATCGTAGAACGCCGGGATGTAGACGCCGGGGATCTTTGCAATGCGCAGCAGCAGTTCCTTTTTGGAGACGCCGCCCTCCTTTTTGGCCTTTTCGATCTCGGCGCAGATGGAGGGCAGCTGATTTTCGCCCTCGCCCAGCTGGACCACATCAAAGAAGTCCGCAATGGGCTCCGCGTTGCAGGCGCAGGGGCCGCCCGCCACGATCAGCGGCCAGCGCTCGTCGCGGTCCCTGGAATAGAACGGGATGCCCGCCAGATCCAGCATGGCCAGGATGTTGGTATAGGAAAGCTCGTACTGCAGCGTAAAGCCCACCGCGTCAAACGCAGTGAGCGGGTCCTTGCTCTCCATGGTGTACAGGGGCAGGCCCAGACGCTCCATCTCGGCTTTCATGTCCAGCCAGGGCATAAAGGCGCGCTCACACCACCAGTTTTCATGGCTGTTGAGCAGCTCGTACAGGATCTTTTCGCCAAGGAAGGACATGCCCACCTCGTAGGTATCCGGGAAGCAGAACGCAAAACGCACGTCCACTTTTTCTTTATCCTTATAGACGCTGCCCGGCTCACCGCCGGTGTAGCGGCCGGGTTTCTGCACCCGGCCCAGCGCTTCTTTCAGTTTCGGGTCAAACATTCGTTCCTCCATCATGGGTTCTTTTTTCATGCGTTCTTTTCATTTTACCCGAAAGTGCAGATTTTTGCAATCGTTTCAGGCAGATTTCTTCTGTGCCCGCAGCTGCGCCGCGCTGGCCAGCATCTGGGCCCCGTCCAACGGCGGCACCGGCAGGAGGTTGAACGCCCCGGTGAGCAGGTTTGCCGCCCAGAACGCGCTACCCCGCACGGTGGCCTGCCGGGACAGCAGCACGGCCCACACCCCGACCAGCGCAAAGTTTACCGCCGGACCGGCCGCCGCCAGCCGGAACCGCTGCGCCGGGGACAGTTCTGCCCTGCCCAGCCGCATGCAGAAGCCGGTCAGCGTGACCTCGATGACCGGAAAGCGGCGCTGCTGCGCACAGTACACGAGGATATGCCCCCATTCATGGAGGAAGGCTGCCAGCAGGCCGGTGCGCAGAAAGCCGCTGGCGTCAAACAGCAGCAGCCCATACAGCACCCCGCACAGCAGCACCGGGTCCCGGAAGCGCAGCGGGCCCATCCGCAGCGGGGTGCGCCTATGCATCCGACAGTCCCAGCAGGGCCGACGGGTCGCAGGCGGTCCCCTGTCGGCGCAGCTCAAAGTGCAGGTGTGCCCCGGTGGCGCGGCCGGTCTGCCCTGCCGTGCCCAGTATCTGCCCGGCCTGCACCGTCTCGCCGGGGCGCACATACAGATATTGTAAATGTGCGTAAAGGGTCTCGGTGCCGTCCGGGTGCAGCAGCTGCAGGCAGACGCCATAGCTGTCGCTGCGTCGGGCAGCCGTGGCAACTCCTTCCCGGACAGCCAGCACCGCCGTGCCTTCCGCACAGGCAAGGTCCACTCCTTGGTGGAAGCGCTCTTCCCCGGTAAAGGGGTCCTGCCGGGTGCCGTAGCCGTCCGACACCCGCCACACGGCGGTCTGCAGCGGGAAACAGACGGCTCCTGCCGGGCGGCGGGCTGCCTGCGTCTGTACCGCAAGACACACGCCTGCCAGAAGGGCCGCGCCCGCAGCACCCCACCGGGCTGTGGGTCTTTTCCGGTTTTTCGTTTTTTTTCGCATGGCACGTTCCTCCCCCGGTTCTGGTTCACCGTATGCGGGCACACACGCAAAAAGACCCGGCGGACCGTCTCAGACAGGCTCCGCCGGGTCTTGGGAAAGATATTAGATCATTTCCGCTTTTTGAACAAGCCCAGCACCTGGCTGAACAGTCCCCGCTTCTTCGGGGCGGTCACCACCACGGTGGGCTTTTGGGGCTGGTCCGGCAGATGCTTTTTGTCCAGCATCTGCTCCAGCTCGTCAAAGTGGTCGCCGCCTTTCGGGTGCTCCGTCGGCTCCAGATGGATGGGCGCAGGCGTGGCAGGTGCAGCTTCCACGAAATCAGGCCCTTTCGCCTTGGGCGGTTCCTGTATAGGAACTTCCGGCGTTTTCGCCTTCGGTCCCTCCGCCGCCGTCTGCTTTTCCGCTGCCGGGGCTTCGGCAGGCGCTACCTTGGGCGTGGTAGGCTTCCAGGGCTCTTCTCTCGTCCAATCGTTCCGGAGCAGGTCGTACATGCCCATCTGGCTGTTGACGATGGGTTCGCCCTCGGCGGGTTTCACCTTCTGGTAGCTGCCATCAGCGCACATTTCCCGCGCGTTGACGTTATCGCGCAGCTGCAGCTGCAGGATGTCGGTGAGCTTTTTCACCAGTACAGGGTCCTCCACCCGCACGCCCACTTCCACGCGGCACTCGGTGTTGCGGGTGAGGAAGTCGCCGGAGGCGATGTAGATGCGGGTATGCACGCCGTCAAAGAAGCTGTAGATGCGGCCATGCTCCAGATAGCGGCCCACAAGGCTGCGGATGTGCAGGTTCTCGGTCTTACCGGGCACCTCGGCGCGCACGCAGCAGATGCCGCGCACGATCATGTCGATGCGCACCCCGGCGCAGCTGGCTTCCTGCAGCTTGAGGATGATATCGCGGTCGCTGATGGAGTTGTTCTTGAGGATCATGGACGCCTGGCGGCCCATGCGGGCAGCTGCGATCACATGATCCATCTCATCCAGCAATACGCTCTTGAACCGCAGCGGAGCCACCAGCATCCGGTCGCTCTCCTCGGTGAGCTGCTGCACGGCCAGATTGCGGAACACCTTGGAGGCATCCTCGCCGATGCCCTCATCTGCCGTGATGAAGGAATAGTCGGTGTAGAGCTCACTGGTCTTTTCGTTGTAGTTGCCGGTACCGATCTGGGTGATGTAGGAGTAGCCGTCGGCCTGCTTACGGGTGATGAGGGTGAGCTTGGAGTGCACCTTGTAGTCATCGAAGCCGTAGATCACGGTGCAGCCCGCATTTTCCAACTGCTTCGACCAGTCGATGTTGTTCTGCTCGTCAAAGCGGGCGCGCAGCTCCACCAGCGCCACCACTTCCTTGCCGTTTTCGGCGGCTTCCATCAGGGCCTGCACGATCTGCGATTCCCGCGCCATGCGGTACAGGGTCATCTTGATGGAGATGACATCCGGGTCACGGGCGGCCTTTTTGAGCATGTCGATGAAGGGCCGGATGGACTGGTACGGGTAGCTCAGCAGCACATCGTGCTTCTGCACTTCCTCGGTCAGATCATAGTCTGGCGGCGGCAGCATGGGCCGGGCAGCCGGGTAAAACAGGCCGGGGTGATCCTCTGCTTCAATGCGCCCGGTGAGCTTGTAGAAAAAGCTCAGGTCCAGCGGGCTCTTCTGCACAAAGACCCGCTTGCCCGACAGCTCCAGACGGCTGCACAGCAAACGCTGCACCTCCGGGGCGGCCTCCGGCGTGACCTGCAGGCGCACAGCCGCCAGCTTGCGGCGGCGCTTGAGCAGCTCGGTCATGATCTCACGATAGTCGATGTCGTGATCCATCATGCCTTCCTTGACGTCGATGTCCGCATTGCGGGTGACCCGGAACAGGCAGCTTTCCAGGATGCTCTCCTTGCCAAAGATGCTGGACGCATAGTGCAGCACCAGCTCTTCCACCAGTGCAAACTGCGTTTCGCCATCCTTTTTGACAAAGTGCAGCCGCTCCATCTGGCTGGAGATGGGGATGATGCCCAGGCTCTGGGCATTGGGGTGCTTCTCCCGCAAAAGGACACCCAGGTAGATCTCCTTGTTGCGCAGGAACGGGAACGGGTGGCGGCTGTCCACGATCTGCGGGCTGAGAATGGGGAACAGCTCCGTCTGGAAGTATTTTTTCCAGAAGCGCTCATCCTCCTTGCTCAGGTGGTCAAAATCCACCTTGCGGTAGCCGCACCCGGCCAGCTCTTCCAACGCCTTGGCATAGTATTTGTCGCAGTCCGCCTGCAGCTGGGCCGTCTTGGGCATGATGGCTGCCAGCTGTTCGGCTGCGGTCATGTTGGTCTTGTTCTCGCGCTTTTCCTTTTTGCTCTTGCTCTGTTCCAGGTTAGCGCGCTCCTGCAGAGAGCCGACGCGCACCATAAAGAATTCGTCCAGATTGGAGCCGTAGATGGCCAGGAATTTGACCTGCTCGGCAAGGGGCACGTTCTTGTCCTTGCCAAGAGCCAGGACCCGGCGGTTGAAGTCCAGCCAGCTCAGTTCCCGGTTGATAAAAATGGTCTCGTCGCTCATATTCATTCCCCTTTTATGGTGCCTTGCGGCACCGTTTGTGCAGGTGTGCTCACATATGCCTGCCCTTCCCAGGAGGCTACGATCTCCTCCGTCAGGCCCGGCACCGCTGCGGCGTCGGCAACACAGGCAAACGGCCCGTGTTGCTGCCGGTACTCGATCAATGCCCGGGCGCGGCTGGACCCGACCCCCGGCAGGGTGCACAGGACAGCAGCATCCGCCGTGTTCAGGTCCACATACCAGTGCTCCGACAGCGGTGTGCTGTCCGGCGGCAGCTGCTTCTGTGAAGGCTGCTGCGGCACCGCAAACCAGAACGCCAGCCCCACGCACAGCACCGCAGCGGCTGCACAGGCCGCTATAAAAAGGATCTCCCGCCGGAGGGCGGTGCACAGATGCGTTTCTCTCATTCTACCCGAAATCATTCCAAAAAGAAAGTCCCTTGCAGGAAAATTGCAAGGGAACTTACACAAATTTTACGCCAATTTTTCAGCATCCCGCACCATGCGGTACAAAACCTCCACGGCAGCGCCGCCGGCAGCATCGGTCAGGGTGACCTGCTTTGCGGCAAGGCGCAGCTCCGCCGGGGCATCGGCCGCCGCAGCGCTCCGGCTTGCGGCCCGCACCAGCTCCAGCATGGGCATACCGCCCGCCAGCACCAGCACATTTTCCGGGGCAATGCCCACCGGCGTGCACACGGCCTGCAGCATCTCCGCACCCGAAACCGTCCGCGGGGTCAGGCGCAGCAGATCCGGGGCGGCACGCTCACCCAGCAGGGCGGTCGTGCTGTCGCCCAGTGCCTTTTCCAGCAGGGACGTCAGAGGGATGCTGCGGTTGTCCTGGTACACCAGGGCTCGCAGCACCTCATCCGGGCGGATATCCGCCGCATTGGCCAGCAGATAGGGGGTCCACTCCTGCTGCAGATGCTGCTCCAGCGCATGGCTCATGCGCAGCACGCGGGTGGAGCCGTCCTGCATCTGCAGGGCAATGCCCACACCGGCCGCACTGGGCAGGCTGGCGAACAGACCGGCATCCTGCCCGGCAAAGCTGCACAGCGGCTGACGGGATCCGTCCGCAAAATGATAGGCCAGTGTGCCGCCGCACACCAGTGCCGGGGCCGAGAGACGCACGCTGCCCAACAGAGTCCGCACTGCCTTGGGCGTGCGCTGGGAAAAGACGGTGAACCGGCCGCCGCGGCTGGAAAACAGCTGCAGCACATCCCGCACGACCTGGGTCAGGTTGCCGTCCGGGCCGAGCAGGAGGTTGTCCAGATCACAGAGGACCAGCTTGTTGGCAAGGGATTGGTTCATGGATTCTTCCTCCTGAGCGTTGCAAGAAAATGGGTAAAATAGTCCGGCAGGTCTGAGTCGAAGCGCAGGTATTCCCCGGTGATGGGGTGGACAAACCCCAGCGTTTTGGCGTGCAGACACTGCCCGTGCAGGCTGGTGATGCAGTTGTGGGGGCCGTATACGGGGTCGCCCGCCACCGGGTGATGGATGGAGGCCATATGCACACGGATCTGATGGGTGCGGCCGGTTTTCAGGCGGCACTCCAGCATGGTGAACTCCCCCAGCCGTTCCAGTACCTTATAGCCCGTATAAGCGTATTTGGTGTTGGGTTCCCCGGCGGGGTAGACCGCCATTTTTTTGCGGTCGGTCTTGCTGCGGCCCAGATTGGACTCCACAAAGCCCTCATCCTGTGCAAAGCCGCCGTACACGATGGTATTGTAGGCACGCTCCACGCTGTGGACCGCCATCTGCTGCGACAGGCCGATGTGGGTGGCGTCATCCTTGGCCACCACCAGCAGGCCGCTGGTGTCCTTGTCGATGCGGTGCACGATGCCGGGGCGGATCTCGCCGCCGATGCCGGACAGGCTGCCCTTGCAATGCCACAGCAGGGCGTTGACCAGGGTGCCGTCCGGGTTGCCGGGGGCCGGGTGCACCACCATGCCCTTGGGCTTGTTGACCACCAGCAGGTGGGCGTCCTCATACACGATATCCAGCGGGATATCCTGCGGAACGGCCTCGATGGGCTTTGCGTCCGGGATCTCCAGCAGCACGGTGTCCCCTGCTTTCAGCTTGAGACTTTTGGCCACGGTCTTGCCGTTGCACTGCACATGGCCGTCAGATACCAGTGCCTGCAGCGCCGAGCGGGACAGGCCCGTATCCTCACCGCTGAGGAAGCGGTCAATGCGCTGGCCCGCCGTCTCCTGCTCCACCACAAATTCACGCTGTTCCATGGTTTACGGCTCCTTCGGGGCGTCGGCATTGCCGGAGTGGCTCTCTTCCAGAAAGATCACCAGCACCCAGAGCGCCACGCCTACACACACGCAGATGTCTGCAAAGTTGAACACGGCGAACCGCATAAACAGCAGGTTGATGTAGTCCACCACTTCGCCGTTGAGCACGCGGTCGATCAGGTTGCCAATGCCGCCGCCCAGCACCAGAATGAGCGCCGCCTGCTGCAGGTATTTGCCCCGGCTGCGGAAAAACAGCGCGTAGGCTACCAACAGCAGAGCTGCACTGGTTGCAGCAATGAGGAACAGCTGCTTGCCGCTGAGCAGGCTGAACGCCATGCCCTGATTGAGCACGAACCGCAGCTCCACCACATGCGGGATGAGCGGCATGGCCCCTACCGGCTGCAGCACATTGGATGCCCACAGCTTGATGAGCTGGTCGATGCCCACCAGCGCCGCCACCGCGGCCAGATTGAAAAGTACAAATGCCATAGGTTACTCCCAAACGATCCGGTATGAAAAAACGGCGCTCCCCGGTATAAGGGAGCGCCACCCTCAAAAACGATCGTGTTTCTGATAAATTTTAGGCTTCCACAACGCTGGCGCAGCGTGCGCACAGGGTGGGATGTGCGGCGTGGCTGCCGATGGTAGCAGAATACTTCCAGCAGCGCTCGCACTTTTCGCCGGTGGCATGGGCCGCTGCAACGCCCAGGCCTTCGACGGCGCTGGCAGCACCGCCTTCGCCCTTGACCAGCTCCACCTGGGAGACGATCATCAGGTCGGCCAGCTCATCCATGGGGATGCTGTTCAGCAGATCATAGACGGCATCATTGCAGTACAGGGTAACGGCAGCTTCCAGAGAAGCACCGATGATCTTTTCGGCACGGGCCTGCTCCAGCACCTTCTTGACCTCGTCACGCACAGCGATGAGCTGAGCCCACTTGGCCTTGAAGGCATCGTCGGCGGCATACTGACCGGCCTTGGGCATGTCCTCGAACACCACATACTTGTTCATGCCCTCGGTCTTAGGCATAAAGTCCCAGATCTCCTGGCTGGTGAAGCACAGGATGGGGGCAATGATCTTATCCAGAGCCACCAGGATTTTGTACATGGTGGTCTGTGCGGCCTTGCGGGCAGCACCGTTGGTGCAGTACAGACGATCCTTGGTGACGTCCAGATAGAAGTTGGACATGGCCACGACACAGAAGTTGTACACCGCATGGTAGACCTTGTTGAAGTCGTACACGGCGTAGCCTGCGCTGGTGTTGACGATCAGGTCGTCCAGAGCGGCCAGTGCCCAGCGGTCGATCTCCTGCAGCTGATCATCTGCCACACAATCGGTGTTGGGATCAAAGCCGTCCAGGTTGCCCAGGATGAAGCGGGCGGTGTTGCGGATCTTGCGGTAAGCCTCGCTCAGCTGCTTGAAGATGTTCTTGCCGGCACGCACGTCCACGGTGTAGTCGGAAGAAGCCACCCACAGGCGGATGATATCAGCGCCGTAGTCCTTGATGATCTCGCTGGGCTCCACGCCGTTGCCGGCGCTCTTGTGCATCTGCTTGCCCTGCTCGTCCACGACCCAGCCGTGGCACAGCACGGACTTGTACGGTGCGCAGCCCTTGGAGGCAACACTGGTCAGCAGGCTGGACTGGAACCAGCCGCGGAACTGGTCGCCGCCCTCCATGTACATATCGGCGGGGAAATGCAGCTCGGGACGCTCTTCCAGCACAGCAGCATGGGTAGAACCGGAGTCGAACCACACATCCATGATGTCGGTGTCCTTAGTCCACTCGGAAGCGCCGCACTTCTCGCAGACTTCGCCTGCGGGGATAATCTGCTCGGCCTCGTACTTGTACCAGGCATCAGAGCCCTCCTTGCGGAACAGGTCGCTGACCGCCTTGATGGTGGCATCCGTGATGTGGTAGGTGCCGCACTTCTTGCAGTAGAAGGCCGGGATGGGCACGCCCCAGGTACGCTGACGGCTGATGCACCAGTCGTTGCGGTCGCGCACCATGCCGGTCATGCGGTCATGGCCCCAGTCGGGCATCCAGGTGACCGTGTCGATGGCCTTGTACACGTCCTCGCGGAACTTGGCGATGGAGCAGAACCACTGCTCGGTGGCACGGAAGATGATGGGGTGATGGCAGCGCCAGCAGTGCGGGTACTGATGCTTGATGTGCAGCTGGCCCATCACGGCACCGGAAGCGGTCAGGTCGGCCAGGATGGTCTTGTTGGCTGCCCAGACACGCTGACCTGCGTACTTGCCGGCCAGGTCGGTCAGGTAACCACCATCGTCCACGGGGACGGTGATGGGCACCTGGGGGTACTTCTGGCAGACGTTGAAGTCGTCCACGCCGTGGCCGCCTGCGGTATGAACGCAGCCGGAACCGCTTTCCAGCGTGACGTGGTCGCCCAGGATGACCCAGCCTTCCTTGGGCAGATAGACGTGGTTGTAACGCATGAGCTCGAACTCAGCGCCGCTGACCGGCTCGCCCACGACCTCGTAGTTCTCGATGTGGCAGGCGTCCATGACGCTCTTGACCAGATCGGTGGCCATGATGTGGTACTCCTCGCCGATCTTGACGAAGGAGTACTCAAACTGGCCGTTGAGGCAGATGGCCTCGTTGGCGGGCAGAGTCCAGGTGGTGGTGGTCCAGATCACAAAGTAGGTCTTGTCCATCGGGATGCCGTGCTTTGCCAGCACACCGTTGGGGTCCTGCGAGACATGGAAACGGACGAAGATGGAATCGCAGTCGTCCTCACCGTACTCGATCTCAGCCTCAGCCAAAGCGGTGCGGCAGTCCGGGCACCAGTACACGGGCTTCAGGCCCTTGTAGATGTAGCCCTTCTTGGCCATCTCGCCAAAGATCTCGA
>OLNF01003857.1_pt1 | contig 10613 bp, 5 predicted proteins | sample 1673061 | NCBI WGS metagenome assembly OLNF01 (sample SAMEA3136751, study PRJEB25190) | human gut metagenome | reverse complement strand
TCGTGAGCGCTCCTAAGCTCGTTCGCAGTCTTCCGCGAACTATTCCGCCCGCCGACATGGCGCGTTTGCTTTCGGTGTGGCGCGGCAGCGATAAGCCCGCCGACATGCGCAACCGCGCGATTCTCGAGTTCTTGTACGCATGCGGCGCACGTATCTCGGAAACATCGGGTTTGCTGCTTGAGAACGTCGATTTCGATGCTGGACAGGTGCGCGTGTTCGGTAAAGGCTCGAAAGAGCGCATCGTGCCGTTGCATGAAATAGCCATCGCTTCCATGCGCGACTACCTTTTCAACGCGCGCCCTGCGCTGCTTGCCGACAAAGAGAGCCCGTATTTCTTCGTGAGCACGCGTGGCAACCAAATGTCGCCCGATGCGCTTCGCAAAATGTTCAAGCAGAGTTTGCTTGCCGCGGGGCTCGACCAAACGCTCTCGCCGCATGATATGCGTCACACGTTTGCGACCGATCTGGTAGAAGGCGGTGCCGATTTGCGCAGCGTTCAAGAGATGCTCGGCCATTCGAGCTTGTCGACCACGCAAATCTATACGCATGTGTCTGTCTCGCATTTGAAAGAGGAGCATCGCCGCACTCTTCCGCGCGGGTAGAGGAGGCGTGCGGGAAATCCATGTGAAGCGCCTATGGGGGATGCCCATGCGGGAGCGCGTATGCGGGAAGCCCAGGGGGATGCCCATGCGGGAGCGCGTACGCGGTCCTATGCGGGTCGTCTTTTGCTGAATTCGGGAAATGATCAAAAAGGTGCTCGAATGTGGCAAAAAGTACACCCGCCTAGTGAGGCTATAAATTGTGAGTAAGGGAACAGCTTTCTGACCTGGTGATATGGGAAGCAGCGAATGGAAGGCTGCGCGATGCGTAGACTTTGGCATGAGAATATGCCACATTCGAGCACCTTTTTGAACAATTGTCGGGTTTACGCTGCTGGCAGTATGGATGAAACGCTGCCCATGTTTTACGATGGCTCCATGCAAAATATAAAGGAACATACTGCCGATTTTGACGTTGCCGACTTTGAGCCCGAAGCGAACGAGCATTCATACCCTTCGTGCGCCGTGGGGCCCTCGTTGCATGGCGACCGGGTCGGTGAACGGGCCGCGGGCCATGCTGGCGACCGCGCCGTCGATCGAGTCGCAGGCTATGCTGACGATTGTGGCGACAGTCAAGCTGCTCGTTGCGTCGAGAGTCAAACTCGATGCTATGTTGGGGCCCAGGAAGAAGGCCGTGCTGAAGATCGAGTAGGGCGACGTGTTGGAGGCCGCGCCGACGATTGCGCTGAAAATCGGGCCGAAAAGGATGATGTGAACTGCGTCGAAGGTCATTCCAAGAGTTGTTCTGAAGGTTGCGCCGAGGTTCGCGCTGGAGGCCGGGCCGACGATCGCGCCGAGGCTCGCGTTGGGGGTCGGATCGACGGTCGTGCACAGGGCCCTTCCCATTCGCAACTCGATGCTTCCGGCGAGGAAGACTTCGCCGGTTTTGTGAAGCACAACATCGCGTCGGGCGGTATTTTCGGTGGGGTGCCGGGAAAAGGCGCCGCCCCCCAGAATCGCAGCGCGGCCGATTGGGGAATCGACGTTGTCGTCGCCCTTGTCGCCTTCGCGTTTGGCTGCGCCCAAATGGTGATCACCGCTTCTTCTGTTGTGCACGTTGATGCCGGTCCCTATGGGTCGAGCTGGGTTAATTACGTCCCTAATATTTATGCGTATTTGGCGGTTGCCCTTACGACTGCGCCGGTGATTCTTCGTCGTGAGGCGCCGTGGTTTGTGCTCGCGCTCACGCTTGCGTGCTATGTCTTCCTGTCGAATTCCATGGGCGGAACGGTTTCGCTTTCGCCCATAGGTCCCATCGTGGCTGTTTATACCGTGGCAAGCGAACGCGCCCGCGGCGAGGCTCTTGCGGCTGCAGCTGTGGTGGGCGTGTGCGCGGCGGTGGTTCCCATGGGCACTTCGAGCGTCGCCATGGCGCTTGTGATGCGCATCGAAAACGTTGCGTTTGTAGTGGTTGCCGCCTTGGGCGGTTTCGGCGTGCGCATGTACCATGCCTATATGGAAGAGACGCGCCGCCGCTTGGCTGAAGCTGAGCGAACGCGCGAGGAGCTCGCTGCGCGCCGCGTTGCTGACGAGCGCGTGCGCATCGCGCGTGAAGTGCACGACATCACGGCGCATTCCCTTTCTGCGGTTACCATTCAGGCGGCAGCGGCGGAGCGCCTCATCGATTTGAACCCTGCCGCAGCGAAAGAGGCGATTGCCGATATTCGCTCGGTTTCGAAGTCGTCGCTCGATGAGATTCGCTCGCTTATCGGAGTGCTGCGTGGCGACGAGGCAGCCGAGCATGCGCCCGCCGAAGGCACCGAGCGCATGGGCGACGTCGTGTCGTTCTTGCAGCGTGCTGGCATCGAGGTCGATTTTGACGAAAGCGACTACGACAAGGCGCAGGTGCCTGCATTCGTCGATATGGCGTTGTTCTCGCTCGCCCGCGAGTCGGCTACCAATGCCGTGCGTCATGCCCATGCCGCACATATCTGCATTGAGTTGGTATCTTCCCCTTCGAAGGCAGTGCTCGTGTTTTCCGACGATGGCGTCGGCATGGGCAGTGGGGTGCGCGAGCATGCCGAAGGCCATGGCCTTGAGGGCATGGGCGAGAGAATCGAAGCGCTCAATGGCGCATTCACCATAGAAAGCGAGCCTGGTCGCGGATGCACGATTCGCGCCGAAGTACCCTTGGAGGTGGTACACGATGACGAGCATCGATGAGACGTGCGGCGACGCACCCATTCGGATTGCCATTGCCGATGACCAAGATTTGGTTCGTAAGGGTTTCAGGCTCATTCTTTCGTCGTTTCCCGGCATTGAAGTGGTGGGCGAGGCGGTCGATGGCGCCGATGCCGTCGCATTGGCGCGTCGCATGCGTCCCGACGTGCTGCTCATGGATATTCGCATGCCGCGCAAAGATGGCATCGAGGCCTGCCGAGAGCTTGCGGGCGACCCCGATACGGCCGATGTTGCGGTGCTTATTCTTACGACGTTCGATATCGATGAATACGTCTACGATGCGCTTGCGGCGGGTGCGAGCGGCTTCTTGCTGAAAGACGTCGATCCCGACGATTTGGCGCAGGCCATTCGCGTTGTGCATGAGGGCAATGCACTCATTCAGCCGTCGATTACGCGCCGTTTGGTCGAAACCTACGCCGCGTCGCGCAGCAAGGCGCGCTTTGATGGCACGCGCATTTCCGACCTTACCGATCGAGAACGCGAGATTCTCACCATGGTCGGCAAGGGCATGTCCAACGACGAAATCGCTGCCGAATTGGTGATTTCTCCCGCAACGGTTCGCACGCATGTGGGCCGTATCATGGTGAAGCTCGATGCCCACGATCGAGCTCAACTCGTGGTTGCCGCCTATGAAAGCGGTTTGGTGAAACCGGGCATGTAGGGTGCCTCGAGGGAAAAGGTAGCTACTAATGCGCTCCTCTTGCCGCGCGATCCATGGCGAAATCGTGGGGCGCTTTATGAAGAAGAACGAATGGATGTTCTATTTCTGCTATTATGGCGCGGTTGCAAATACTTGGCAGAAAGGTCGAGATCGTGGCCAGCGATTCCATCGTCATCAAGGGCGCGCGTGAGCATAACCTGAAAAACGTCGACGTTACCATCCCTCGCGATAAGCTCGTGGTTATTACGGGCCTGTCGGGCTCGGGCAAGTCGTCGCTCGCGTTCGACACCATCTACGCTGAGGGCCAACGCCGTTATGTGGAGAGCCTTTCCGCCTATGCCCGCCAATTTTTGGGGCAAATGAACAAGCCCGACCTCGATTCGATCGACGGCCTCTCTCCTGCGGTGGCAATCGATCAGAAAACCACATCGAAAAATCCGCGCTCAACGGTGGGCACTACGACGGAAATCTACGACTACCTGCGCCTTCTGTTCGCGCGCGTGGGCACGCCGCATTGTCCTGAATGCGGTCGCGAAATCAAGGCTCGCACCACCGACCAAGTGACCGACGAGATTCTCGCGCTCGGCGAAGGTAAAAAAGCGCTCATCTTGGCGCCCGTCGTGGTAGGGCGCAAGGGCGAGCACACGAAAATTCTTTCTGACCTGCAAAAAGAAGGCTTCTCGCGCGTGCGCATCGACGGCGTGGTGCAGCGTTTGGAAGGCGAGCCCGTCAAACTCGACAAGAAGTTCAAGCACACGATCGACGTCGTGGTCGACCGCGTGGTGTTGAAGGCGTCTGCGACGAGCCGCATTGCCGAATCGGTTGAAACGGCGACGAAGCTTTCCGACGGTCGCGTAGTGTGCCACTTGGTCGATGAAGAGGCTCAAGAAGCCGACGGGCAGAAATCGACTCCGGGCTTCACGACGGTATGGCCGGGCGACCATTTCTATTCGCTTGCCCTTGCGTGTCCCGAGCATGGCCATTCGATGGATGAGCTGCAGCCGCGCGACTTCAGTTTTAATGCCCCCTATGGCGCCTGCCCCGATTGCGCGGGCCTCGGCAGCCGCGAGGAAGTCGATCCAAGCCTGCTCATTCCCGACCCGTCGCTGTCGCTGAACGAGGGCTGCATTGCGTCGTTCGCAACGGGCAATTATTACCCCCAGGTGCTTCGCGCAGTATGCAGGCATATGGGCGAAGACCCGGCAACCCCGTGGGAAGATTTGAAGAAGAAAACGCGCGACGTGCTGTTGTATGGCCTTAAGAGCGAAAAGGTTTTCGTCGACTACGTGACCGTCGATGGCCGCGAAACGGGCTGGAGCATCGATTGGGAAGGCGCCTGCGAAGCGGTTATGGGCCGTTATAAAGACTCGACGAGCGATTCCCAGCGCGAAAAATACGAGAAGTATTTCGCTACCATTCCATGCGCGTCATGCGGCGGAAAGCGCCTGAAGCCCGAGATTCTCGCCGTGACTGTTGGCGGCAAGAATATCCACGAAGTATGCGACATGTCGGCCGCCGATGCGCTGGAGTTCTTCAGCAATCTGCAACTCGACGAGCGCCAGGCGTTCATCGCCGCGGCTATCGTGAAAGAGGTGCGTGCGCGCCTGCAGTTCTTGGTCGATGTGGGTCTTGATTATTTGACGCTCGAACGTGGCACGGCGTCGCTTTCAGGCGGTGAGGCTCAGCGCATTCGCCTGGCCACGCAGATTGGTGCTGGCCTCATGGGCGTGTTGTACATTCTGGACGAGCCGTCCATCGGCCTGCATCAGCGCGACAACGAGCGCCTTATCGCCACGCTTGAACGCCTGCGCGATCTGGGTAACACGGTTATCGTCGTGGAGCATGACGAAGATACCATTCGCCACGCCGACTATGTTATTGATATGGGTCCTGGCGCGGGCGAGAAGGGCGGCCATGTGGTTGCCGCGGGCACGCCCGATGAAGTGGCGGGCGCCGAGGGGAGCTTCACGGCCGACTATCTGTCGGGCCGCCGCCGCATCGAGGTGCCTGAGGCTCGCCGCAAGCCCAAACGTGGCGCCATCAAACTCACCGGTGCTTGCGAGAACAACCTGAAGAACGTGTCCATTTCCGTTGAGCTTGGCACGCTTACCGTGGTCACGGGTGTTTCGGGGTCGGGCAAAAGCTCGCTTATCACCGACACGCTTGCGCCTGCGCTCGCGAACCGCATCAATCACGCGCACCATCGCACGGGCGAATACCGCAAGCTCACGGGTTACGAGGCGCTTGATAAGATTGTCGATATCGACCAAAGCCCCATCGGTCGCACGCCGCGTTCGAATCCTGCGACGTATATCGGCTTGTGGGATGACATTCGCGCGCTGTTTGCGAGCACGCAGGAGGCGAAGGCGCGTGGCTATGCGCCTGGCCGCTTCAGCTTCAATGTGAGCGGTGGCCGTTGCGAGGCGTGCAAAGGTGATGGCCAAATCAAAATTGAGATGCACTTCTTGCCCGATGTCTATGTGCCGTGCGAGGTGTGCGGCGGCATGCGCTATAACCGCGAGACCTTGCAGGTGACATACCGCGGCAAAAATGTGTACGACGTGCTCGATATGACGGTCGACGAGGCGCTCGAGTTTTTCAAGAACTTGCCGGGCTTGGCGCGTAAGCTCCAAACGCTGCACGATGTGGGCTTGGGCTACATTCGATTGGGCCAACCTGCCACCACGCTTTCGGGCGGCGAGGCTCAGCGCGTGAAGCTCGCGAGCGAGTTGCAGCGTCGGCAGACGGGTAAAACGTTCTACGTTCTCGACGAGCCCACCACGGGCCTGCATATGGAAGATGTGCGGCAGCTTCTTGATGTTTTGCAACGTCTTGTCGATGCGGGGAATACGGTGCTCGTTATTGAGCATAATCTTGACGTTATTAAGACCGCCGACCGATTGATCGACCTCGGACCCGAAGGAGGCTCGCGCGGTGGTACCATTGTGGCCACGGGTACGCCCGAGCAGGTTGCGAAGGTCCCCGAAAGTCATACGGGTCGCTTCTTGCGAGATATTTTGAACGTCTAGCCGCCCGTGCGCGGCTTGCGCGCTAAAGGGGGATGTTACATGCAGAAATCGCGGCCGCATTTCGCACGCGGCGTGCTTTTCGCTCTTATTGGAGGCGTGAGCTGGGCTTTTTCTGGCACATGCGCAGAATTCCTTTTTGAGACGCAGCATCTCTCGCCGGCGTGGGTCACGTCGGTGCGATGCATGATTTCGGGCGTCGTGTTCCTGATCCTTGCGGCCATCATCGATCGCGAGCGTTTTCTCGAAGCCGCCAAAAACAAGCGTGCGTGGGTTGCATTCGCGGTCAATGGCCTTTTCGGCACCGTGTTTTGCCAGTTCACGTACCTCACGTCCATCAGCTACACCGATTCGGGCACTACGACCGTGCTTTCGATGGTGGGCTTGGCCTTGGTCATGGGCTACAGCTGTCGGGCAAGCCATCGCCTGCCACGAAAACGTGAGGTGTTCGGCCTCATTCTCACGCTTGTCGGCGTCGTGCTCATTGCGACGAATGGCGACATTTCGAGTTTGGCTATGCCGCTGCCCGGCCTTGTGTGGGGCTTGCTTTCGGCTGTGGGCCTTGCTGCGTACAACATCATCCCCGTTAAGCTTATCGGCCGCTATGGCAGCCTGGTCACCATGGGTTTCTCGATGTTCGTGGCGGGCGTTTCCATGTGCTTTATCGAGCAGCCCTGGACGGTTTCCGTCGACTTGAATACCGAAGTGATTTTGGGCATGGCTGCGATTATCGTGGTTGGCACGGTCATCGCAGCGTGGATCTATATGCAAGCCATTGCCGATATCGGCGCGGTGAAGGCATCGATGATCGCCGCGGTCGAACCTGTAGCGGCTACTATTTTCACGGTCACGCTGCTTGGGACGCGTTTCGAATTCGTTGACCTTGTTGGCTTTGCGTGCATCGTTGCCATGGTGCTGCTTGTGAGTTCGAAACCCGATGACGAGCAAAAGCTTGCGGAAGATTTGGCAGGCAAAACAGGGGAAGAAGATACGGTTCCAACTCCCGAGTCCATTGAGCTCGCCCATGTTGAGGCTGCGATTCGTGCGGCGCGGGCTGTGCCGGGGTCGCAGGCTGCGCTTGAGGAAGTTCCCGCTCCCGAACCTGTTGTGCTGTGGGACCCTGCCATTTCCCAGAAGGCGCGCGAAAAAGCCAACAGTGGCGAGCTTTCTCTGGAGGAGATGATTTGCTCTCCCGAAGCGGCCCATTTGGTTGACGCGAAGTCAAATACGAAAGACACCGTGCGTCATGGCGTGCGTGAAGGCATAGCGCTTGCCGTGTTCGGGTTTCTTGTTGCCGCCGGTTTCATAGCGCTTACAACGTATATTTCCGCTGGGCATAATTTGAACTATGCCTCTACGGGCATCGACGACATCGCGGGCAACATGTCGGGGTATGGCGTGATTTTGTATGAGGGCACGGTTGAGTCTTCAGCTTCTGCCGAGTCTTCTTTGGCGAGCGACAATGCGCTGGGCTCCAACGAATCGGCCCGTATTGGCGAAGGCGCCGAAGAGGGCGCGTCGAGCGCGAAAGGCGAATCGGACGAGCAGTCTGTCAAAGGCTTCGTGAAAATGGCTTTGGGCCTCGATTCCGAAACCGAGGCGGGCGTTTCAGGTTCGGCGAAGGCTTCGGAATCGACGGGCGCATCGGCCTCGACGTCTGGTTCGGCTTCCGACGCTGCGAATGACCCCATGACGATGGACGAAGCGAAGGAAATCTACGAGGCGAAGAAGGCGACGGTTCTCGGGCTCGATGTGAGCGATTTGGAGCAGTACCAATTCGGTCGTATCATCATGAAGGGCGGCCATACCTATGGCATCGTGAGCATTACCGATGACGAGCTTGCCGCGCTTGATTTGCCGAAGGCGGCCACGACCACGAAAACCACCATTACGACATCGCGCGAGTCCCGCACATCGTCAGTGGGCTCGAGCGCGAAGGTTTCCACGAAGAGCGCGTATACAAATGTGGCCGAACTGCTCGCCGATGTCGACGCCGATTCTATTGACGAAGAGCTCGTTGCCCGCCTCGGCGACGTCATCGACCATTTCCGCAATGCTGGCGTCGACGTTGTTGTCGTGCTCACGCACGATGTTCGTCCCATGGCGGCGATCGATGGCGCCGATGTGGTGATTACCGTGCGAACCGATGAGCGTTTTTCGCAAAGCCAAATGATTAGCCATACGTTGTATGTCGATACACCCGAGGTCGGCTCGGTGGGCCCCTTGCTCGTCGCTCCCGGCCACGTGGTTTCGAGCCGCGTGCTTACGGGTGAAACGACGAGCGCGGGCGCATCAATGAGCGCCGAGGGCAGCAATTCGTCGTACGTCGAGAAGGCCGATTAGCCAGAGCGATTTTGGAAGAAGGATAACCAATGCTGAATACCAATAACGAGAGTGCTATGTCCGTCGAGGCGCGCAAAGCAGCTTTGGAGCTCTCCGCTTTCATCGAGAAGTGCCCAAGCATGTTCCATACGACGGCCGAGATTTCCGACCGATTGAAGAACGCGGGATTCACGTTCCTTCCTGAAGGTGAAGCGTGGAGCGTTGAGCGCGGCGGGAAGTATTTCACGACGCGCAATGGCTCAACGGTCGTCGCGTTCAAGGTGGGCGAGCGGCTCGACAATTACCATTTTCAAATCACCGCCGCGCATGGCGACTCGCCGACGTTTAAGCTCAAGGCGCAAAGCGAGCTCGAGGGTCCGGGCGAGTACATGCGCCTGAATACCGAGGTGTACGGTGGCGCTATCGACTACACGTGGTTTGACAAGCCGCTTGGTTTGGCGGGCCGCGTGCTCGTGCGCGAGGGCGGGCGCATCGAAAGCAGGTTGTACGATTCGTCCCGCGACGTTGCGCTCATTCCGAGCTTGGCGATTCATATGGATCGCTCCGTGAACGAGAAGTTCTCCCCGAATCGTCAGACCGACCTTATGCCGCTGTTTTCGGCTGGTGCGCTCACGCGCGGTGCGCTTGATGAATACGTTGCTTCTGAGCTGGGAGTTTCTGCTGACCAGGTAATTTCTCGCGATATGTTCTTGGTGAATCGCCAAAAGCCCCAGCTGTGGGGCGCTGCCGAAGAATTCCTTTCAGCGCCCAAGCTCGACGATTTGGCGTGCGCCTTTGTTTCGCTTGAGGCATTTTTGGCTGTGGAAAACGACCGCGACGTATCGGTGTATTGCTGTTTCGACAACGAAGAGGTTGGATCGAACACCAAGCAGGGCGCTATGTCCACGGTGCTGCGCGATACGCTTGAGCGCGTGAATGCCGCGCTCGGCTTCTCGCGGGAAGATTATCACTGCGCCGTTGCGAAATCGATGCTTGTGAGCTGCGATAACGCTCATGCTTTGCATCCGAATCGACCCGAAGTGGCCGATGCGGAAAACCGTCCCGTTCTTGGCGGCGGCATGGTGGTCAAGGAGGCCGCGAACCAAAAATACTGCACTGACGCGTTTTCGCGTGCCGCGTTCCTTTCGGCATGCGAGGCGGCAGGCGTGCCCGTGCAAACGTTCGCCAACCGAAGCGATATGGCGGGCGGCTCTACTCTGGGTAACTTGTCGAACACTCAGGTGAGCATGCATGGCGTTGACGTGGGATTGCCGCAACTCGCGATGCATTCGAGCTATGAGACCTGCGCCGCGTGCGACGTGAAGCTTTCCATCGACGCGCTGAAGGCGTTCTTCGATGCGGAAATTGTCATCAACGGGTCCGATTCTATCGAGCTTAAATAGGGAAGACCCCCGAACCGAATTTAGGAAGAGAGAAGCGGCGACCTTGGGGCATATGCTCGAAGGTCGCCGCTTTGCATTGCGCGGTTCGAACATTTTTCGCGACGCACGGCGGAGCGCTCGGCGCGCGGAGGGCTTGCGCACGACCACGGCGGGCTACCGCTCCGCCCTGTGGGCTTCGCTACGCGCCCACCTGGCTTCCTTTCGTTTTGCAATGAAGGGCAGGAGTGAGGTCAGACGGTCTTTCGCAAACCCACCGCGCGCCGAGTGCTCCGCTGCGCATTGCGGCCAGAAACGCCACCAACGGGCAATAAAAAAGCGCCCGAAGGCGCTTTGAGGTGCTATTTGTGCTCGCCGACGAAGAACAGCGCAAGCGTTCCCGGTCCGGAATGTGCGCCGATAACGGGGCCGACGTAGTTTACGA
>OLNF01003856.1_pt1 | contig 10613 bp, 5 predicted proteins | sample 1673061 | NCBI WGS metagenome assembly OLNF01 (sample SAMEA3136751, study PRJEB25190) | human gut metagenome | reverse complement strand
TGTGCCGCCGAAATACACCACATGGGATTCGTCGGTCTTTTCTCCGTCTCCCTTGCTGTCATAAGCCGAGCCCATAAGTACCAGGTCGAAGGGGCCGGTCTCGGTGGCCTCGGACACCTTCCAGTCCTGGTCGGCGTCTACCGGTCTTCCCACCGTTGTGTCATAGGATTTCACTATCGGGGTGGTATACCGTCTGCTCTCGGTTTCAAAGGTTGTTCTGGCAAGACGGTAGATGTCGGGATATATGACAGTGTTGTTGGCGTCATAGCTTTCGGTATATTCGCTATCGGCCGGCTGCACCACAAGGATGTTTGGCGCCGAATAGGAGTTGGTTTGCCAGATACATTCCCCGAGCATCTTCCTGATAAGGCTTCAAATCTTCCAGCTTGGGACGTACATAGTTAGTTGCATGACTGCGTGCACCGGTATACATCACCGTAGGAGCCGGCGCCTTCTCTCCTCCTGCATGATCATAATATTCTCCTTTAATATATACCTCCGTTGCATGAGTTTTCCAATACATTTGCAAACGGGAAGTAAGCCATTCAGACCCTCGGTCAGCATACCGGTCAGTCCGTTGCTTTAACTTTTCAAACACTTCCTGTGCCCACGGTTCTTCCTTTATCAACTTCTGCGTTTCAACTTTGCCATTACTATCCGTCAGATAACGGGGATGACCTTGTGACAGTTTCACCGATAAGGAAGTTTCCTGTGCATATAATACACTTGTTACAAGCAAGCATATCCATAAAACGATCTTTCTCATAATTCTATTCATTCTCTTTCACAAAAATACGTATCATAAAGCTATTCCACTCAATCCAAATGAATTATTTTATCATCCGCCTCTTCCATTCAAATTTAAAGTTACCGAATATAAAATGTTTGCTTTACCGGCTCTGCAGTCTTTATCTTAGGATCAGAGTTTTTTCCGTATTGCCATGCTATTACAGTTACTTTTACCGGATAGGTGGTTTTAGGAGGAATAGCAGTTAATATCAATCGATTACCATCCACATAAGCCGGTCCCGATTCCACATAAAAATCTACCGGCAAGCCACAACTGGAAACAGCAGATAAAGAAACGTACTTAGTACCACGCTTTATGTCCGGTAACGTTGCAAACTTAATATATTGCTGCTGTCCTTCCGTATTTTTAACCGGAATTATCATCTGAGCTTGCTGAACAGCCGGTTTATATTCTTCATCTCCCGGATGAGTTATTGAAAAAACAATATCCGATTTCTTGTCCGTCCATAAAGTTCCCCGATTCCATTGTATTCGAAATGTCACAGAATCAACTAAAACAACTGGGCCGGTAATCATCTGCAGGACCGGAGCTTTTCCAGCATGACCAATAGATGCCCCAACAGGCAAATCAGTCCAATTGGAAAGTCGGGGACTTTCTCCTGGAACAGTATCCAAAAAAACAGGGGTCAATTGAAATGTGATACCATCTTCCTGTGGTATAAAAGCCGGGTGAACTTGTAAATGAGTATTCTGTTGGGATACTGTTTTTCCGTTTTGAGACACACTTACCAATTGTGGCTTCATATCGTAATATCGGGATTGATACGCCAAAGTAGCCTCTATCATCTCACGATCAAAAAACCAAAATGCTTGTGCAGGATCCCCTTTAAATTGATTTACCGGTGCCGGAATACATGAAGGCTTTTCATTTTTTTTCCATCGCTCCATCAACCATCCCTCCTTTGTCGGATCTACGTGTCCATAATGCATTGCCTTCTTGATATAGAGAGCTATATATTGTGCTTTTTCCGGAGTATAGGCAAAGTGTCCTTCAGCAGGACAGGCCAACATGCTTAAAGGCAGCAATGGATGCTCCTTACGTTCTTTCAAACCTTCATTGCTCCATGTATGTGCTGATTCATATTCTCCCATGGTTTCCAGACAAGGAATTTTATTGATGTTACGTTCTCCCCAAATATCCGGACATAGCCAGCGATCACGATGATATGGCCACTGACCACTGACAGAAATGCATGCCAATGTACGTTCCGGTTTATAGGCAGCAAGATAATAAGGCCAACTAGCAGCAGCCGAATGTCCTATGGCTATTAAAGGAGCTGTAGACAACTCTTTATATCCAGATTCTTCAGCAAGATCTGCCAAAAGGCCATCCAAAGTTTCCCATGCCCCATCCGTAAAATCAAATCCATGATTGAAAGAAGGACATACCCATATTTGAGCAACATCAAGCTCAGCCATACGTTGTCGGAAAGCCTCATCTTCAAGGATAGAAATTTCCTCCATATTGTGTTGGGCAACCAAGATTGCTTTTACTTGTTCACACTGCCCGGGAATCCACAAGTAAGCCCTTGACTCAGGATTTTTGGGATGAGTACTAAAATTATGGACGGGTACAGACCATTGCCAAATTCCTGTTTGTGCAACAAGCGTAAATGATAAAAGCCAACCGAATATTCCAAATAAAAATACATGTTTCATAGCTATCTTCATTGTTTATTATAAAAACGAATCAGAATCAAGAAACACTCAACTTTATTCTAAAATTATCTTCCAAAGAAATGAGTAAAAACCTATCTTTGTACGTATTAGATACATATACAAAACTTAAATAGCATGAATAAACACACTTTATCTGTAGCAATCACTTTCCTATTCTGTACCCCAATATCAGGGGGCATACCGGACGGAATTTACCACAAAGGATGGATAGACTTCAACAAGAACGGGAAAATGGATCTATATGAAAATCCTAAAGCCCCGCTGGAAGACAGAGTACAAGACCTGCTTTCACAAATGACACTAGAAGAAAAAACCTGTCAAATGGCCACACTTTACGGTTCAGGACGCGTACTAAAAGATGCGTTGCCTCAAAACAATTGGAAAACAGAAGTATGGAAAGACGGAATAGGAAACATAGATGAAGAGCATAACGGATTAGGGGCTTTCAAGTCCGAATATTCTTTTCCATACGCCAAACATGTGGATGCCAAACACACCATTCAACGCTGGTTTGTAGAAAAAACACGTTTAGGTATCCCGGTAGATTTCACCAATGAAGGTATTCGCGGATTATGTCATGACCGGGCAACCTACTTCCCCGCCCAGTGCGGACAGGGTGCCACCTGGAACAAAAAATTAATAGCCCGTATCGGAGAAGTGGAAGCTAAAGAAGCAGTGGCATTAGGATATACCAACATCTATTCTCCCATTCTTGATATCGCCCAAGACCCTCGCTGGGGAAGATGTGTAGAAACATACGGAGAAGATCCTTATTTAGTAGGAGAATTAGGAAAACAAATGATTACCAGTTTGCAAAAATATAATCTGGTAGCTACTCCGAAACATTTTGCAGTTTATAGTATCCCGATAGGCGGACGTGACGGAAAGACACGAACCGACCCACACGTAGCCCCACGAGAAATGCGTACCTTATATATAGAACCTTTCCGGATGGCATTTCAAGAAGCCGGAGCGCTGGGAGTAATGAGCTCTTATAATGACTATGACGGGGAACCCATTACGGGAAGCTACCATTTTCTGACCGAAATATTACGTCAAGAATGGGGATTTAAAGGATACGTAGTATCGGATAGTGAAGCTGTGGAATTTATCTCCAACAAGCATAAAGTAGCAGATACATACGAAGACGGAATAGCACAGGCGGTCAATGCCGGACTGAATATCCGTACCCATTTCACTCCGCCTGCCGATTTTATCTTGCCTCTTCGTAAAGCTGTTGATAATGGCAAAATCTCTCAGGAGACTCTCGACAAACGGGTAGCCGAGATACTTCGTATCAAATTCCGGCTAGGCTTATTTGACAATCCCTATCGTGGCAATGGTAAACAAGCAGAACAAATAGTCCATAGTAAGGAACACCAAGCTGTATCATTGGAAGCTGCCCGTCAGTCGCTGGTATTACTAAAAAATGAAACTAACCTGCTTCCTTTATCCAAATCTATCCGTTCCATTGCTGTTATCGGTCCCAACGCCAACGAACAGACTCAATTGATTTGCAGATACGGTCCGGCCAATGCTCCTATTAAAACCGTTTACCAAGGTATAAAAGAACTGTTGCCTCATACAGAAGTGATCTATAAAAAAGGATGTGACATCATAGATCCTCATTTCCCAGAAAGTGAAATCCTTGATTTTCCGAAAACTGCGGAAGAAGTCCAATTAATGGAAGAAGCCATTCGTGCAGCTAAACAAGCCGAAGTGGTAGTCATGGTATTAGGAGGGAATGAACTGACCGTCAGGGAAGATCGTTCACGAACCAGCCTTAACCTTCCCGGACGGCAGGAAGAACTTTTAAAAGCTGTTTGTGCAACCGGGAAACCGGTCATTCTAGTAATGCTCGACGGACGCGCTTCTTCTATAAATTACGCAGCAGCTCATGTACCTGCCATTTTACATGCTTGGTTTCCCGGAGAATTTTGCGGACAAGCTGTGGCCGAAGCTTTGTTCGGCGATTATAATCCGGGGGGAAGACTGGCAGTTACTTTTCCTAAATCTGTAGGGCAAATTCCTTTTGCCTTTCCCTTTAAACCCGGATCAGACGAAAGTTCCTCCACTTCCGTTTACGGAGCGTTATATCCTTTCGGGCATGGCTTAAGTTATACTACTTTTACTTACAGTGATTTACATATATCACCATCACACCAAGGAGTACAAGGAGATATCCATGTAAGTTGTAAAATCAAAAATACAGGAAAAATAAAAGGAGATGAAGTAGTACAACTTTATTTACGGGATGAAATCAGCAGCGTTACCACTTATACCAAAGTATTACGCGGCTTTGAACGTATCAGTCTGAAAGCTGGAGAAGAACAAACTGTTCATTTCAGATTGCGACCACAAGATTTAGGATTATGGGACAAAAATATGAATTTCCGTGTGGAACTGGGTAGTTTCAAAGTAATGCTCGGAGCTTCTTCTACAGACATCAGATTACATGGTCAGTTCGAAATAACGCCCTAAACCTCCCACCATTTTAACTCAGCATGGAATGACAGGAATATTCAGATTCCTATAAATACAGTATTTCATTAAAACATCGGTAAATAATCAGTTCACATCTAATTTATGTTCACAGATCCTTTACCGATGTTTTGAACAAGAATCTTTTAATCTCTATTTTGAAGATATAAATGAAGGAGGAAGTTCTTCTACACCCCATTTTTTGTTAGGCTTTGCCCCTAATTTCAACTCCAAAGTCCCCCCCTTAATAAAGTCTTCATGATAAAACCAACATTTATTCCACTTTTTCCCATTAAGGGAAGCATTTTGAATGTACATATTATCAGTTGAATTTCCTTTCGTTATGATTTGGAAAGTCTTTCCGGAATAATAACGATTGTCCAAATGAATAGTAACCTTATCAAAAAGCGGAGAAGTAATCTCATAAAAAGGCTTTTCCGCACAACCACCATCCACCTCAAACAGTCCGATTGCCATCAGAACACCTAAAGCCCCCATCTGTCCCTGATCCTCATCATCCCGATAGCCTCCATAGGGAGTCACATCACAATAAGCAGCTTTTACTTTACGCACCCACTTCTGAGTAAGCCAAGGTGCTCCTGCATAACTAAACAAATGAGCCATTCCAGTCCCCGGCTGATTACCATAATCTGTCCAATTGCCTTCCTTTGTTTTATTAGAACGGAAAAACCCATACGACTCACTCTTTTCGAAATTAGCATTCAATCTCTTAACATACTGGTCGGCACCTCCATAAAGTTCTATCAATCCTGCCATATCATGTGGAACATAGTGTGAATAAATAGCAGAGTTACTCTCGCAAAATCCTCCTTTTTCTGTCAATTCCAACGGATCAAAATAAGGTAACCAGTTGCCATCCTCTCCACGAGGTTGCATATAACCACTTTCCGGATTCCAAAGATTACGATAATTCTTTGACCGCTTCATAAAAAACTCATAATCCTGTAATTTCCCCATTGTTTTCGCCATCTGTGCCAAGCACCAATCCTGATAGGCATATTCCAATGTCATGGAAGCTCCGGTAGTATGCATCCCTTCAACATCTTTCCGTCCGTCAGGCACATACCCCCATTCCTCATAATATTTCATGCCACCGGAATAAGCTGTCTTGCTATGTTCATAACCGGCATGGTCGCGAATACCTCCCACAAAAGCATTTTTCCGCAAACCTTCATAAGCCAGTTCCGCATCATAATTACGAATTCCTTTATTATAAGCCGAAGCAAAAAAAGAAACAGCCGGATCACCAATCATCACATACGTATAATTTCCTCCTGATGGTCCACGGGGAATCAGACCTCCGTTTTGATACATATCTATCATTGTATTACAGAAATTATCCATAACTTCAGGATATGCCATAGACCAGAGTATGTTCAGTGACCAATGACTTCCCCACCATGCATCAAAGTTATGATGATTATACAAAGGTTTTCCATCTTCTCCCAAAGGAATTTGCCGTATGCGCGGAAAGTCGGAAGTCATATCCATATAATGTCCATCGGCATCACTGACTACATGGCGTCCCAATAAGGCATGCCACAAATCCGTATAGAGTTTTATTTGCTGTTCTCTGCTACCGCCTTCCACTTCTATCCTTCCAAGCCAATCATTCCATTCGGAAAAAGAAGACTGCTTTACTTGCTCAAAATCCCAGCCTGACAGTTCCGTTAACATATTCTTACGTGCCTGTTCTACACTGACATATGAAATCGCCACTTTCAGCATCACCTTTTCGTCTTTTTCTGTTTTAAATCGGACTGCCATACCCGCATTCTTACCTGATATTCTTTCCGGATTGCTATTAGATTCTATCCGGCCTTCGCGCCAAGATACAACCTTATCCATTGGCTTGCTCAATTGTGCATAAAAATAAACAGGAGTATCTTTAGGACGACGTCCTGTACGTTCCATCATCTCCCATCCGGCTATTTCCTTATCACTTACTTTCCAAACCTCCGAATAAGCTGTAGGTCCATGTGCCAAAAACGCTCCCGTATCAAATAAAATATAACTGGCATCACTTTTCGGAAAAGTATAACAATGAAAGCCTACGCGCATAGTAGAAGTCAACTCTGCTGTTATGTCATAATCTGTCAGTTTCACTTTATGATATCCCGGTTTAGCTATCTCTCCATCATGAGTAAAAGCCGATTGATAAGCATTCATACCCAAATGCCCTTTAAACTCGCCAACGGTAGGCATCACCGCCACACCGGACATCTGCCAATTATGAACATGACTAAAACAGCGTATTTGTTTTGAGTCATACAGATATCCTGATCCCCAAGAGTGCTCGGTATCCGTATCAGGGCTAAGGCTGACCATACCAAACGGACGACATGCCGAACTGAAAAAAAACCATCGGGAACGGTGACTGTCAACAAAAGGATTTACCAAGTCAACATAATTCTTTTTAGTCCCCGCTTCATTGAACAACAAAGAACCAAAAGCAGGCTGATCACGATCGTATCCTTCAGGACGAATCTGCCGAAGAACCTGTTCCGTATAAGGCATCTGCATCCCTTTCCGTATAACAAAATGATTGTAGGTCATTTCAAAAATCGGCATATATCTACCCCTTCCTTTATTAGATATCTCAGTCCAGTTGCTATATTTTCCTGTGACATCCTTCCACACAGCAAAAGGAACATTATACCCCAAATTATATTTTGCGACATACTCAAACCCTTTCATAAGCCGGTTATCAAGAGCCGAATATAAATCATCACCTTGTTGCCAAGCTATTTCACAAACAGTTGCCAGGGCACCTATACCCAACATGCTATGCCCCTGATCACGACCACTCTCCTGTATCTGACCGGTATCCCCACTGATATAATGAGCTATTGTTCCGTTATCATTGGCATGAAGATAAAAATCAACCGCCTTATTATACATTTCCTCATTATCCCATAAAATAGCAGCTGCCATATAAGCTTTAGTCACAATAGGTCCCCAATTTCCATTTGTATAAGGCTTACGATGGTAAAAATTTTCCATTACAGGCAAGAACACTTCCCTTATCATTCTACTGATCTCATTAAACTGAACAACTGTCATCTTTTTATAAGTATGACGCAGTATTTCAGTAGCATAAATAATCTTTAATCCTTCCAACCCCACCAACAAAGGGGCATCATTCGTTTCCGGAATTCTTTTAAGTGTTCCGGCATAGCCTAACAATAATTCCAAAGATTTCTCGGCATGAGTCTTTTCACCAGTCAAAACCCACATCAATGCATTCTGATAGACTGCACTAAAGTCTTGCTCCATTTTTGATTTTGTATGACGAAACTCACCATCTCTTGAAATGATTTCAAAAGGTCCGAAAGGCTGATAATCCGCCTGAGAACAATGATGACTTTTCAATAATTCAAAAGAACCATAGGCAGGATATTCCTTATCAGCGATTTGAGCACGCATCCGCTCAATACTTTTTGTTGTATGTAATATTCCCGGATGCACAAATTTTCGGGCCTGCATCTCAAGTCCTATACTCAAAAACAGACAATAGAAACCCAATTTCAACAGGACTGATATTTTAAACTTTCTCATAACCGCTGCTGCTTATAGTTTTTGACAGATTTTATATTTCCATCGTCAGGAACTAAACGAACTGCCCCCCCCCCGGATGCTTTCAAACAAAAGTTTAATTTCGTCTTGTTGCTCACACGATAAGTAGAAACTCTGACTTTAGTACGTGTTTTCACTGATTTATCCCCATCCGTATAAATTTCCGCTATGTAGTTCTTTCCTTCGGGCAAGAAATCCAAGCTTACAGATAAAACACGCTTCTCATTATTTGTTATCGAACCGATAAACCATTCCTCTCCTTTACGACGGGCTATAGTAATAAATTCACCGACCTCCCCTTGCAACACTTTTGTATCATCCCATGTAGTATATACATCATCAAAGAATTTCAACTCGGGTTCGTCTTGAGAATCTGATGGTTTATCATACCAATACATATATTGCAACGGACTATAATAAACTGCCGCCAAAGCCAATTGATGCGCAGGAGTGGTCTGGATAGATTTAGAACGAGGAACACCATAACTATCCTTGTCTGCATTCAAGCGACCGAAATCCTGACGATAGTAACAAATGGTATAATCCGCCGCTCCAGCTATAAACCGGGTAAAGGGAAGAGTAGCATTATGTGTTGCATCAGGAAATTCCTCATTACCTCGGATACCTTCCTGAGTCATCAGATTAGGATATGTACGACTGAACCCTGTAGGACGGTACTCATCATGTACATCAACCATCAAGCCATAATCAGCACATTTCTTGATCGCTTCATGCATCCATTTAGTCCATACTTGTGATCCCACCTGTACGAAACCAAATTTAATACCCGCTATCCCCCAAGACTTATACAACGGAAGAATCTCATCCAATTGCTGTTGTAATGCACGTTGATTAACATACAGGATAACTCCTATACCCCGTTCTTTAGCGTAAGCTACCACCTCTTTCAGGTTCAAAGCATTTATATCCGGATTTCTACGAGGGTCTAATGTCACTGTAGTAGCATCAGAAACCTTGTCATATTCAAATCCATACCATCCCGCATCAAAATGAATATATTGCAGATTGCGTTTCACGGCAAAATCGACCAAAGCTTTTCCTCCTTCTGTAGTCAATGTCACTTCACGCACCACTTTTCCGGGTTTTATCCATGAAGTATCCTTTATTTTACAAGAAGGGTTCAAATTCAGAATCAAATCATTATGTTCCAATATTTGTCCCGGTTTATCAGCACACATAATCACCCTCCAAGGAGTATGATAAGGAGCAATATCTTCTACGGGACCATACATAGCAGATTGAATCGTATTCTTTTTTTCTGTCGATAACTTGAATTTTGTACGCACATAGTCTACCACTTGCGCTTCAGCCAGACATACGTAAGGACCTTCAGGTAATGTCAAAAGCAACGGACGGTCTGATTCACCGGGCCATCCTTCCAATGGGAGAAATTCATAAGGAGTCTGAGCCCTGGATGTAAAGTAAGCTTTTGTTCCTTCCGGTAAAGTATATTCAGTAAATTCATCTGTGATCTTCAAATATTGTCCGCCGGGAAACCGATAACGGAATGCAATCCCTTCATTATACGCCCGTATATCCAAAACCAACTTGTCACGAGAATTCTGACGGTTAATGACTACCGACCAAGCTTTATACTGATCTTTTATGGTGCTACGTTCTCCATATACAGGATGCCAGACAGTATCCTGTTCGGCAGTTGTCATGTCACCTAATGACAAATGATCACGCCATATAGTATTAGCCTTAATACCCAATAAAGATGGTTTTATCGTTTCTTTAGCATTCCAATTCAAAGAATAATGCAAGTTCCCACCCTCATCACTTAAAGTAAACGCAGAAAGAAAAAGCAAGGTTGATGATAATACAGCAAAAATGCAGTCTATTAAGTGGTTAGGTGTTTAACTCATAATACTGCATAAGCTGAAAAAGGAGGTCCGATAAAAGCTGCGAAAGACTTCAGTTCCCATATCGTTACTGATATAACAGGAACAAGAAACGGCACAACAGATTCTATTTCAGTAATTTGCACAGTTTTTCATACCTGAGGACAACTCGCTTGATAT
>OLNF01003855.1_pt1 | contig 10614 bp, 6 predicted proteins | sample 1673061 | NCBI WGS metagenome assembly OLNF01 (sample SAMEA3136751, study PRJEB25190) | human gut metagenome | reverse complement strand
GGTCGTTGCTGACAAAGGTGACGACGGGACGCTCTTTGAGCAGGATTGTCACCTCCTCGCCCGAAGCCTTGTGAAGGCGCATGCCCGCGCGCTCCGCCGTCCGCCCGCCTGCACGCAGCAGGCCAGCATCCAGAGTGCGCTCCCGCCGTAGATCAGCAGCTCGCTCCGCGCGGCCCCGGCCATCGCCGTCGCCCCGAAGAGCACGCCCGCCAGCGCGAAAAACTCCATCTGCCGCCGCGAACCATGGTCATAGCAGTATGCCGCCGCCTGATAGGTCGTGAGCATGAAGCCAATCAGCGCGAACAGGGAAAAGGCGTAATCCAGGATCTGCGGGTCGGTCGTCCAGTGCCGGAAATCATAAAACAGCTTCACCGCGTAGAACAGCACCGGCAGCACCAGGAAAAACGGCTGCGGCTTCTTCCCGGCGAGGCGGGATACCGCCGCCGCGGCCAGCCCAGCTGCACTGACGATGCCGAGCACATTCAGCATCATGCTGAACCTGCCCGCGCCCGAAAAGGCCAGCACACACCCGGCCGCGACCGCCAGTGCGCCCAGAATGCTCAGCGCGGCATCCGACGGGAGTTTCCGGTATACATCGGCATACGCCTCCCGCTTTTCCAATGTCGCCGCGCCCAGCAAAAACAGCAGGCACATCAGCACGGAAAACGCGATCACCGGCACGGCGCTCCCACCGGCGCGCTGCGCGGCGCGGAAGAAATAGCCCGCAGCCCCGGCAATCGCCGCCAGATACGGCAGCCCAAATGAAACTGCTTTACCCTTCATAAGGTTTCCTCCAAAGATGATGAATGTAGACCGGCCCGGTTATGGCGCGGTCTCCGCCTCCGGGAGAAGATTGGTCATGCTCTTGAGGCTGATGGCCAGCGTAGAGGCGTTATGGAGCAGCGCAGACGTCGTCGGCGGGAGGATGCCCACCACGCCGAACACGATCAGCCCGAGATTGAAGCCAACGATCGTCCGGTAATTCCGGTGGATGCGCGCCATGAGCGCCTCGCTGAGGTGGCGGAGCGTGACCAGCTCAAACAGATCCTCCGACGCAATCGTGATGTCCGCGATCTCACGCGCGATGGCCGCGCCGGTCGAGATGGCGATGCCGACGTCCGCTTCGGAGAGGGCGGGGGAGTCGTTCACGCCGTCGCCGACCATGATGACCGTGTGTCCCTCGGCCTTGGCCTCGCGGACAAAGTTGGCCTTGTCCTCGGGCAGGACCTCGGCGTAGACCGCGTCGACGCCGACCTCGGCGGCGACGGACTCGGCGGTCTTGCGGTTGTCACCGGTCATCATGACCACGTTTGTAAAGCCACAGTCATGCAGGGCGCGGATGGCGTCCCGCGCCTCGCGGCGCAGCGGATCAAAGATGCAGATGACGGCGGCGAGCTTGCCCGCGATGCAGAGATAGAGATGGGAATATTGTGCGGGCAGGGACTGGAACTTTTCATCCTCGCCCTCCGGCACGACGCAGCCCTCGTCCTCAAAGACGAAGTGCGCGCTGCCGATGATGACCTTTTTGTCGTTGACCTTGCTGGAGATGCCGTGCGCAACGACGTACTGCACCTCGGAATGATATTCCTCGTGGTTCAGCCCGCGCTTTCTGGCTTCTTCCACGACGGCGTTCGCCATCGAGTGCGGATAGTGCTCTTCCAGACAGGCCGCCAGACGGAGCATTTCCTCCTCGCGGTAGCCGCCGAAGGGAATGACCTGCGCGACGGTCGGCGTGGCGTAGGTGAGCGTGCCGGTCTTGTCGAAGACGATGGTGTCCGCGTTCGCGACCGCTTCGAGGAAGCGTCCGCCCTTGACGGAGATATGATGCACGCTGCTCTCGCGCATCGCGGAGAGCACGGCAATCGGCATCGCCAGCTTCAGCGCGCAGGAGAAGTCCACCATCAGCACGGCGAGCATCTTCGTCACGTTGCGCGTGATGAGATACGTCAGCGCCGTGCCGCCCAGCGTGTAGGGCACGAGCCGGTCGGCCAGACGGGCGGCCTTGTCCTCGGCGGTGGATTTCAGCTTTTCGGATTCCTCGATCATGTGGACGATGCGGTCATAGCGGCCGCTGCCCATTGCCTTTTCCACGCGGATGACGCATTCGCCCTCCTCCGCGACCGTCCCGGCGTAGACCGGGCTGCCGGGCCGCTTCGGCACGGGCATCGATTCGCCGGTCATGGACGCCTGATTGACCATCGCCTCGCCGGAGACGACTTTGCCGTCCAGCGGGATGAGGTTGCCCGTGCGGACGACGACTTCGTCGCCCGCCTCGATGTCGCCGATCGGGACAAGGATCTCGGTCTCACCGGCCTTTTTCCAGACCTTGTCGACATTCAGCGCCATCGCGCCCGCGAGATCGGCCACGGACTTCTTGTGCGTCCACTCCTCCAAAATCTCGCCGAGCCGCAGCATGAACATCACGGAGCCTGCGGTGGCAAAGTCGCCGCGCACCATCGAGACGGTGACGGCTGTCGCGTCGAGCACGGCGACGGAGAGCTTCCCGTGCCAGAGGGCTTTCAGCCCTTCCCTGATATATTTCACGGAGCGGAACAGCGTGATCGCCGTCGCGACCGGAACCGGCAGGAACAGCCGGTTGAACATGCGGCGGCAGACCGTGAAGACCAGCTTGTCTTCAAACTCGCGGTTCAGCGCGCGTGATGTGTGCTCCGGCACAAGCTCCATTGCCGCGGCCCGCTGGAACGAAAAGGCCGCCAGCGCCTGTACCACAGCGACGCGGCAGTCCTGATAGGAGACAACGGCGTCCTGCGTCCGGTCGAAGACCTTGACATCCACCACACCGGGCACGGCGCGCAGATAGTATTCCAGCACATCCGCCTCGCGCAGCGACATCGCGCGGCACGCCAGATGGACGCGGATGCGCCCTCTGGATTCATGTAAAATCGTACATTTCATAGTATGAACCTCGCAAATGGAAAACGAGAGCCGCGCGCGCCGCGCGGCTCTGCGTGTGATACCTTACGCTTCTTCGACCGGTGCGTCCTCGATCACGGCCGCGGCCTCTGCCTCGGCACGCTTGGCATTGATGTCCTTCGCGTCGGCGTAGATGTCCTCGGCGCCCTCGCGGACGTTCGTGACGGCCTTCATGACGCAGTCCTTCGCGCGGATCGCGGCGGCGGTGGTGTGGGCGTAGACCTTCTTCGCGTCCTTGCTGCCAAGGAGCTTCAGACCGGCAGTGCCGAACAGGACGCCGGCGGCAAACAGACCAATATGTTTCATAGCAATACCTCCATGTCTTCGGAATTCGCCGGATAGAGGACTTAAACTTTTGTAAAAGAACTCAAACTGTAAAAAACCGGCGAGAATTCGAACTTTCTTGTGTAAAAAGAATATAGCACAGAGCAGAGGAAAATGCAAGTACCGTTTCCACAGAATTTCGAAAAAAGGGATTGCGTTTTTTCGTCGATTTGATATACCAATATAAAATTTGAACAGAGAAGGACAGAGGCGTGCGGACTTCGCAAAAGTCCGCAGGCGGAATGGGGTGCAAAGCCCCGCGAGTCGGTCACTGTGATGCCCGAGAGGGATGAGTCAGATACGCCGAGCCGCTGTCCTGTGCTGTGCCGTCACCGCAGCCGAAATCGACGCAGTCTCTGCGCCCGTTTCCGCGCGGCCAACGGCCGGGCGGTATTTTTGTACCCAAATGGGGACAAAAAGCGCCAGAAGTCCGGCGAACAATCAATGAAACAACCAATCATCGATGAAAATGCCCCGGGGCATTTTGTCGTTGGCAGAACGCCAACGACAAATCATCCTGCTGAGAGATCCGCCCCCGATCTGGGGCTTTACATATATGATTTCACGAAGATAGAGAGGAGAAAAGCATGAAGAAACGAATCATCGCGTGCCTGCTGGCCGCTGTGCTGCTGCTCGGCTTGATGCCCACGGCGCTCGCCACAGGTGGCGTCCCGCAGGTTCATTCCAGCGACGGCGAAATCACGGTCAAATTTGACTCAAACGGCGGTCGCGCGGTCTCGGACAAGACGTTTGCCAGCGCAGAGGCACTGTTGGCGGCCACGCTGTCAAAGCCTTATTGGTATCCCAAGGTATTTGAAGGTTGGTATCTCAAGGACGAGACTAAACCAGACAACTTCGGCAAGGCGCTGAGCGAGGCAGCCGCGGCTGATTTCGAGGGCAAGACTGAGGTGACGCTGATCGCCAAGTGGCGCAACCGGCAGTATGTCATCAAGTTCCAGCCGAATGGCGGCACGAGTACAATGGCCGACCAGCGGGCAGACTTCGACACAGATGTCAAGCTGAATGAATGTACCTTCGTGAAGGAAGGTTTCGAGTGCGCCGGCTGGGCACTCTATTCCGGCGCTTCCAAACCCACTTATACGGATACCATCAACCGTGAATGGGACGATGGTGACGAATACTTGGAGGAAGAAGGCAGCGAAGATGGCGAGGAGGTCAAGCTCTACGCCATCTGGCAGAAGCAGCGGTCGGAGGAGGAAAAAGAGGCTGAGGCCAAGCTCAATGCGGCAGAGGCAGCCATTTCCGGCACGTATAATCCCAAATACGGAACAGACACGAACGCGCTGACCATGCTTCAGACCAAGCTGACCGCCGCCGGAATCACCGACGTGACCGTCAGCGTCAAGGCGGGCGCTTCGGACAATCATTCCAGCTATAACCATGTCGGCGTCTCCGACGACGGCACACTGGAATATAAGTGGAACAACAACGGCGTAACAACATCTTCGAGCGGAACTGTCCGCCCGGTCTTTGTGCTTACCTACAAGACCACGACCCGCGAGACGACGGAATGTCTGTTCAACCTTTCGCTCGACGAGGCAAAGGCGCTGGCCGCGCTGCGGGCGGCCAGCAAGGCGATCCTGGACGGACTGCCCAACGAAGTCAGCAACAGCGACGACCTGACGAATAAGCTCCTGAAATGCCCGCTCAGGGAGGGTGTTACGCCGGACAAGGCGGACTATGATTATGGCACAAATCTGTACACAGTTTACACCGGCAAATGGACGAGCAGCAATTCCGCAGTCCTTGCGATCGGTACCGGCGATTGGTCTTACAAACCCTACAAAGCGACTGTGACGCCTGCCCAGACGGATACGCAGTTGACGCTGACACTCAAGCTGGAGTACAATGGCAGAACGGATCTGAACGTTAGTGGTACACATACCCTGACCGTCAAGGCCGCGCAGGCCGCGCCGGTGAACTATACCAAGCTGCTGAACGCCGCGCTGACTGCGCAGAACGCGCTGCGGGACGCATCCACGGGCGAAACCGTTTCGAAGGATGCGGTTGCGGGCGATGTGTTCCTGCCGGATGCGCGCTTTATCCGCAAGAATTTGAGCGACCTTGTCGCGGAGTATCAGGATTTTGATAACTCCAAAACGCCGATCCGCTTCTTCAGCGGCGATCCCTCGGTCATCACCATCGACGGTGCGCGCGCGACGGTCTATCGTCCGCTGCCCGGCGGCAAGCCGGCGAAGGTGACGCTGACCGCGCAGATCCGTCTGCGCACCGAGGGCGCACCGGCTGCGGACTTCGACCAGTTCAACCTTCTGGCCGAGCAGAGCATCGAACTGACCGTCCTGCCCATGGTGCAGAGCGAGATCGACGCGGCTGCGGCGTTCATGGAAAAGGTCTGCACCTCCGACGTCTACTGGGAGGGCATCAAAGACACCAACACCGCAAAGGACGATATCACGGCAAATCTCCATGGATTTATGGAAATCGTTCCGGATGGCGACGGATATCGCTTCGTGTACCTCTCGAAAGACAGAATGTATCAGTATGTAGAAGTGGACGACCTGATCGACACCTCCGACATTGATCAGACCGGCATTCCCTATAATAAGTTCCGTTCAAGCAACAATGCCGTGATCACGCATCAAAACCTGCTTGTGACCAAGCCGGAATATGACAGCCAGATTACGATCGACAGCCTCCTGACGCACTCGGTCTACGGCAAATACTATGAGAAGTTCAAGGACAATGCTGCCTATGCCGGTTTTGCAAAGTTCTACAAGCAGCCCGTCAGTGTGACTGTCACCGTCAAGGGCGAGAAGGGCGCGCCGAACCCGCCCGCCCCGGCCACCTCGGTCCACGTGACCGTCAGCATCGACGGCTCGCTCGCCACGCAGCACAGCTTTGTCAATACCACCAGCGCAAGCTATGCAACCATGAGCGATGCGGGCAAGACTGCGTTGGACGCTGTGACCACCGCGCTGACCAGCAATCGCTATACCTATGACTATGACAGCGGCACAAGCTATCTGAAGAGCGTCACAGACACGAACAATGTCACGCTCGGCAATGCCGACACCCAGAAGATATACGGCAGCTGGTCCGGCTGGATGTTCACCGTCAACGGGAAACAGCCGGTTGGCGACAATGGCTATGGACTCACGCTCGACGGCTATCAGCTGAAAGACGGCGATGTGATCCGCTTCTACTTTGTCCAGTGCGCGACGGAAAATGGACTCCACCAATTCGAGGAAAAGCCAGCCGTTGCCGCGACCTGCGTGACCACGGGCAAGACTGCGTCTAAACGCTGCGTCGCCTTCGGCGAATACGGCTGCGGTTTCACCGTCGGCGGCGAGATCATCCCGGTCGATCCGGACAACCATACGCATCTGGAGCCTGTCGCCGCAGTCGCCTCGACCTGTACGGTCAAGGGTCACAAGGCCGGGCAGAAGTGCGCGGACTGCGATGCAGTCATCGGCTGCGCCGAGCTGCCGCTGGCCCCGCACAGCTGGGATGCGGGCGTCGTCACCGTGCAGCCGACCTATGTCTCCACCGGCGTGCGCGTCTATACCTGCTCCGTCTGCAAGCAGACGCGCAGCGAAGTCATTGAAAAGCTCTCCAGCACGAACATCGGCACGAATACCGGAACTCCGGCAGTGCCGTCGCAGCGCCCGGACAGCGAGCTTCCGCGCCAGCGGTTCGGCGACGTGCCGCAGAACATCTGGTTCGCCTCCGGCGTGCAGTTCGCGGCGGAACAAGGCCTGTTCACCGGCGTCTCCGCCAACGAATTTGCGCCCTACGATCCGATGACGCGCGCCATGCTCGTCACGGTGCTCCACCGGCTGGACGGTGCGGATGCCTCCGGCACGAACAGCTTTACGGACGTGCTGAACGGCAAGTGGTATACCAATGCAATCGCCTGGGCCAGTGCCAATGGCATCGTCGAGGGCCTGAGCGGGAACCGCTTCGCGCCGAACGCGCCCATCGCGCGCGAACAGCTTGCGGCCATCCTCTTCCGTTATGCGAAGGCCTGCGGCTATGACGTGAGCGCCCGCGCGGAGCTGACCGCCTATGCCGATTCCGCGCAGGTCAGCACCTGGGCCGGCGACGCAATGCGCTGGGCCGTGGCAGCCGGGCTGATCTCCGGCCGCAGCGGCGCACAGCTTGCGCCGAAGGGCGAGGCCACGCGCGCAGAGGTCGCGGTGATCCTGATGAACTTTGTTCAGAAGGTCGTAAAGTAACCGATCCATCTCTTCGGAGACTCCTCCCCCAAGCAGGCCGCCCGGCAATGGCTATCCATTGCCGGGCGGTTCCTCGGTTCCTTCGGTTTTGCGATGCACCATGTAGGGGCCGATGCCTTCACCGGCCCTGCGGGCGACCAATGGTCGCCCCTACGCTCACCGTCGGAAGTGCGATAGAATTCGTAGGGGGCGGCCATTGGCAGCCCGCAAACCAAAAACCGCGGCTCATCGATGAGCCGCGGATTTCGTTTACTGTTCAGGATCAAATTTCTCAAAAATGCCGATCGAGCCGAACTTTTCACATGCCAGCAGATCCTCCTTGCTGCGGATCGTCCAGCTCACCTCCTGCACGCCCCAGACGCGCCGCGCGAGGTCCAGACAGAAATTGTCCCGGTCAGAGAACTGATAGGCGAGAAAATCCGGCCGCGTGTACCAGTTCAGCAGGACGTTCGTCATCAAAAAACGCTGATACCACGGCAATCCCGACGGCTCCTTCAAAAAGTTCATGCTCAGCTGCCCGCGGCAGATGCCGGGCCGCAGCTTCCGCACGTCCGCAACCGCGAGCGGGTCAAACGACTCGATGCAGAAGTCGCCTTTGTACGAATCCAGTCGCTTGCAGACCGCCTCGGCCAGCGCGCGGTGGTTGCCCTTCGCGGTTTTCAGCTCGATGATCAGCGGCTGCTTGCCCTCAAAGAGCGCGAGCACGTCGTCAAGCAGCGGCACCTGCTCGTCCGTCCCCTCGAGGCGCAGCTTGCGCAGTCCCTCGAGGTCGAGATCTTCGATCTGCCCCTCGACGTTGGCGCAGCGCTTGAGATCCGAGTCGTGGAACACGGCGAGCGTCCCGTCGCGCAGCAGATGCACGTCCAGCTCCGCACCCCATCCGTGCTCGATCGCCCGGCGGAACGCCGGCATCGAGTTTTCCGGGATCGTGGGCTTGTCGTGATAGCCGCGGTGCGCATAGCGCTGCGGCTTCAGCTTTGCCCAGGTTTCATTGCCCTTCCGGCAGCGCAGCAGAAGCAGCAGCACCAGATACAAAATGAGCAATACCGCGAAGATCCATACGATGACCATACCAACATCTCCTTCTTTGTGTCAGTCATCCAAGGCTTTTGTGACGGGGTTCCAATTATCGGGCGCATCCTCCGGATGCGCCATCCAGTCATGGAACAGGTGCTGTTCGCCCATCGTGCGGCAGCCCGCGGGCGGGATGTCGTAATACGGCGAATGGAGTCCCAGCTCCACGATGTTGTCGTCTTCATCCAGCCGGAGCGAAAGCGTGTCGGCGAAGCTGCCGTCGTAGACCTGCTCCGCCTTCTCCCACGCATCGCCGGGCCGCAATCCGCGTGGGGTTGCGATGCTGGGGTCGGACGTATACACGCCGACGATCGCGCCGTCGTGGTCGCCGGAAACTTCCGTCCCGTCCGTCATCGGCCGCAGCACATGGACGTGCAGCCCGCCGCGCATATATTCCACGACGTTGTATTCGCCGATCGAGCTTTGTCCAAGCATCCCGCTCTCCGCAAAGCCCTCGCGCTGCACCTCCGGCAGCTCGTCCCAGTTCTGCCAGACGGCAAAGCCGCCAAGGCCCGCCTCGTTCCGCTGCCCATTCAGGATCGCATAGCCCGCTTCTGGGTCATAGGTGCTGCCGCCGAACAGCCACGGGACGGACTGCTGCCCATCCCCGTCGGAAAACGTCAAAAAGTCCAGCGGCAGATAGATCACGCTGTCCCGCCGAACCGGCACCCCCGCCGAGCAGCTCTCAACCGCTTCGCCGTTCAGAGTAAACGCCCGTTCGCCGACCGTCAGCTCCAACTCCTGCGTGACCGGGTCGCAGGGCCGGAGGGAATATCCGCCGTCCGGCGCGAAATCAACGCCCCATTCCCACGTTTTTGTTGCCGAGAGCGTGATCGTGTCGCCGTCCTCCGCATAGTGCCAGCCGAGCGTCTCCGCCGCGAACCGCAGCGGCACATAAAACTCGCCCTCCTCAAAAAACGGTGCGCTCTCCATCGCCACTTCCTCGCTGTTCACGCGGGCGACCGGGTCGCCGGCGAACAGCGTGATTCCGCCGCAAAACGCAGCGTCTCCATAGTCCGCCGCTTCCGGCGTTTCCGGAGCTTCCGGTGTTACAGGATCTTCCGGCGTTTCGACTGCCTCCGGAGCTTCTGCATCCTGCGTTTCCGCCGGATGCGTATGCGCCGGTTCCAGCTCCTGCGCCGGGGCGGTGCGTTCCGCGCACCCGGTCAGGAGCAGCAACAGCAGAAAGACTGCGGTCAGAGATTTCATCAATCATCCATCTCCTCAAACGCTTCCAGGCCGCGCTTGCCCTCGGCCTTCGCGTCGCCGTGGCGCACGAAGCACATCGTCACGCCCGAGAGCGCCACGAAAAATGCCGCATACGGGAACAGCACGCGATAGTCGATGTGCCGCATCAGCGTCCCGGCCACAACCGGCGTGACCACCTGCGCGGCCATCGACGCCGTGTAATAATAGCCCGTGAACTTGCCGATGTCGCTGTCGCGGCACATCTCGACGACCATCGGCAGCGAGTTGACATTGATGGCCGCCCACGCGAGGCCCACCAGTGCGAACACGACGAACATAATCACATTGATGCTCTGATACGCGGTCGTCAGCACGTAGCCGAGCGCGAAGCACACAGCCAGCAGGATGATGCCGCCGAGAATGGTCTTTTTCCGCCCGATTTTCGAGGCGATCTGCCCGACCGGGATGTAGGAGACGATGGCACCAGCCGTTGCGATGAGCAGACACGTCGACGCGCCCCCAAGTCCCTGCCCCATGACCTCGCTGACGTAGGTCGTGAACCACGTCGTCACGCCGTTGTAGCCGATGAACCAGAGCGCAATGGAAGCAAGCAGGAAACCGAGGCTCCGCTTGACCGGCGCGGGCAGGACCTCATGCCCGGTGGAGTCCTCGATCGCGAGGTTCCATTCCGGGTGCGCCGCCTCGAGCGCCTGATTTTCCGCCGTCAGCTTCGGCTCCTTGATCGTCAGGAACAAAATGCCGATGGAGACGAACATGATGGACGACACGATCATAAACAGCGGCTGATAGTTCACGCGGCCGCCCGCATTGACAAGTTCGCCTGCGACGAGTACAAGACCAAGACCGTGGTTGCAAT
>OLNF01003854.1_pt1 | contig 10619 bp, 9 predicted proteins | sample 1673061 | NCBI WGS metagenome assembly OLNF01 (sample SAMEA3136751, study PRJEB25190) | human gut metagenome | reverse complement strand
TTATTGTATCTTCTACAGTAGGTTCATTGATATATACTTTTTCAAAACGTCTTTCAAGGGCTGAATCTTTTTCAATATAATTACGATATTCATTTAAAGTAGTTGCACCAATACAATGTAACTCACCACGAGCAAGCATTGGTTTTAACATGTTACCAGCATCAAGGGCACCATCGGCACGACCGGCACCAACAATCAAGTGAATTTCATCAATAAATAGGATTAATTCACCATTCTTTTCCTTTATCTTATTAAGAACAGCTTTTAATCTTTCCTCAAATTCACCACGATATTTTGCACCAGCAACAAGCGCACCCATATCTAGTTCATATATATGACAACCCTTTAAGTTTTCAGGAACATCTTCTTTAACTATACGAGTTGCTAAACCTTCAATAATGGCAGTTTTACCAACACCAGGTTGACCAATTAATATTGGGTTATTTTTTGTTTTACGCGCAAGGATTTTTACAATACGCAATATTTCTTCTTCACGTCCGATTACGGGGTCGATTTTACCGGCCTTTACATCTTCAGTTACATCTCTACCAAATTTTTCAAGGATATTTTCATCTTTAGAGTAATCTTGCATTTCCATATATCTCACTCCTTTTAGCACTCCCATACCTTGTGTGCTAATATTATTATACCCTTTTTTTTACATTTGTCAATACTTTATTTAAAAAAATTAAAATAATTTAAAAAACTTCTATTTTTGAGAAATAGAAGTCTTTATTTATTCTTTTATTCAGAACGTAAAGCATTAACAGGATCCATTTTAGCAGCTGCACGAGAAGGTATTAATCCCGAGAATAGTGTTAAGAAAATACTTAAACTAATCATAATTATAGCATGATACCACTTCAATGAAACTAAAGAATATATGCCGGTAAAATGACCTATTATTAAATTACCAATTATTTCTAGAATTAAAGTAATAATTATACCTATTATACCAGCTACTGCTCCGCTTGCTTTTTAATTTAATCCAATCCTTTGCAATGCTCTCATTGTTTCGGCGTTGAATAGATGTCCAACATCTTTTTTACGGCCACCAAGCGATCTAATAACACCTATTTCTTTTGTACGTTCAACAACTGATACATATGTAATGATACCGATCATAACCGTTGAAACAACTAACGATATGGCAGTAAAGACGATTAAAGAAGTTGTAACAACTGTAATTAGGGTATTAATCATTGAAATTACAAGTGATAAATTATCAGTGTAAGTGATAGTTGAGCGATCTGCTTTGGTTAAGGTTTTACCATTTACAACAATAGTTTCCTCATTATTCCATGCATCTAAATATTTTAGTACTAAATCTTTAGTATCAAAATCAACAGGATATATCGATATGCCAGTTGGAATATTACTTCCGCCTACTTCATTTAGTGATAATGTGCACATTGTAGTTGAAGATGATGAACCACTACCACCGCCCATAATAGAACCCATCATACTTGCAAATCTAGATTGTAAAGATGTGCTGCCTACTAATCCAATGCCTTTTTTATCACCGTTAAAATAGTAATCATATTCATAAACGATACCTGCTTTGATTCCTGGAGTAGAAGTGCCAGTTTCAGAATCATAATTTACTGTATATATACTAGTAAATTTATTGCCATCAATTTTTCTTAATTCTTCAGCAATTTGTGAATTCTTATTTACTGCTAATATATGATTAGTTAAGGCTTCTGTATAAAAGAATCCACTAGTTAATGATCCATAATTAACATTTTCTTTAGGACATAGAATACCAACAACTTGAAGTTCTACCGCATTCGATGTTGAACTATATTCATTATCCATATACGGGTTATAGAAGAATGGGTATGCAGAAGCAGGTTTTAAAATATTGTTGCCTTCATTTTTAGTATATATTGAGTTATTAGGATACCAATAGAATTTTTTATTTTTAAGTTCTTGGTAAGAAAATTTCTCTTTATCCAAAGTTGGGTTATATTTTTCATTATTTTTATCAAAAGCTTTATATGCTGCATTTAAAAATTCTTCTTCAGTGTAATAACCAAGTTGGGCCAAAATTAAATCAGAAACTTCACTGTTTCGATCAACTACTAACATTATTTCATTCTTTTCAGTAGCCATTTTACCATCGACTAAATCGTATTGTGATAACAAATATTCTTTATTAGGTAATAGTTGAGTAAATGCTTGTGAAAGGGTTGATACTGCAGATGAAGATTCTTTAAATTCAGTTTCTTCTAATAACGATGCATATATATTCTTAATAGTAGCAATTGACGTACTTCTTGTTTTATTATTAACCGTAAAATCAGTATAGATACTAAATGATAAATCAACACCATAATCAAATGCTAGTGATTCTAAATAAGAACTTGGCATATTTTTCAAATACGCAACGTAGTCTTCATTTATTTCATTAGTAACTAAAATTGAATTCATTTTTTCAGCTCTTTTTGCAAGTTTTTCTAAAATTGAATCAACATAAATATAATTAGATTCTTTTAAGATTTCTTTTTTCTCACTTCGCGTCATTGAATTCATCATAGCATTTATATCGTATGCTTGTTCAGTAATTGTAATTGGATTACCGGACAACATATCTTCTTGCATACTATTTATGTAATCTGTTATACCCGATGATAAAGCTAAAACTACTGATACACCAATAATACCAATTGATCCCGCAAAGCCAACCATCAAAGTTCTTTTTAACTTGCACATTAAGTTACGCGCTGAAAGTCTAAAGGCAGTCCAAAATGACATTTTAGCTTTTTCAGGAGTTGCTGAATTGGCAAACTTTTCTTTTTGTTCTTCTTCGTTTGAACAAACCATGCTATCACTTGATACTTCACCATCTAATAGTTTAACTATTCTTGTTGAGTATTTTTCCGCAAGGTCTGGATTATGAGTTACCATTATTACCAATTTTTCTTTTGATATTTCTTTTATTAAATCCATAATTTGTATAGAAGTTGTTGTATCAAGAGCACCAGTTGGCTCATCAGCTAATAGTATTTCAGGTTCATTTACTAAAGCTCTTGCGATAGCTACTCTTTGACATTGACCACCAGATAATTGATTAGGCTTTTTATTATATTGGCCTTTTAATCCAACTTTATCAAGAGCATTTTTAGCTTTTTCTACTCTTTCATTTTTTTCCATCCCCGCAATCGTTAACGCAAGTTCAACATTTTCTAAAATAGTTTGATGGGGAATTAAATTATAGCTTTGAAAAATAAAGCCAATACGATGATTACGATAAACGTCCCAATCGCGATCGGTAAATTCCTTAGTTGAAACGCCATTTATTACTAAATCTCCATCAGTGTATTTGTCAAGTCCACCAATTATATTCAATAGTGTTGTTTTACCACAGCCAGAAGGTCCTAAAATTGAAACAAATTCATTTTTTCGAAAGTTTAAATTTATGCCCTTTAAAGCTTCAACTTTAGTGTCCCCCATAATGTAATCTTTCTTGATATTAACCAGTTTTAACATTATTCTACCTCCCTTTTATTTAATATAGTGTTTATTTGTTTAATAGTTGAAAAGAAAGCTTGGTATTTTTCTTCACCAATTTCCTCTTTTAATAGTTTTGCTTGTTCTTTATGAACCTTAAAAATATCTTTACATACTTGAATTGCTTTTTCAGTAGGGACAATAATAAAACTCTTTTTATTTTCTTCTACTTGTTGTCTAGTTATTAATCTTTTGAGTTGTAAACATACTAGTGCTTGAGAAATTGCTGATTTAGATACCTTTAATTCTTGCGATAGTTTAGATACATTCATTTTATCAATACTAGATAGTCCTATTATCATCAGTTCTAAATGATTGATTTTCAATTGATGACAAGCCTTTGAAGTTATTTCTTCAATATATTTATTCATTTTATAAATTTGGGTTATTGCCTCATATTCACAATTCATAATGCCTCCATATATTGTTAAGTTCTTAACAATATTAGTATACAATATTTAAATTCTTTTGTCAATAATTTATAAAAATGAAAACATTTTCTATACTTTATAATTATAGTTGACTTTTACCATAATTTTAGTATAATATTATTGTACTATTTCATTGTCTTATTTTAACGTAAGCATTAATAGTAAGCATGATTTATTAATAAATAATTTCATTCGCCTTTATGTGAGATAGATTTGGCAATATGGCTTTTATGTGGTTCGATTCCACACTCAACATTTTTTTATAATACTTAGGAGTTAAGTATAACCTATCCTGTTAAAGAGAGAACTTTAAATCAATGAATTATTTATTGTATAGTATTATTAAGTTAATGCTATGCCTAGGGAAATGTGCTTGTGTAAAGAAGGATACCGTTTTTTAACTAAATAGTCATTTTTATATTTAGGTATAAAACCCATTATTTATCTTAACTAACTTAATTCTTTACCCCCATCACTTAGTTTATTACTTTTAGGAGGAAAATATATATGAAAATTTATATCAATAATAATCAAATGGGAGTTATCACTAAAAATTGCAAAGCAAAATCGCTACTTCCAGGTGCACGTCACATTGCCCCTTGGAAGAATTTAATAATTGTAAATGACAAGCTTAGCTACGAAGAAAGTGCTTTCTTATTCGATAACTATTCTTGTTCTAAAAAGTTAGTAGATAACACTGAAACATTAGTAGTAAAAGAAGGAGAGTTCGCAATTAGATTTGTAGATGATGTATATACTGGTTCATACAAACCTGGCACTTACCACTTTTTAAAAAGTAGTTCAGCTAAGGTAGTTAAAACTTTCGATAAAAATGTTCTTCTTATTAAGGATCTTCCCAATAGAATTGCCACAGATTTAATAAAGAAAGAAATTGCGACACGTGCTATCGTTGGTCCAAACGAAAAAGGAGCATTATTTATTAATAATAAATTCCATAAAATAATTGAACCAGGTGAATATTATTTAAATAATCTAAACATTGCATTATCAGTAAAAGCATATCCAAGTAATATTACTACTATATTATCACAAAACCAAGAACTTTTAACAAAAGATAAAGTTAATCTACGAATTAACTTTTGGGTAGATTATTTAATCACTGATTTAGAAAAACTTGTTACAACAATTGGTGAATCATATTATGACCATCTATATAATTTAGTACAAATGGCTCTTCGTTCAGTTATATGTGACAAGACACTTGATGAAATATTACTAGAAAAAGAAAAGATTTCTAAAGACATTTTAAGTTATCTTAAATCATATGAATCTAAATACTTTGTTTCTTTCGAAGATGCTGGCATAAAAGACATCATTCTTCCTGGTGAAATCAAAGATATTCTAAATACTGTATTGATTGCGGAAAAACAAGCTCAAGCAAATGTTATAACAAGACGTGAAGAAACAGCCTCAACTAGAAGTTTGTTAAATACCGCTAAATTAATGGAAGAAAACGATGTATTATATCGTTTAAAAGAATTAGAAATGTTAGAACGTATCTTTGATAAAGTTGGTAACATTAATGTTGATGGTGGTAACTTTATTGAATCACTTGAAAACATTGTTGGTACTAGAAGAAAAGAAAAATAGAAAGCAAAAAAGGATGCATTTGCATCCTTTTTATTTAGCGCTCTTAATCATCAATTTGCACATCATATTAGAAAATTCCACATTATTTGGAAGTTTGAAACCTTCCATTAATAATGCTTGATTATAAAGCAATTTAGCATATTCTTTAATTTCACTAGGATCTTCAGAATAAACTTTTGATAATGCTTTGAACAAATCATGATTAGGATTTACTTCTAATATACGATCGGCTTTAATCTTATCATTAGTAGGCATTGCGTCAATGACTTTTTCCATTTCAAATGAAATGCCATCACCAGATACTAAGCATACTGGAGAATCAACTAGTCTAGTTGATAATACAACATCTTTTACTTCATCTTTTAAAGCTTCTTTCATGGCTTCTAGTAAATCTTTATTTGTTTCTTTTTGTTCATTTATCTTTGCTTTTTCTTCTTCTGTTGATAAGTCATCTAGTGTTGCTTGGTTAACTGACTTAAATTCATGTTCTTGATATTTATTAATTATCTTAAATAGGAATTCATCGACATCATCAGTTAAGATTAGAACATCATAACCATATTTCTTGATAATATCCATTTGAGGCATTGCAAGTACTTCATCTTTAGTTTTACCCGAAGCGAAGTAAATATCTTTTTGGCCTTCCTTCATATTTTCAACATATGTCTTTAGGCTAATCATGTCATCAGTATTAGTGTCTTGATATATTAATAAATCTTGTAATAATTCTTTCTTTGAACCATAGTTTTCATATGCGCCAAATTTCAAATTAATACCATAGTTTTTGAAGAATTCTTTATATTTTGCAAAATCTTCTTTTTGTAAAGCTTGTAATCTATTAATAATCTTTTTCTCAATATTCTTTTGCATTAACAATAATACTTTATTTTGTTGCAACATTTCCCTACTAATATTTAAAGACAAGTCACTTGAATCAACAACACCTTTAACAAATCTTAAATAGTCTGGAATTAACTCCTTGCATTTATCCATAATGAATACACCCTTTGAATAAAGTTGAAGACCTTTTTCATAATCGATTGAATGTAAATTTCTTGGAGGCAAGTTAGGTATGAACAATAAAGTGCTATAATTTACATTTCCTTCAACATTAAACATTAAATGTAACATTGGTTTTTCGTAGTCATAGAACTTATCCATATAAAAATTATCTAACATTTCATCTGTTACATCATTTTTATTCTTCTTCCAAATTGGAACCATTGAGTTAAGGGTTGTAAGTTCTCTTATTTCATCGTACTCATCTTCAATTACTTTACCATTTTCATCTAGTTTAGGTTCTTCTTTTGTCATATATAAAGTAATTGGGTAGCGGATATAATCAGAATATTTTTTAACCAAATATTGTAATGTATACTCATCTAAGTATTGATCATAATCAACTTCAGTTTTGCCATCTTCTGATTTTTGATTTTCTTTCAAATACAATGTGATACTTGTACCATCAGTTGTTTTACTACTTTCTTCTATTTCATAAGTATCTTCACCAGTTGATGTAAACTTATAGGCTTTTTCGCTATATGGAGATTTAGTTTCTACAACTACTTTCTTAGCTACCATAAATGCTGAGTAAAAACCAACACCGAATTGTCCAATAGTTTCAGGTGCAGCTTCAGCATTTTCTTTTGCTTCTTCTAATTTTTTAACAAAAGCAAGAGTTCCTGATTTAGCAATGGTACCTAAATTATCATTTACTTCATCATATGTCATACCAATACCATTATCAGTTATTGTTAATGTACGATTGTTTTTATCGATATCTAGATGAATTTCATAGTCATTACGCTTTGCTAATTTATCATCTGTTAATGACAAATAGTGATATTTATCAATAGCATCTGATGCATTAGATAATAATTCTCTTAAAAATATTTCTTGATTTGTATAGATTGAATGAATCATCAAGTCTAATAAACGTTTTGATTCAGTTTTAAATTCTTTTATTTCACTCATATTCAGCACTCCTTTTAGCACTCTTAAATTATAAGTGCTAATTATATTATAACCTTTTTTTACAGTTTGTCAATAGTAAAGTGCTTTATAATTTTATATAATCATATAAACTCATTGTGAGTTGAGTTACATCTTTAAATTTATAGTTTTTATTTGTAAGAAAAACATTTTAAAATTTTATTTTTTATTCACTGTCCACTTTAGAGACATCATATCATAAATCTATTATCATTTTCATTTTTGTTTTAGACCATAAGATTTTCTATCTAGTCATAATTATTTATTATTGAGTTCTTACTCATTAAATTATTTATTTTTATAGTCTTAATCCCCTAGATAAGAAAATTAATAAAAATTCATAGATTACATATAATCCAGCAGTACTATATCCAATAGCCATAAACAGAATGCTAGGAATAAAATTTATTATAAATTGATTTATAAAAAATAAAATCGTGCTAACAATTACAATAAATAATTGAATTAAATATGGTATTACTCTTATATAAAGGAATGGAGGATTTGTCATTTTTCCTTCTTTAAATATAACTAATTTTCTCAAAAATGACTTCTTAGGAACAACTAGTTTTTTAATAGTGTTATCTGAAAAATAACAATCATGTTGGCATCCAAACAATAAATGCATAAAATGCATAAACAGTGGTGTTAATATACAAATATAAAACACGATAATTTCATTTGTTACCATATTTACCTCCATTTATGTTTAATACAGTATGACAATTCATAATTAATTTCAACAGTCGCAACAGCCCAGCCAGTAATAGCAATAGTACCCTTAATCATTAAACTTCTAATTGTTGGTGTAATAGCATCTTGCACTGCATTTAAATATACATTACCACACAATCTAGTAGTTGCTTGAAAGCCTTTCATAGAAATGGTTCTATATAATTCTATATGATTTTTAAAAACCCCAACGAATTCTATCTAGCCTTATTATTTTTTATTTTTAGCAAGCAATTTTCTATATCATCAATAAAATATACTTGATTATACTTTTTCAATAGATATTTTCTAATTTCTGCAGCTTCAGTAAATAATAAATTATCTTTTTTAATAATATTAATTAATTCATTAAAATATATTTTTTTTGCTTTATTACTATAAAAAATTAAGATTAAACCCATTAATATAATATGTATTACTAAAACATAAATCATAATCTCTTTTGTTATAAACATAATTATAATATTAGCAATAACACACATTCCTTGAGTAATTAATTCAATAATCAAATATTTTTTATAACATTTATCAGTTACAACTAAATATCTGTCATTTGTTTTAAATACAAATATCCCTAGTATAAACATAATTTGAAGTATTAAAAAAATATATTCCATAATGATTTACCATCCTTTAGTTAATTCTTGGAAAACAGCACTAGTTGCACCACCTACTACAAATCCAATAATTGCACCAATAATAAGTGTGCTAATTGCAAAGTGTCCAGAAGGATCGTACTTGTTAATTGAATTATTCATGCAATAACAATATAGATTTAGCCCACTTACACTTTCAGGGTCTAAATAATCTACATCATCTATTGATATCCATCTTCCTATTTCTGGACTATAATATCTTGTATTACAATAATATAATTCTGTTTCTTCATCATAATAATATCCTTTATATATAAATGGATTATATTTTGATACATTATTATTTTCTAGAGATGAATTATTGATTGGTAAAGACTATTGGAATTTTGTTTGTAATGATGAGCACGGGTTTGACATTGTATTCGACCAATATAAAATATCTTCACAATATATAAAAGACGCATTAACTAGAATTAGAAATAAATATGGATGTTAGATGCAGGCATTTGCTTGTATCTTTTTTGCTAGAAAAAGAGTACAACTATCTGTTAGGGGAATTGTACTCCTGCAAGTTTGTGTTATTTGTTTAATAATTCATTTATAAATTGTTTTGCTAATATTCTTTGTTTTCTCCAAAACAAATCGTTTTTAAGTGCTTTTAAGGTCCAAATTTCTTTTTTATACAATTTTCCGTTTAAAGAAACTTCTATAAAATTCTTATCAATCTGAGAATATAATTCTAATGCTTTTTTGTTAATTAAATTCTTTTTTACTAATTCATTTAAAATTTTAATATCTTCACTAAGCCAATCGTTCGCTATATCTTCAGTATAATAATCTCCCATATCTAATTCAAAAGCCTTTTTTATTTGTTCTTCATATTCTAAAGATAGAATATTAGCTTTGTCTAAAAAATATTTAATTAATAATTCATCGTCAAGCATTATTTATCCCTCCTATTAAAACCAATATAGGCCTCTCCAAGTTCCTTCAAGCGCTGATGTAACTTTCCAATATGGTAATCCATTGTAATGATGTCTTGATCCTGGATGCCATTGAATATACCCGTTAGGGCCTCCTTTGACATGCGTTAAAGTATATCCTTGTCCAATATGCTCTCCTTTTCGTAGAGTACCTGGAACATATTGTGTAGTATACTTCCCATATGTCTTCAATTGCCATAATCTATATTGTTGTACACTTTCAGGATTATTAACAATACCTTTCAAAATATGATTTGAAGTAATTCTCATTCCAATATTTCCAGCAATAGATCCAACCGCAGAAGCAATATTTAATCCGATATAAACCCCATTATATACTCCATCACTCCAACCAGTCCAGTTTTGAATATAATTCGTACCTGTAACTCCATCAACAATTTCATTAGCACCAAATGCAATTGTTAATCCTCCAACTGCCATCAGTGTGATTCCTACAACAATTCCCCAAGGGCCAAATGCACATAAACTTATTCCCGTCGAAATCGCAGTAGCGCCTCCAGATATAGAACCAATACCTCCAGCAATTTGAGCTCCAAACAATTCTGACACTCCCCACATAGCTAATGAAGATACAGCAAATAAACAGAGAGCTAATATAACGCTATGTCCACTAGGATTAGCATAATTGATAGGATCATTCATACAATAACAATATAGATTTAGCCCACTTACACTTTCAGGGTCTAAATAATCTACATCATCTATTGATATCCATCTTCCTATTTCTGGACTATAATATC
>OLNF01003853.1_pt1 | contig 10622 bp, 6 predicted proteins | sample 1673061 | NCBI WGS metagenome assembly OLNF01 (sample SAMEA3136751, study PRJEB25190) | human gut metagenome | reverse complement strand
GGGGTCCTCGTTTCGTAAGCGCTGGTGCGCGATGCCCATGCAAAGCTCCGCTGAAAGCAGCGCCTTTTAGGCTGAGCGGGCTGTCCGAGCGACACCGCCCGCAGAGGACGGTGCGAACCGGACAGCTCGCGCAACTTGACTTCTATTTGCCGCCGTCGAGATTGCTCTCGCTCCAGTGGTCGGAGAGCTTCTCGAGCAGGCTGATGAGCTCGGCCTTGTCGTCGTCGGAGAGAACCGAGAACAGCTGCTCGTTGTACTTCGTGCGCTCGCGGGAGCAGCGACGGGCCTCCTTCTTGCCCTCCTCGGAAAGCGAGACGATTACCGAGCGACGGTCCTTCTCGCTCGGGGTGCGCTCCACAAGACCTGCGCGATCAAGGCGAGCGATCTGCTCGGAGAGCGTCGCAGCGCGGACGTTCATGACCTCCGCAAGCTCACGTTGGCTCACCGGACCGGTTTTCAACAACGCCGACAGGGTGCCGGAGCGCCCACCGGATCGGTTTCCGCGATGGACAGCGACGTGCGCACAATGATGGAACAAATCGACGAGCTGCGCATCCTTGTTCTTCGGCTTCTTACTCTGGGATGCCATGAGGTCTCCCTTCTCGTTTCGAGGCGGTGTTTTGACTTGCTCATTTGATACACTTTTTTCCCTTATGCAACAAGGTATCTAAGGTCACACTACACAGTTACCGCACAAAGTTGCGACTGGGACGAAAATGCACCAGCATCACCAGATTTTACGTGTAATCGTAAAATTATTGTTAACGCATGCTTTCTCCAAAAATCGTCCATTTTTGCACGGGATGGGGACATCGTTTTCACCACTTATCATTAGATTCCTCCCAGTATTGTCCCTTGCGCATCATCGCTCAGCTTGCGAATCTTTCGCACCATCTATACAGGTCCCGAGAAATCGCTATGATGGGCACATGGGAAAACGAGCCTCGAAAAACGACGATTCGCGCGGAGGAAGCCCACGCGAGCAGCTATGGTCGACCACCTTCGTCTTGGTTGTCGTCTCAACGTTGTGCTGCTTCATGGCGGGCCAAGGGCTCAACTCAAGCACGTCGGTCTATGTCGCCCTCTATGGCGGAACCGCCGCGTACGCTGGCGTTTTGGCAGCCGTGTTTTCGGGAGCGGCGGCCGTCGTGCGCCTGCTCTCGGGGCCGCTGATCGACGGGCGCGGGCGCCGCATCGTGATGCTTTTCGGGTTCGCCGTGCTCATCGTCGGGACCGTCGGCCCCCTGTTCACCCACGACGTCGCGCCCTTCGTGGTGTTCCGCATCCTGCAAGGAGCAGGCTTCTCGGCAGTGACCACCGCGTCGGCGACCGCCGCAGCCGATGCGCTTCCCGCGTCGCGCATGGGGGAAGGAATCGGCTACTACGGGCTTGGCCAGGCGCTTTCCATGTCGGTTGGACCCGCCCTCGCTCTCGCCCTCGTGTCGACCGACCCGCCCGAGAACCTCTTTGTCGGCGTGACCGCAATCGCCGTGGTCGGGCTTTCGATGATTTTTCTCTGCCGCTACGAGAAGCACCCCGAGATGCTGCCCAAGGAAGCGGTCTACCGGCGCAGGCTCGAAGAGGGGGGAAGCGAGGCCGCACGAACGGGAGCAGCCGAGGCGGCTGAAACGACCACGTCAACCGCGCAGTCCAGGATGGAAGGGCGGCCGAAGCGCGAAAGCATCGCCTCCCGCATCTTCGAGAAACACGCCCTCCCAGGCACGCTGCCCATGATCGTGCTCTCCCCGGCGCTCGGGTTCGCGATCTTCTTCGTCGGCCTGTACGGCGCCTCGCTCGGCGTGGGGAACGCGGGGCTGTTCTACACCCTGTCAGCCGTGAGCATGATTCTCGTGCGCCTAAAATCGGGCGCCTTCATGGACCGCTTCGCGCCCATCAAGATCCTGCCCGTCGCACTGGCGTGCGGCCTCGTCGCGTTTGCCATGCTCGTCGCCTGCGGGACGGTTCTCGACGGCACACCCGTGTGCGATGCGGTGTTCAACCTGTCGGGAATCGTGTACGGCTTCTGCACCGGCATCGCGCTGCCGCTCAACCAGTCGGTGGCGGTGAAGAACACACCGCCCGAGCGATGGGGAGCCGCCAACGCGCTTTTCCAGCTTGCAATCGACGTCGGCATCGGGGGAGCCTGCGTGATCTGGGGAATCGTGAACGATTGCTTCGGGTTCCCCGTCACCATCTGCTGCGCGATGTGCTGCATCGCGGCGTCGTACTTCGTCGCGCGAGCCGTTTATCCGAAGGAATAGTAGGTCACGAACAAAGACATTCTTGTCGGAAGACGATTTGCCTTGTCCCGTTCGTTCCCAGCAGCAGCACCGCGCGCCCCGTTCCCGGCGGCAGCACCAAGCGTCCGCGCCCCGTTTGTTTCCAGCAGCAGCACCGCGCGCCCTAGTAGGGCTCGTCGAGGTTGACGTGCGCTTTCGCGTCGAAGTCGAACGAGAAGAACTTCTTCTGCCTGAAGCGATCGAGCGCCACAAGCGCGATCATCCCCGCATTGTCGCCGCATGCCGAAAGGGGCGGCAGCACCAGGCGCACACCCGCTTTCGAGCACATCTTCTCGTACGATGCGCGGAGCACGGGGTTCGCCGCGACGCCGCCGCCCACGCAAAGCGTGCGAGCGCCCGTCATCTCGAGAGCGCGCTTCGCCTTCGCCACCTGCACGTCGACCACCGCTGCCTCGAAGCTCGCGCAGATATCGGGCACGTTGAGCTCGCGCCCGGCCTCCCGCTCGCCGTTGATATAGGTGACGACCGCCGTCTTCAATCCCGAAAGCGAGAAGCGCAAATCGCCCGAGTGCATCATTGCGCGTGGGAAGGCGATGGCGCGCGGGTCGCCCTTCGCACCGTAGCGCGAGATCACGGGCCCGCCGGGGTATCCCAGCCCGAGCGCCTTTGCGACCTTGTCGAACGCCTCGCCCACCGCGTCGTCGATGGTGGTGCCGAGCGTTTCGTAGTCGCCCCAGCCCTTCATGTGGACGAGCATGGTGTTGCCACCCGACACGAGCGACACCACGGCAGGTGGGGTGAAATCGGGACACCCGATACGATTGGCGTACAGGTGGCCTTCCAGATGGTTCACGCCGATGAGCGGTACGTCCGCCGCCCACGCCGCGCCCTTCACGAACGCCACGCCCACAACAAGCGCGCCGACAAGCCCCGGCGCATATGTGACGGCCACCGCGGAAAGATCGCGCCAGCGAAGCGATTTCATCCCGAGGTTTTTCGCCGCGACCTCGAGGCATTCGTCGCATACGCCGCAGATGGCCTCGATGTGCTTGCGGCTTGCGATCTCGGGAACGACGCCACCGAAGCGCGCGTGGAAGTCGATCTGGCTTGCAACCACGTCCGAGGCAAGCGCCCCTTCCCCATCGACGATCGCCGCGGCGGTCTCGTCGCATGAAGACTCGATCGCCAAGATAAGCGAGCGCGATGCTCCCGCCGCGCCGACGGCGGTCGCCTGCACATCGTGCGAGGCGTCGACTTGCAGTTCCATGCCCGCGACCAGCCGCGATGATTCCTCGGCAGGCTCTGCCGCGCCCACGAGAGCCGCCAGATCACCCTGCATGATGAGCGCATCCTCGCGGTCGGAGTAATAGCGGGGACGCGTGCCCACGGGCGCAAGACCAAGCGCCTTGTAGAGCGCCTGCGCGCCCTCGTTACCCGCGCGGACCTCGAGCGAAACCGTCTGCGCACCGAGGTTGCGCGCGTCGGCCGCAACATGCGCGAGCAGCTCGCGAGCGATGCCGCGGCGGCGCCACGCCGGGTCCGTTCCCACTTTCAGGATCTGCACATCGCCGTCGACCACCCAGCCGCCGGCATACCCCACAAGCGTGCCCACCTCGCCTGGTTTGCCTTCGCTCGCGTACGCCGCCCACCAGGTGCGATCGCGCCGCGGGATCTCGTCGGCCACGAGCGACTCGTTCCACGCATCGCTTCCCATGATGCGCGACTCGAGCGCCGCGACGCACCCCACATGGGAAAGGTCGAGCGGCTTGTACGATATTCCCTGCTCATCGGGCGGAGCCACGAGAATAGACTGCTCGTGAAGCGTAGCATGATGTGCAGGCGAGGTCTCCTCGTAAGCGGGCGCCTTCCCCGCGAGCGAATGAACGAGCGACGGATGGGCCACCGCCTCGGCGTCTTGGACGCCCGTGCGAAGGTTCGCATCGGGAACGCCCGGCTTCGCCTCGCCCTCGCGGGCCGCACCTTCGCGAGCCGCGCGGGCTGCACGGGCACGCTCGTTTTCTTCCGCATCGGACAGGCGCGTGTACACAGGGAGCGCAAACGCCGGGTTATGACGCGCTGCGTCGAACGGGTCGCATTCCCCGCTGCGCCACGCAGCCTGAAGCGCGAGGAGAAGCCCCGCGCCCGTCGGCGTCCATGTGTTCTCGGGAAGAGCCTCCCCGCATGGCGCGAACAGGTCGCGATACTTCTTCAGCGCATCCCCCGCAAGGAGAAGCTGCTGACCAGGAAGACTCGCAACAACGAATTCGTCGGAACGCGAAAGCTCCTGAGGGCGGGCGGTGTGCTCCGCGCGCAGTTCCGCAGCGCAGCGAGGACTGTTTGAGCACGGAGTATGCCACGCATTCTCAGGGACAACGGGAGACTTCCCTTCGAAAGCGTCTTCTCCAACTGTCGCGCCTCGCCTCACTTCGACATGCGCAGCGCGAGCGCAAGGGCGGCATCGACTTCGACCAGCCCGAGGCGCGCGTTAAGCTCGACGAGGCAGGAAGGCCGCAGGGCGTGGAGCTTCGCCGGAAGAACGCTGCGACATCACTTGTCGAGGAGATGATGATCTGGGCAAACGAGGTCGTTGCCGAGCATCTTTCCCGAGCGAAGTTCCCCTGCGTCTACCGCGTTCACGAGGCGCCCGACCTGGAGGGGCTTGCGCAGCTCGTTCCCATCTTCGAGGAGTTCCCCTGGTTCGGGAAGATCGATCCCGTGGGATTTTTCACGGGAAGCCAGCACGCGCTTCAGCAGGCGGTTTCCGCATCGCGTGGGCGCGCCGAGGGCGAGCTCGTCTCGTCTCTTGTGCTGCGATCGATGAAACGCGCGGTATACCGCGAGAAGAACTGCGGTCACTATGGCCTCGCGAGTGCGACGTACTGCCACTTCACGAGTCCCATCAGGCGCTATCCCGACCTTATGGTGCACCGCATGCTGAAAGCCGAGCTCTTCGGGCGCCCTGAGAGATTCGACCAGATGACGACGAACCTCGGCTGGATCTGCGAGCACTCGTCGGGGATGGAGCGCGAGGCGGACGACGCGCAGCGCGAGTCCGAGGAGCTCAAGTTGGCGGAGTACCTGCAGCGGTTCGTGGGACAGTCGTTTTCCGCCATCGTATCGGGCGTTTCACAGGGCGGCCTGTACGCGCGGCTCGAGAACACCGCGGAAGGCTTTATTCCTGTTCGCACACTTGGCGACGACTATTTTAGCTTCGACGCGGCGCGCTATACGCTCACGGGTGAGGAAACGGGCGTGCGCTATCGGCTCGGGCAGCGCATAGCCGTCGTCCTCTTCGCGGTCGATCCCCGTGTTCCCCAAATCGACTTGCGGCTCGCGCAGGGCTCAAGGCGATAAATCAGGGTGCCCGCCACTCATGGCTTGGCGTCGAGTTCCGTGCGCTCGTAGTCGTTCAGGGTTCAAAGCGATAGCCGGGGCGTCCGCGGCGGCGTCCTTCTTCTTTCCCGCGATGCCGATAAGCGTCTTTTCGGGAAGACTTCGCCGGCGCCCGCTTATCGCAACGCATATCGAAAAATAATCTTTGCGCATGGTCATTTCCCGAAGTTTTCTCTTGCGGTCCCCGTAAAACAATGCAAAATAGGGATTGCAATCGCAAGTGGACTCCAAACACGAGGACTCCCGACAAGGAACCTCACGATAAGGAGGTGATGACGTGGCGAGGGGGAAACAGGCCAGCGGCCTTTTGACCCAGCAGAAGGTGCTGCGCGCGGCAGTGGCGCTCTTTCTGGAGAAAGGCTACGCCAAGACCACGACCGCCGAGATCGCAGCGGCGGCGGGAATCAGGCAGAGCTCCTTTTTCCATGTCTTCCCCAGCAAAGAAGCGCTTCTTCTCGAATTGGTGCGCCGCATGTTCGGCGGGCAGTTTGACCTGGCCGAACAGCACAACAACGGGCAAGAACCGATCTTCCTGTACGCGGTGGAGACGGCGTTGCAGCTGCATATCGCGGAGCTGACCGAGCCCTTGCGCGAGCTCTATGTCATGGCGTATACGCTGCCGACGACGGCGGATTATCTCTATCGCACCACGTCAAAGCGGCTACAAGTCATCTTCGCGGACTATCTGCCCGACGCGCAGCCGAAGGACTTCTTCGAGATGGAAATTGCGTCCGGGAGCATCATGCGCGGTTTCATGTCCGTGCCGTGCGACCCGTATTTCACGGTGGAAGCCAAGATTCGGCGCTTTCTCGACTGCTCGCTCAAACTCTATGACGTGCCCCAGGCGAAGCGGGAATGCATCATCGACGCGATTCTTCGCATGGATTTGCACTCGATGGCGGAAGGCATCATCCAGAAAACTATCCAGCAGGCTGAAGCGGGGTTCGAAGCGCTCATAGCCGAAACCGAGTAACGCCCCGCCGAGGACAGCTCGGCAAGATCGTCAGACATGACCACGTTCGTCATTCATGAGAAAGGTTCGCCCATGAAGAAGAAAACCCTGATCATGCTCCTCACAACGATACTCTGTATCGCGCTGCTGCCGGCGGTGGCTCATGCGGCGACCCCGGACGTTTGGGACGGTAGCACCGCTTCGAGCCTTGCGGGCGGCGGAGAGAGCGAAGACGACCCGTACCTCATATCTACGGGCGCGGAGCTCAAGCTGCTGGCGGATAACTCTCGTGCGGCGGGGCTCGGCACCTGCTACGTGAAGCTCACGAACGACATCGTCTTGAACGACGGCACGTTCGACAAGAGCGGCGCGTTCACGAAGCGGGGGGCCACGACAACGTCGCAGCCTAACGAATGGCTTCCGATGGGGGAGGCCAGCTGGCACATCGACGGCGACGGCCACTCGATTTCGGGCATGTACATCAAGTGCAGCGAAGCGAAGGTTGGCTTGGTCAGCAGGATCGCAAGCAGTGGATATATTCGGGACCTTACCATCAAGGACAGCTACATTACCTCATCTCAAGCGCCGGAGAGCTATAAAGGTTACATCGGTGTATTCGTAGGACAAAGCAGTAGGACGTCTTTTACCAACTGCGCTGGTGAGAACAATATCGCCGTTACAAATAACTGTTATCTCACTGGCGGTATCGTTGGCTGGTCCTATGGCGGCGACAGTTTCAACGTCGTGCATGTCTCAGGGTCCATTCAGGGTTCGGGCGCGCTCGCTGGCATCGCGGGACGCGCGAATGGCGCTACCTTCAAGAACTGCTGGAACGAGATAAACATCGATAATGCCAATACCGACCGACCAATCAGACAGAGCGGCGGCATCGCTGCTATGGCGGACAGCTCCGAATTCTACAACTGCGCGAACTTGGGGTACCTTCATGGCGGTAGCCGCATCGGCGGCATTGCTGGTGAGGCTCCCGGCAAGATGAAGAACTGCTACACCACAAGCGACATCTCCGGCATCAAAGAGTATGGAAGCCGGAACTATGTGGCGACCCTTGCCGGTATGAATAGCAAGAACGTGGCCGTGCAGGGCTGCTACGCCGAGGATGGCTCGGGCCTTTACGACATCGGCGCAGAAGGCGAGGGCTCTTACGTCCCGCACTTCACGGGTAAAGGCAACCTCGGCGGTGGAAGTGACGGTGAACTCCTCGCTGCGCTCAACGAGAACCTCTACAACATGGATGCCGAACCGAACCTGAACAAGTGGGTGCTGAACAGCGACGGCTATCCGATTCCTACGGGTGAGACATTCGTTGATGACACGGTGTATTACGACATCTGGCTTGACGGCGTGCGTGTGAGCGAGCGAAATGAAGCCGACATCCTTAGCGACGGCCTCGCGTCCTATGATAAGGCCACGAGTACCCTCTTCCTGCATGACGGCCTTGTCGTAACCTCCGCGTACAATCAAAAACTGCTCTACTCCGAGAGCGATATCAACCTGTGCGTTGACGGCGACGTGAAATTCCAATCCTCCCAGAACGTCGGCACGGGCCCGTGCATCATCGACCTGGGCTCAGCGGGCGGAAGCGGCAACCTCAAGATTTACGCGCCCGAGGGTACCTCGGCAACCGTTGCGGTGACCGGCAAATACGGGGAGTACGGCATCGACGTGTCCTCGCTTACGCTCGAGGGCGACGTCTCGCTGAAGGTCAGCGCCGACTGCGCCTTTGCCTTCTGCAACACGATGACCTTCACCTCGCCGCAGGCGATGCTCGACGCCGTTTCGCGGGGCGATAACTCTGCGATGAGAAACCCCGTCCAAACCATCAATCTTCCCAGCTCGAATGCCCAAAAGCTCTATGAGGACCAGGGTAGCGGCCTCGTGCAGGTAGACGCCTTCACGACGTCTCGCAAGGTGGAGGGCTATCCTTATCCGATTGACCGGATGTACCCCCATATCCGCATCGCCCCTGTGGTGAGCGAGCTTGTCGATAGTCTGCCCGATTCCTTCACCGTCTCGATGACCGATGCCAACGAAGAGAGCAGCCTTGCCGCTTGGGTGTTGGGCGAAATCCGGAAGATCGAGGGCATCACCGAAGACAACAGCTCGGTTGTCGTGAGCGACGTGCGTGCTGCCACGGCGGGAACCTTCGCGAACCAGGACGGCGAAGCGGGCAGCTTCACGGCGACCGTCACGCTGCAGACGGGCGGCGCCAGCATGACCAAGGTCATCCCCGGCACGATCGAGCCTGCGGCCTATGCGCCCCCTGTCATCACGACCGAGATCAAGGCCGGCACGGTGGACGCGGACACCGGACTTTTCGTCGAATCGCCTGATGCGACCTTCACCTGCGGCGATGAGGTCGTCTTCGCGGTCAGCTACAAGGCGGACGGCGCGCCTGCCAAAAACCTTCAAGGTTCCGTCTCTTGCTACGCAGGGTCTAAGAGCCTCACTTGGAGCGAAGCCAACGGCTGCTATCTCACCCCGACCGAGTCTGCCGATTGCTTCACCTTCGCGAAAGCCGCCCGCTACGAGGTAATCTTCAACTTCCTCGCAACAGAGGAATACGCGGCGCAGGTCGGCAGCATCGACATCGACGTCGTGAGGCGCACCCTTGCGCCCTCGGATTTCACGTTCGCGGCACCGAGTGACCTTGCCTACGACGGAAGTGCCAAGCAGGCAAGCTTCGAGTTCGCAGGCAAGCTTTCCTGTGACGGAGCGCAGACGGTAAGCTACCTTAGCAACGGCGCCACGGTAACCGAAGCGGTCGATCCGGGCACCTATACCGTGCAGCTCGACGTTCAGGAGTGCGACAGCTACAATGCCACCACGCTCACCGATCCGAACTGGACGTTCACGATTGGGCCCAAGCAGCTAAGCGACCTTGACTTCTCCGATATCACCGTCGCGAAGGTCTACGGCGGCACTACGGGCGCAGGTATCCTTGACGGCACTGTCGGCTTCGCGGGGAAGTGCGGCGATGACGACGTCTCGATCGTGGCGGCCCCTGGTCCTTATGCCGATGGCGACGTCGACGCTGGAACGGACAAGACCGTGACGCTCGAGCTTTCCTTGACGGGCGCCGATGCCGACAAGTACACGCTTGAATCTCCGAGCGCCACGTTCGATCGCGCTAAGATCACCAAGGCGCAGCTTTCCGCAGCTTCCTTCGTTGACCCGACTATTCAGGTGATTTGGCGCGGTGAGGGCTACGGTCCGATCTCCGGCACGCTAACGGCGAACGATTTCTTCGCGGAAGGCGAGGTGCCTGACGGTGCGAAGAGCGTGGCGGTCGGCAAGGCAACTTCCGAGACTGTTCTCGATAGCGTGAGCGTTGCCGACGATGGAACGCTCAGCTATTCGAAGGCGGCGAGCTCTGAAAGCGCGTTCAAGACGAGCGGCTACGACGTCGCCATCGAGGCCAAAAACTACATGGGCTCCGCGCCGCTTTCCGTGCGACAGTTGGCTCGTGCGGGATTCGATGAGGCGTCCTACGTCTCGACCTGGGTTTACGGCGAGGTTGTCGACTCCATGAAGACGCTGGACAACCCTGGGGAAAACTACAGCTGGACCTGGACAAGCAGCGACTCCGACGTGCTCGCGGTTGTCGGCCAGTCCGACTCGGATAGCAACTCGACCGTGACGTTCAAGGCAAACGGGGAAGGGCGTGCGCGCATCGACGTGACGTATCTGTCCGACACCGTGGGCGGGACGTCCGAGCCTGCGACGCCCGATGACGCCAATGTGGTCATCAGCGGCAACGTCGTTAAGCGACCTCTTGAGCCTCAGCCCAGCAGCGCGAGGATCACTATCGGCGATGCGCTTCCCGATATCGCAGTGACCTATCTCGATTTCGTTCGCAACGGCAAGGTGTACTCCGCTTTCGCTGACGGCGACTCGGCGGATGAGGTGCTCGAGAACGCCTATGGCTACCAGCTGATCGACGCCGACGGCAACGTGGTAGAGGCTTATTTTTTCTCTTCTTCGACAGAAGACAGTGGCGTACTGTTCTCTTTATAAGC
>OLNF01003851.1_pt1 | contig 10624 bp, 12 predicted proteins | sample 1673061 | NCBI WGS metagenome assembly OLNF01 (sample SAMEA3136751, study PRJEB25190) | human gut metagenome | reverse complement strand
CGTAAAATAAGCAATCAGGCTTCTTAGCCCCTGATGCGGTTAATGGGTTCATCACGCCACAACTCTAAGAAGATGCTGGCCAAGCAGTTGTTTTGTGATGTCCTTACAGAGAAAAGAAAATATTCATGTACGCAGAGAAAATATCGATTTTTCTCCTAATGTGTGATATAATGAAATATCATGGTGAAATTCTCTTCTTTTCTCATTTGGAACACTTTTATTGTAGAAAAAAATAAGGGAAAAATCGTTTGGGACGAGTTGGTTGAAAGTTGAGGATGAGTTGCAAATTTGGGAGGTGAAAGCATTGTCAGAATTGGTTTTTGCAACCTATTTAAAAGAACTGAAAAATGCATGGGCAGAAGAAATAGCAGATCCGGATTTGATTAATCTACTATATGATGCTGTTTCTGAACCTATGGAGTTGGTGAACAAAGAAAATGGTACTATCACGACCGAAAAATCTGCAGCTAGTAAGATTGTGAATCGTCAAAAAGGTGGAAATGCGCTAAAAGTTATACGAACTAATGCCAATAAGGATAAAGTGCGCTCCTCCATTGAACAATATTTCGAGAAAAATGTGGTAAAGAGATTACACAGTGACTGTATAGATGATTTGATTTCTAATCTGAAGAAGATAATCGAGGGAGATTCGTCGATATCGGAAACAAAAAAGGAAGAATTATTAAAGAATGCTTCTAGGAATAAACTTGCAGCGTTTTTGGGATTTACTTATCTGTATTCGTTGACAAGAGATAATGTTTTGAAAGAAATAAGAATAAAAACAACACAGGAAATTGAAGATTATAAAAGACATCCATTAAGAGAAATACCTACTCCGCCAGAAGTAATAGAAGAAGAACGGAAATATGCAGATGCCTTGATGGCTGTATATGGTCAGGCAGAGGGCATTCCGAATTTTGATGAATCAATGCTTGCGGGATTTCCGAAGCATCAGCAGCATTTTTCAGACCAACGAGGTTACTATTTTGCGGCAGAAGCTGTAAGACGAGGAACGCGCGACATATACAGTGATGAAAGTCAGTTCGATGTATTGAAGAATGAGACTTATGAAGGTGTAAAGGAAGTTTGGGAAGAAGAATACAAAAGTGGATATGCACGATTGCGCAAAGTGATGTCGCAGGCATCTGCTACGAGAGTTGATAAGTGTTGGTTAAGCAGAGATACTGATTGGGTAGGAAATCCACAGAAGAAAGGTGTGTGCCATTTCCTTGTTAAAGAAGGGAAATTGGACGGATGGGTACGAGACGATGATGAACAGACTATTTAATACTGTGTTTGAAAACTCGCTATTTAACCTTATGAAGTATTTGGAAGAAAACGCAATTTATGCACCACATCTTTTGATTTTAGATTCACCAATACTGTCCTTAAAGGAGAAAAAACACAAAATTACAGAGAAAGAAAAAGCCACACCTGGAATGCGGGAATCCCTGTTCAAATATATTGTAAATCATTACGGAAACAATCAGGTGATTATTGCAGAAAATGAAATTCCGGAAGGAGTAGATTACTCATCTGTTAATTTAATTGAATATACAACAGACGAAAGAGAAGGCACCTATGGGTTCCTTAAAAGCGTAAAAAATTAATAGTTGTTGAAGAACTAAGAGGAGAACTTATATGGCGAAGGTAATCAGTTATAACAAACTTTGGAAATTGTTAATTGATCGCGGACTTAAGCGCACGGACTTGAAGGATATGTGCAAAATTAGTTCAGCTTCAATTGCAAAGCTTGGAAAAAATGAAAACCTGACGACGGGAGTCCTGCAAAAGATATGCACGGGACTAGAATGCGATGTGTCGGATATTATGGAGATGATAGATGTCCCGGATGAATTAATCGAAGATGGACAATAATTAAGCTGAAATAGAATGACAATTCTAATAGACAATACTTGAGGAGGTGGACTAATGGCTTTTGATTTTGGAAACGCAAATGATCAACAGAAAGAAGCTATTCAGACAACAGAAGGCCCATTGCTAATAATAGCTGGCCCAGGAACCGGAAAAACATTTACTCTTGTTAAGCGTATAGTCTATCTAATAACTGAAAGAGGAATACAACCTGAAGAAATAATGGTTGCTACTTTTACAGAAAAGGCTGCAAAGGAGCTTATTACTCGTATCACTAATGAATTGTATAAGATGGGGGTTCAAGTGAACCTTAATGAGATGTATGTAGGAACATTTCATTCTATATGCCTTCGAGTAATAAAGGAGCATTTGGAATACACGAGAGTTAAGAAAAATTATCGAATGCTGGATCAATTTGATCAGAAGTACATGATTTTTCAACATATAAACGATTTTAGGGCATTACCTCACTATGAGGATATATTTACAAAAAAAATTGGAACATGGAAGCAAGCTGGAGAAATTGCAAAGTATGTAAGTAATCTATTAGAAGAGTTGGTGGATGTTAATGGAATGTTGAGAGATTCTAATCCAGCAACTGTTGGTATGGCTAATGTTTTGGCACTATATCAGAAGATAACTGAAGAAGAAAACTTGATTGATTTTTCATCTATTCAAACAGAAGCATATTCTCTTATGCTTAACCATCCGGGGATTTTGGCAGAAATAAGAGAAAAAATTAAATATGTAATGGTTGATGAATACCAAGACACAAATTATATTCAGGAATTAATCGTTTTCCTTATTGCAGGAGAGTCAGAAAATATATGTGTTGTAGAAAAGATGCATTTGCAAATGATATATCTGAAGAAGCTTCCCGGAAAGAGCCGCTGCATTTGCTGCTGTAATCTCTCCCTTTTTCAAAGGAATAAATAAATCCTCTTCCATGTCCGCATAAAGCTTCGCTTCCTCATCATTCATATAAACCGGATATTCATTACTGATAAGCTCCGGCATCTGTAAATGATCCAAGGCTTTCATAGAAATCGTGATATCGGAAATCTTCTCATAAATCTGTTCCTCAGCTCCATTTCTTAGCTTATAAGAATAAACAATCGGACCATTCATCCTGTCTGGCACAAAATAATTCACACGATACTGGCTGATAAATCTTCCAAGTCTTTCTCCCATATCCAGACATTTGAATTCTGCAAACAGATCCATCAGTCCATTGCTGGAAGGTGTACCAGTGAGCCCGATTACCCTTTTCACATTTGGCCGAACCTTCATAAATGCCTTAAAGCGTTTACAATTCCAATTCTTAAAGCTGGATAGCTCATCCAGAACTACCATATCCCAGAAAAAATTCACTCCACTTTGTTCAATCAACCACTGCAGATTTTCACGGTTAATAATGTAAATATCTGCATCCGCCTCCAAAGCCTTTTTCCGCTCTGCTGCTGAACCAAGAACAATGGAATATCTCAGGTGTTTCAGATGATTCCACTTATGAATCTCATCACTCCAGGTATTTCTTGCAACTCGAAGTGGCGCCACCACCAAAACCTTACTTACTTCAAAGCTATCATAAATAAGCTGTTCAATAGCTGTCAACGTAATACTGGTTTTACCAAGTCCCATCCCAAGTATCACAGCTGCTATCGGGTGTTCTAATATATAATTGATTGCAAACTGCTGATAATCATGCGGTTTGTATTCCATCAAGAATCCCTCCAATCTGTCCTGCATCATTCAGGACGAATACTTTATATCCAAGAGACCTTAGCTGTTCATGTCTGTGCTCCTGTAAAACTCTTGGCGTCTTTCCCGATGCCTTCACTTCCACCAACCCAAATTTCCCATCAGGTAATAAAACAAGTCGGTCGGGCCAGCCCGATGAACCGGAATTCCACTTCTCACACAAGCCACCACGCTTTTTAACCTCTCTCACTAATTTCTGTTCAATATATTTTTCACGCATCGCACGCCTCCATCATTCTTAACAGGTGTGCAGGTCGAGTACCTCGTTCCGTAAAACTCTCTTAAGCAGATATTTATTCAAATTCTTCCTAAAGGGACTTTTATGTACTGAGGTTAACGACCTACACAAAATGTCTTTTTCTTACTCCAAAAAATCCTGTCCTTCCTTAAGCTTCAATCCCACGACCTGCACTCCGGTATTCTTGCGAATACGGTTGTAGCCAGCCTTATCCATCGAAGAATAGAAGTCTGTCGTACTTCGGATATATTCACCGTTCTGCATGCAATGTGCTCGATAAGCCTGATACAGCTCACCCGACTTTTCTTTATATGACGGATCAATCTCACAGCATTCCTCCAGAAACTGCCCCAGCCAGTCATTGTCCTCGCGATATGCCTGGATAGCAGCCTCTACGACACCTGGAAGTGTTGTATGGAAATTCTTATCAATCGCTCTCTTCGCCCCTTCAATAATCCAGCTCATAATTGCAGGACCCGCATGCTCAAACAGATAATCCGCATAATTCTTGATGTCACTTTTACCTGTAATCTTTGCATTGAAGGGAATGACCACCAGCCTTCTCCAGATACCGTCATCATTGGCTCCTACCTTTGGAAGATGGTTGGTATAGAGAACCAATGTATGTGACGGTACAAAGGAAAACGGATCCTTATACTTCTTCTCTGCCTGAATCTCATCCGTAGAGCAAAGCTGCTTCACCACAGCGGTATTCAATCTCATACCTTCCTCCATTTCCGAAGAAATGATGAGACGTTTCCCCTTAAGCTCTGCCATCTCCGGCTTCACATTTCGCTTGCAATTCATGGTCAAGGCTTCCGCTGAAAGCTTTCCTGCATAATTTCCAAGTACTCTGAAAATGGTATTCCAGAAGGTACTCTTACCATTGGCACCGCCACCATAAGCAATAATCATGTGCTCTTGATAAACCTTACCGATTGCAGCCATGCCAACAGTCTCCTGCACATAATCAATCAGTTTCTGATCCTTGCAGAAGAAAAGATTCAAGGCATCCAGCCATATCTGTTTCCCATCCTCTCCCGGAGAACACGCAGTAATCTTTGTAATCAGATCCTCAGGATTATGCGGCAGTTCCCCTGCAAGCCCTTTTCGAAGGTCATAGGTTGCATAAGGTGTGTTAATCAGATTCTCGTTTTTATCCAAATCAGACACGGAAATAGCAATCATCGGCTTCGCCGTATTTGCCGCAGACACAATATATTTGTAATCACGTCTCTTCTGAACAAACTTCAGATAAGTCTGAGCACCCATCAGCATATAAACCAAAGGAATAAGCTTTCCATCTACCTCTTTTAAAAGCTCCTTCGGACCAGCCTGGATAGATTCCTTCGGTACACCTGCATCCTCCAACGCCTTCTCAACTCTTGCCACTTCATCCATAGCATCCTGAAGCTGCAGATCCAAGAATTCCTCAACAGCACCAATCGCCATCTGCTTATCCTCTCGCCAACACTCACCATCGAATCTTAAAAAGTCTGTAGCACTCGTATATTTGAGTTCATTTCCATACTCTCGAACTAATACCTTTGCCTGTCCGATATCCGAATAATCTTCAGGTTTCAATGAAGCACTTTCAAAATCTGCGTTATATTCATCAGGTGGCACATACCCTTCCTGATTCACAATACTTTTCTTGAAGAACTTCACTGCGCTGTTCCAGATAGTCTTAAGCTCCGACTCCGGTAGCGGCGGATCACATTTCTTTGCATGTTCTAAGAATGCTTCGTGTGCCTTTTCCGTAATTCCATAGCGTTTCAGCACACGCCCGGCAAAACGGCTCATAGTATTATTTCTGCTACCTTCCAGAATCTGCCCACCAGATGCGCTCTCTGAATTCTCAGGATCGAAATCTTCTTCCTCGGCAAGCTGACTCACATCAATTTCTTCATCAATAGTCATCCAACCATCATGTACCAGTACTTCTTCACAATCAGCACCGAAGATAAATCTTGCTGCATCTAATGCATTTCCATCAAAGAAGGGATACTCCTTCTGCAACGCCTTCTTCAGATTCCCATACACTTCTGCATCTGCAATCTCTGAAATAGGAAAATAGATGTGATATCTCGGTCTGGCTGACTTGCCCTCCTTTGGAAGCAGATGATGTCTACTGGAAGCAAGCATATATTCCATATCAGGGAATATTTCCTCCAGCTTCTCAACTGTAATCCACTCTGCTGGTTCCTCCGAATGATCATTATCAATATCCATAACAATCACGTCCGAACGAATGAAATTACCAATACCTCGATAATTTCCTTTGTACTCTGCGCAAACATGATCTGCCTTCACCGCCTCCCGAAGCTGCTCCGGCGTACTCACCGTCACCCGGTTCGGGTAGCTGCAGTTTGCGGCCTGGCCAATGCAGTTTGCTGTAAAAATCGTTACCTGCATATCTCAAACCTCGTTTCTATAAAGTAAGGAACAAAATCCTCCTAACTTCCTAAGCGGGTTTGACCTACACTTTTCCGGTCGTAGGACAAAATTTGCAAAAAAATAACAGCCAGAGCAGTATCTCTTCCTTATAAAAGCAAAAAACTCCCTGACTGTTTTCAAAACTTTTTCCAAAAAAATATGCTCCCAACCGGAAAAACAATTTCCAAATGCGCTTAGGAAGATAGAAAGGCACGAAAGCCATTCGGAAAGTGAGGTGCTGCAGATGCAGACAGAAACGATTGATAAAAGCCAGCAGGCTACACCGTCCATTGATGAAGAGCTTATTGACACTCTCATCGCAATCAGTGTTGTAGCCAAACGACTGGCAGCCAATCTAAGACAACAGAATACAGAAAATGGAGGAAAACAAGATGAGCAGAATGAGTGAATTATCTCAGGTGCTTGATGAAATGATTGCCTACGGTGAAGGAATGATCAAAGCCGCGAATGCACTCAAGGACATCTTCTCTTCTACAGAAGAAGCACCAACAAAAGCAGAAACCAAGTCAACCAAGAAAGCCGCAAAAGCTCCCGAACCGACTAAAACAGAGGAAGCACCTGAACCTTCTTATACAAAGGAAGATGTTCGTGCGGTACTCGCTTCCAAGTCCGCTGCCGGATATAAGAAGGAAGTCAAAGAGCTTCTTGAAAAATATGGTGCTCAGCAGTTAAAGCAGGTAAATCCTGCTGACTATGCAGCCATTCTTAAGGAAGCTGAGGTGATTGGAAATGCCTAAACACGCATACCTTTCCGCTTCTGCCAGTCACAGATGGTTAGCCTGCCCACCAAGTGCAAAGCTCTGTGCCAATATTACGGATCAAACATCCGAATATGCACAGCGGGGAACCGATTGTCATGAGCTGTGCGCCTATCTTGTGGAAAAAGCTCTTGGCAGAGTTGTCACTGATCCGACAGAAAACCTGACCTTCTACGATGCTGAAATGCAAAACTGCGCAGAGGAATACAGGAATTATGTTTTGGAACAAATCGAAGCAGCCAAGGAATTCTGTAAGGATCCACAGGTCATGATTGAGCAGAGACTGGACTTCTCCCGCTGGGTTGAAAATGGCTTTGGAACCGGTGACTGTGTCATCGTAGCAGATGAAGTTCTGCAGATTATCGATTACAAGCACGGTCTCGGTGTTCTCGTAAGTGCAGGCGATGAGGAACACGGTGGCAACAGTCAGATGATGTGCTACGCCTTAGGTGCCTTAGAAGCCTTCGGCGATATCTATGACATTAACCAGATCAAAATGACCATCTTCCAGCCAAGACGTGACAACGTCAGTACTTACACCATTTCCAAAGATGTGCTTCTGAAATGGGCTGACGAAGTTCTGGCACCTACCGCACAGCTTGCATATGTAGGCGAAGGCGAATTCAAATCCGGTGACCACTGTCAGTTCTGTAAGGTAAAAGCCACCTGCAGAAAGCGCGCCGAATACAATCTTGAGCTTGCAAAATATGACTTTGAAATGCCAGCTACCCTGGATGACATAGAAATCGCCGCTATCTTAGCAAAGGTAGATGAAATGATTTCCTGGGGAAATGACATCAAAGAATATGCCTTACAGCAGGCTCAGTCCGGTGTTCACTTCGATGGTTGGAAAATCGTAGAAGGAAGATCCAATAGAAAATTTACTGATGAATCCACTGTGGCATTCAGAGTAAAAGATGCGGGCTACGACCCGTATGAGAAGAAGCTTCTTGGCATCACTGCCATGAGCACATTGCTCGGAAAGAAGAAATTTGAAGAGCTTTTAGGTGAGCTTGTATATAAGCCACCTGGAAAACCTGCATTGGTACCGGAATCCGATAAGAGACCGGCAATGAATACAGCAATAGATGATTTTAGCGTATAAGTCCAGTCTCAATGCTTAAAACAGATTGGCTGCTCGCAGACATATCTGTTTAAGCATTAGAGACGACAACGGAAATGAGCAAGTAGCCTGATAAGGCGGATTGCGAATTTACGTAGGAATCATGAAAGTGCAAAGCACGAAATGATTCCGTGGACTTATACCATAAGACAAATAAAGGAGGGCCAATATTATGGCAAAGATTCAGAACCCTACAAAGGTAATCACAGGAGTAAATACACGTTGGAGCTATGCGAATGTATGGGATGCCAAGAGCATCAACGGAGGCGCACCGAAGTACAGTGTCTCCCTCATCATTCCCAAGTCCGACTCCGTGACCGTTAACAAGATTAAGGCAGCTATCGAAGCCGCTTATGAGGAAGGTCAGAGCAAGCTTAAAGGAAATGGCAAAACCGTTCCTGCACTCTCTATCCTTAAAACACCTCTTCGTGATGGTGATTTAGAGAAACCTGACGATCCGGCATATGCAAATGCATATTTCATCAATGCCAATAGTGCTTCCGCACCTGGTATCGTCGATGCAGACCGTCAGCCTATCCTTGAGAGGTCCGAAGTATATTCCGGTGTCTACGGCAGAGCTTCCATCAATCTCTACGCTTTTAACAGCAACGGCAACAAGGGAATTGCTTGCGGTCTCAATAATCTCCAGAAGCTTCGAGACGGTGAACCTCTTGGCGGCAAGTCCAGAGCTGAGGATGATTTCGCTTCTGATGAAGAAGACGATTTCCTTGAATAAATCAAACGTAACAACGACAACCAAGCAGGCGGTGGTAATACTGCTGCCGCCTGTGACAATCAAAGAAAGTAGGTAAAATATTATGACTATGGATTCTATTAATGAAATATTAGATGCTATTATCCGCGGATCCCTTTTAGGCTTTTTAGCTGGCTTCTGGTTAATGGGACTTGCTGCAATATGGAAGTGGTTCCTGGGTGTTGCAAAACGTTTCCTTCATTGGCTCTTTCCAAAAGCAAAATGGTTCCAGCCCAAAGAACAGACCCCAAAAGGAAACTAATATCAAGGCGGCAGTACTCCCCGGTGCTGCTGCCCTTTTTGTAAAGGAATGAGATTATGATAAAAGAAATGTCAATTGATTTAGAGACCTATAGCGATGTAGATATCTCCAAATGCGGAGCTTACAAGTACGCTGAGTCTGATAATTTTGAAATATTACTGTTCGGTGTATCCATAGATGGCGATGAAGTACAGGTATTCGATCTTGCCTGCGGCAATACTATTCCTGACGATATCCTTGCAGCCTTATCTGATGATACTGTTACAAAATGGGCTTTCAATGCCAATTTTGAAAGAATCTGTTTATCCCATTGGTTAAAAAAACATCACCCTGAACACTTCAAGGGCTATAGAATTCCCGAAGATCCTGCATCAAAATACCTAGATCCAGCCTCATGGAAGTGTACCATGATATGGTCTGCCTATATGGGCTTACCACTCTCGCTTGAAGGTGTCGGTGCAGTTCTTAAATTGCAGGATCAAAAAATGAAGGAAGGCAAAGACCTCATCAAATACTTCTGCTGCCCTTGCAAACCGACTAAAGTAAATGCTGGCAGGACCAGAAACCTTCCAGAGCATGCTCCCGATAAATGGGAAGCCTTCAAAGCCTACAATAAACGTGATGTAGATGTGGAAATGGCTATCAAGCAAAGATTATCAAAATTCCCGGTTCCTGACTTCGTCTGGGATGAATATCATCTCGACCAGGAAATCAATGACCGCGGAATTATGCTGGATATGGACGTAGTAAAAAATGCTATCGCATTTGATGAAAAGTCCAAGTCAGAGCTTATGATATCCATGCAAAATATCACGAACCTCGATAATCCAAACTCCGTAGTTCAGATGAAACAATGGCTCTCTGATCATGGTATTGAAGCAGAATCCCTTGGTAAGAAGGATGTGGCTGCTATGATAAAAAATACTGATGGTGATATAGCTACCGCATTGAAACTCAGACTCCAGCTTGCAAAATCCTCCGTAAAAAAATACCAGGCTATGCAAAATGCAGTATGTAAAGATGGTAGAACTCACGGTATGTTTCAGTTCTACGGTGCAAACCGTTCAGGAAGATGGGCCGGACGATTGATTCAGTTACAGAACCTACCGCAAAATCATATGAATGACCTTGCTGATGCTCGTGAGCTTGTCCGTACCGGTGATTATGATACTTTGGAACTGCTTTACGATGATATCCCAGATACTTTAAGCCAGCTGATTCGTACCGCCTTTATTGCAAGACCGGGATACAAATTCGTGGTATCTGACTACTCTGCAATCGAAGCCAGAGTTCTGGCATACCTTGCAGGTGAAACCTGGCGTTCCAAGGTATTCGCTGAAGGTAAGGACATCTACTGTGCATCTGCCAGTCAAATGTTTGGAGTACCGGTCGAAAA
>OLNF01003848.1_pt1 | contig 10630 bp, 6 predicted proteins | sample 1673061 | NCBI WGS metagenome assembly OLNF01 (sample SAMEA3136751, study PRJEB25190) | human gut metagenome | reverse complement strand
TCAGAAAGAGGGCTTCTCGTCTGTTAATCCATTAGGTAGTAATCAGTTTGGTAGTATGTATGAAAGAGTTTTGCCGGCTTCATCAGTTGCCAATCTGTTTCCGTTTAATTTCAGCGGTAAAACGGACCCAAATGGTTTCTATATCGGTCGTGATAAATACGGTACAAATATTCTTGTTGACTTTGACAGACGAACAGAGGATAAGACAAATAGCAATATACTTATTCTTGGTAACAGCGGTCAGGGTAAGAGTTATTTAATGAAGTTGCTCTTAACAAATATCAGAGAAAGCGGAAAGAAGATTATTATTCTTGACCCTGAAGCTGAATACGAGGATTTAACAAATTCTCTTGGTGGTTGCTATATTGACTTTATGACTGGCAGATACAAAATTAATCCTCTTGAACCAAAGGCGTGGAATGATGGTCAAAGTGAAGCGGATAAGGACGCACCAGATGCATTTAACAAAGTAACAAGACTTTCACAGCACATCGCATTCTTAAAAGATTTTTTCAGAGCATACAAGGATTTTACTGATAAACAGCTTGATACACTTGAAATTATGCTGATGAAGCTGTATGCGATTTTTGACATTGACGATCTGACGGATTTTAACAAGCTGAAACCAACGGATTATCCGGTGATGCAGGATCTCGGTTGTCATGCCCTATGCGGTCATCAAGCGCGGCGCGGTTGTCCGCCGGGCGATTGTGGCGGAGAATGCCGTGATCGGTGCGGGCTGCGTGGTCGGCGAAGAGACGGGCAATATCGCCGTCGTCGGTCAGGGCGTCACCCTTCCCGCCGGTGTCAGCGTGACCGCGGGTCAGCAGGTGGACGAAAACACCAAATTCTGATAATCACAGCAGCGGAAAGGATGTAAGAAAATGAAAAACGTAATGGGTGTTATCTACACCGGCGAAAATGACGCCAATCTGCGCGAGCTGACCCTGACCCGCGCCATCGCGGCGCTGCCTGTGGGCGGCCGCTACCGCGTCATTGACTTCCTGCTGTCCTCGATGGTCAACGGCGGCATCAAGAACGTCGGCGTCATCATGCAGAAGAATTATCACTCCCTGATGGATCACATCGGCTCCGGCAAGGAGTGGGATCTGCACGGGAAGAATGACGGTCTCAAGGTGCTGCCGCCGTTCCTGACGCGCGAAAATGTTGGCGTGTACTCTGGTATGCTGGATGCGCTGCGCTCCAACACCAACTATCTCTCCCGCTCCAAGCAGGAATATCTGGTGCTGAGCAACTCCAACATCATCTACAACGCGAATATCGCGGAGTTTGTGGCGTATCATCAGAACAGCGGCGCGGACATCACCATCATGTACACCGCTGATCCGAACATGCAGCGCGATGAACTGGGCTGCTATCTGGCGGTGGACGAAAGCGGCATGGTGACGGACATGGAAGTTGATCCGACGCATCCGAACCTGCCGCTGACGAGCATGGAGGTCGTCGTGATGAAGCGTGAGCTGCTGCGCACGCTGGTGGACAAGGGCGTGGCGCACGGCTATCATGACTTCAACCGTGATGTGCTGCTCCGTCTGGTGACGGAAGGCACGGCGCGCGTGAATGCGTGGGCGTACACTGGTCTGTGCTGGCGCATGGACTCCGTGCAGAGCTACTTCAAGTTCAATATGGATATGCTGGATACTCAGATTCGCCATCGCCTGTTCACGGCGGAGCTGCCTGTGTACACCAAGGTTCGCGACGAGATGCCCGCCCGCTATGGCGACAATGTGACCGTCGTCAACTCGCTGGTGGCGGATGGCTGCATCATCGAAGGCACGGTGGAAAACTCTGTGCTGGCGCGCGGCGTGCGCATTGCCCCCGGTGCGCATGTGAAGAACTGCATCATCATGCAGGATGGTCAGGTGCACAACGACGCTTCCATCGAAAACTGCATTCTGGACAAGCAGACGGTCATCAAGCGCAGCGCGCGGCTCATCGGCCCGGCGGCGTACCCGATTGTTATCGCGAAGAATGTTGTCATCTAACAAACGAATCGCCTGAATCACTGACGCGGTTCGGATTTGCAAACCGCGCCAATATGTGCTATACTATTGGTGCGGTTTGTTATTTCCCGTAATTTTTTCCCTTGCCCCCGGCAGGAAATATTTCTGATGGAGGATAGAAACGATGAAGATTCTCTTTACGGCGAGCGAGTGCGTCCCGTTTATCAAGACTGGCGGTCTGGCGGACGTTGTCGGCGCGCTGGCGCCTGTTCTGGCGAAGCAGGGTCACGACGTGCGCGTGATGCTGCCCCTGTATGCGGCGGTGCCGAAGCAGTATGTTGACCAGATGACCCATGTGACCGACTTTGAGGTCGCGCTGGGCTGGCGCCGTCAGTATTGCGGCATTGAACTGATGGAAAAGGACGGCGTGAAGTTCTACTTTGTGGACAACAAGTTCTATTTCGGCCGTCCGTATATCTACGGCATGGGCGGCGACGAGTACGAACGCTTCGGTTTCTTCTGCCGCGCGGCGCTGAACGCCCTGCCGCTGCTGGACTTCCAGCCCGACGTGATTCACGCGCATGACTGGCAGTCCGGCATGGTGCCCGCACTGCTGAAAATTCAGTATGCCCACCTGCCGTTCTTCGCGAATATCAAGACCATGTTCACCATCCACAACCTGCAGTATCAGGGCGTGTTCGGCATCCGCGAAGTGCAGGACGTGCTGGGTCTGGGCGACAGCCTGTGGACGGACGACAAGCTGGAATGCTACGGCTGCGCGAACTTCATGAAGGCTGCGCTGGTGTATTCCGACATCATCACCACCGTCAGCCCGTCCTATGCCGAGGAAATTCAGACGGCATACTACGGTGAACGGCTGGATGGTCTGCTCCGCGCGCGCAAGCATGAAGTGTTCGGCGTGCTCAATGGCATCGACATGGCGGACTACAATCCCGCGACGGACGCGCGCATTCCGGCGGAATATACTGCGGATGACCTGTCCGGCAAGGCAAAGTGCAAGGCGGAATTGCAGGAGAAGCTCGGTTTGACCGTTGACCCGAATGTGCCGATTATCGGCATGGTCGGCCGCCTGAGCAGCCAGAAGGGGCTTGACCTTGTGGACTACATCATCGGCGACCTGATGAGCGAGAACGTGCAGCTGGTTGTGCTGGGCATGGGCGAGAGCCGCTATGTCAATCTGTTCTCGTGGGCAGAGGGCGAGTTCAAGGGCAAGGTCGCGGCGCGGTTTGCGATGGACCACGCACTGGCGCATCAAATCTACGCGGGCTGCGACATGTTCCTTATGCCCAGCCAGTTCGAGCCGTGCGGCTTGAGCCAGCTGATTGCCCTGCGCTACGGCACAGTGCCGATTGTCCGCGAGACGGGCGGTCTGCGCGACACGGTGCTGTCCTACAACGAGTACACCGGCGACGGCAATGGCTTCACGTTCTTCAACTACAACGCCAATGACATGCTCAATGTCATCAACCGCGCCATCGATTACTACGAGAACCACAAGGACGTGTGGCACACGCTCCAGCAGCGCGGCATGACTGGCGATTACAGCTGGACGAACTCCTCTAAGAAATATATGGAACTGTACGAAGGCTTGGTGAGCGGGCGTTTCGACCATGACTCCGCATCGAATCAGGAGAAAGCATCTTCTGACGACGACGCGGAGGCGAACCCAGTGGTCGTCCCGTATCCGTATGAGAAGGAAGAACCCGTGAAGCCCAAGCGCGTCCGCCGCACGAAGGAGCAGATTGCGGCCGACAAGGCGGCGAAGGAAGCGGAGAAGGCAGCCAAGGAAGCCGCGAAAGCCGCCGAAGCGCCTGCAAAGCCTGCCCGCAAGCGCCGCACAAAGGCGGAAATTGAAGCTGACAAGGCGGCAAAAGCCGCTGCGGCGGAAGTGACCGCGGAAGCTCCCGCGAAGCCCGCCCGCAAGCGCCGCACGAAGGCGGAAATCGAGGCGGACAAGGCGGCGAAGGAAGCGGCAAAGGCAGACAAACCTGCCCGCAAGCCGCGCGCGAAGAAAGCGGAAACGCAGGAATAATCCGCATCATCCGACAGGCGTTCTGACCTGAACCCAACAGGTCGGAGCGCCTGCCTTTTTGTGCGTGACGGAAATTTCCAGCGCGGTTTGTTACAATCTGCATGACACGCCGGGCGCTTTCTGCTACAATGGAGGAGAAGAACCACCACAAGGAGGATTTTCCCGTGCAATTCCGATTTCGACGGGCGCTGTGCCTGCTTCTGATGCTTTTCCTGATTTTGTCGGCTGTACCCGGAACGTCCGGCTTACCCGCTGCGCTCGCCGAGGATACAGCGGATGTTGCCGTGCACTCCGCGCCGCTGGAGCGGAGCACTGCCACACGCAACGGCATGGTGCGTGTGCGCCTGCTGTCCATTGGCAGCAATCCTGCGTCGCTTACGGTGACGGCAGTCGGCGCAATGGCGGTCAGCGGTGGGCAGACGATGGCGCTGGCGAATGGCGAGAAAGTCAGCATCAGCCACAGCAGCGCGACGGGCGAAATCCGCCTGACGCGGGGCGGCGAGACGCTCAGCATGGGGCGGGAGATGGCACTCAGGCGTCGGCAGACGGACGGCGGATTCCGCATTGCGCAGGCAAGAAGACCGCAAAACGTCTACCCCGGTGACCTGCACCTTGTGTCGAAGCTGGAAAGCGGGACGTATCGGCTCTATGTCGTGGCGAACGTGTACATCGAATCGTACCTCTATGGTGTCGTGCCGTATGAAATGGGGTCATCATCGGCGCTGGAAGCATTGAAAGCACAGGCAGTTGCGGCGCGAACGTACACCCTGCGCGCCATGAATGCAAACGCATCGAAGGTCTACGACGTCGTGGACACGACCGCTGACCAGGTGTACAACGGCAGTCCGGCGGAGCGCGACCGGGCGGCGGAGGCGGTGGACGCAACGCGCGGCATTGTCGCCATGAACGACGGCAAGCTGACCGGGACGTACTACACCGCGTCCAACGGCGGACAGACCGAATCCGCCCGCAACGCGTGGGGCTCATCCGGCGTGAATTACCTGACGGTTAAGGACGACCCGTTCGACCGCATGAACCCGTACAGCAGCACGCGCAAGATGACGATTTACGCTGCATTTTCCCACGCGAGCCAGAATCAAAGCCTGACGCGCCTATTGCAGGCGAAAGCGCCGAATGCGACGATTCTGCGCATCGAGGCCGTTACGCCGCACACACCGAAGTACGCCGCGCCCAGCCGCTTATATACGAAGCTGGATTTTGACGTGACGGCGCTTGTGAATGGCGAAACGCGCCGACTGACGCTGACGTTCGACATTTTCAGCGAGCTGGAAAGCGCCCTCAATCTGTCCATTAACACGACGAAAAACGAACTCTGGTCGGTCAAGGCAGATGGGGAGACGTTTGTGCTGACCGTCAGGCGCTACGGACACGGCATCGGCATGAGCCAGCGCGGGGCACAGCAGATGGCGAACCTGGGCTATACCTACGACCAGATTCTCGGCTTCTACTACGAGAACTGCGTGCGGATGCAGTACACCTTCACGCACACGATTCTGCCGCCCGTGGGCGACGCGCCCGTGACGGCGACTGAAGCCCCCGCGACGATTTCGCCCGCCGCGCCTAATCAGGCCATGGTGACGCTGGTGAATGTGGAGGACGTGCTGAACGTGCGCCTGACCGCCTCAGACAACGGCACACTGTTGACGACGCTGCCCGCCGGAACAGCCGTGACTGTACTGGCGAAGGGCGAAAATTGGACGCTCATCCGCTTTGGGCGGATTGTCGGCTACGTCCGCACGGAAAACCTGACGTTCACCGGCACGCCGCCGACGCAGAGCGACGAAAACCCGACACCCATCACCCGCTGGGCGACCGTGACCGGCACGAATTCACTGAATCTGCGCGCGTCCGGCAGCTACGATGCGGCGGTGCAGTCCACCATCCCCGGCGGCGCGGTGCTGTGCGTGTTCGCGGTGGAGAACGGCTGGGCGAGCATACAGTATGGCGCGAAAACAGGCTACTGCGCGGCGGAATATCTCACGTTCAGCGATACTTATCCGGGAAAAACGAGCCAGACCGGGCGTTCTGCGATGGTCAGGACGGCGACAGCGCTTCGGGCAACCCCGTCTACTGCTGCGGTGGTGCTGATGACCCTGCCGCAGGGTGTTCAAATTGCCGTGCAGAGCAGCGACGGCAGCTGGTGCCGCGTGACGGCGGGTGGCATTGACGGCTATGTGCTGGCAAGCAGCCTTGATTTCAGCGCCGTCGGCATCGAATTGACGCCTGTGCCGACGACAAGCGGCGAACAGACCGCGATTGTCAATTCCACCGCCTCGACGCTCAACCTCCGGCAGGGTGCGGGCACGGAATACCCCGTGCTGGCGGAAATCCCGAAGGGAACGAGCATCATCGTCACGGCATACGGCGAAACGTGGTGTGCTGTTCGCTGGGGCAGCCTGACCGGGTACGTCATGACGCAGTACCTGCGCTTTGATGTGCCGAGTGGGACGCCCACACCGGGCGCAACGCCCACACCGAGCGCAACGCCCACACCGGGCGCAACGCCCGAACCGACGGCATCCCCCGAACCAAGCGAAGCGCCAACGCCTGTCCCAGCTGCGTCCGAACCGCCTGCGAAGGTGGAGGATGACGTGTCAGCTGGCAGCTACGTTGCGTGGGTGAGTGCGGACAATGCGCTGCTTCGCCAGACGATGGCTGCGGATGCGGCAGTCCTGGCGACAATCCCGCGCGGAACGCAGGTGACGGTGCTTGCGCAGGACGGCGGCTGGTGCTATGCCGCGGTCGGGCAGATGACGGGCTATTTCACGGCGGACGCACTCTCCTGCGAGCAGCCGGACGCGCCGCTGGGGCAAAAATACGTCAGCACAAAGTCGGATTCGCTGGCGATGCGGCAGTCGCCCAATGCGGGCGCATCGATTGTGCAGTGGCTTCCACGCGGCGCACTGGTGACATTCATTTCGCAGGAAAACGGCTGGAGTTACATCCGCTACGGCGGCAAAGAGGGCTACTGCGCGTCGCAGTATTTGAGCGACAGCGCGCCCGGTGCGGTCGTCATCAGCGATACGCCGATTCTGGACGTGACGCTGGAAAAAGTGACTGGGTGGACAGCGAGCATCCGCCAGGCAGAAACGCTCTACCAGTGGTGCAGCGCCGATGCGCCCGAAACGGCGAAAGTCGAAGCGGATTTGGTGCTGACCGTGCTGGAAAAGGGCGAAATCTGGTGCCGTGTGCGGACAGAGGAAGGGGAGGAAGGCTATTGTCTGACAAGCCGATTGACGCTGATTGCGCCGGAAAACTGACCATCCTGCCCGGCGAACGGGTGGACGAATTGCAGCAGGCGGGGCTGCGCATCCTGCAAAAGGAGCAGGGTTTCCGCTTCGGCATGGATGCCGTACTGCTGTCGAGCTTCGTGCGGGCGGAAAGCCGCGACCGCTGTGCTGATTTCGGCACGGGGACGGGTATCCTGCCGCTGCTGCTGGCAGGCATGGGGCGCGCGAAAAGCGTCGATGCGTTTGAAATTCAGCCGGATATGGCGGATATGGCGCGGCGGAGCGTGCTGCTCAACGGGCTGGAACATATCATCCGCATCCACGCTCTGCCGGTGGAGAGTGCCGACGAGGTGCTTGCGCCCGGAAGCATCGACGTAATTGTGTGCAATCCGCCGTATGGGCATCATGGCACGACACTGCCGAATCCGGCGCAGACGCTGTCCTTGGCGCGCCATCAGCAGAAAAGCGGGCTGACGGCGTGGTTCAAGATGGCGTATCATCTGCTGCGCGGCAAGGGGCGGATGGCGGTCATCTATCCGGCGGCGCGGATGCTGGAAGTGATGAAGGACATGGAGAAAGCCGGACTTGCGCCGAAGCGGTTCCAGCTGATTTACCCCTCGGCGCAAAAGGCGGCGAATCTGGTGATGATTGAGGCGCTCAAGGACGCGCGCCCGATGCTGCACCCTGAACCGCCGCTGATGATTTACGAGCCGGACGGCACACTGACCGCGCCGCTGCGGAAGATTTACGCCATGGAGCGTGCATCAGGGGTTCATGCGGGCGACGGCGAAATTCAGCACGCCCGCGAACGTCACCCACAGCAGGTACGGCACGAGCAGCCATCCGGCAAGGGGCTTCTGCTGCCCGAAATGCACCGCCATGATGAAAATCAGGCAGAGCAGCAGAATCAGCCAGAAGAAGGAAAGCCCAAGCGCCTTCAGGATAAAGAACAGCACGGGCCACATCAGGTTGACGGCTAACTGGGCGATATACAGCCCCAGCAGCAGGAAACGGTCGCGCCCCTGCGCGCGCAGGACGAGCCACATGCAGTACGCCATCAGCGCATAGAGGATACTCCAAACGATGGGGAAGAGCCAGCCCGGCGGCGCAAAGCTGGGTTTGTTCAGAGCGTGGAAGAAGTCCATGCCGTCGCGGGTGAGAAAGCCGACGAGCGCCCCTGCGCCAAGCGTGGCGGCTTCCAGCGCGACGAGTGAGCGCCAAGTGGCCTTTTTGCCTTGCTGCGTCAAAGTTATCGCCTCCTATGACACGGATAGCCTATGTCATCAGGCAGCGCGGCATACAGGAAAGAAGCGGAGGAAACACAGATTATGGGAAGCGTTTTGGTCATCGGCGGCGGCGCAGCGGGATTGGCGGCGGCGATTGCGGCGGCGGAATGCGGCGATACGGTCACGGTGGCGGAAAAAATGGATCGCGTTGGCAAAAAAATTCTCGCGACGGGCAACGGCCGCTGCAACCTGATGAACACGGGTGCGCCGCGCTATCCGGGAAATGCGGCGTTCGCGGCGGATGTACTGTCTCACTGCAGCGCAGAGGCACAGAAAGCCTTCTGGGAGCATCTTGGACTGCGGCTTCGGCAGGAAGAGGCAGGGCGCGTGTACCCCGTCAGTTCGCAGGCTTCAAGTGTGCTGGATGCGCTCCGCCTGCAATTGACCGCCCTGCATGTGCGGGTGGTGACGGGCGTATCCATCACGGCACTGCAACGTGAAAATGATGGCTGGACGGCGCTCTCAGCGGATGGGCAGCAATTTCGGGCGAACCGCGTTATCATCAGCGGCGGCGGATGCGCCCAGCCCAAGCTCGGCAGCGACGGCAGCGCCCTGCGTCTGCTGACGAATCACGGCTGCCCCGCGACGCCCTTTGCGCCCGCGCTGACGCAGATTATCACAGATAGCACGCCAATCAAGGGGCTGAGCGGCATCCGCGTCAAGGCGCAGGTGGCGGTTATCGACCGGAAAAGCGTCCTGCATGAGGAGGACGGCGAGTTGCTGTTCGCGGATTACGGCGTCAGCGGCGTGTGCGTGATGCAGTGCGCACGGTATGCAAAGGACGGGCGGGTGCTTCGCGTGTCGCTGGTGAAGGGCATGGGCTTTGCGGATGCGGGCGATTTCCGCCGCGAACTGCACCGCCGCCGGAGAGACTGGGCGCAGCGCCCGATGACGGAGATGCTGACCGGGCTGTGCGTGCCGCGATTGTCGGCGGCGCTGATGCGGCAGGCGGATTGGCGCGTAACCGAAAGCAGCCTGTGCGGGCAAATGACGGCGGACATGGCGGAGCGCTTGACGAAAACGGCGGATGCGTGGCTGCTGCCGATTCGCGGCGTGAAGGGCTTCGAGAGCGCACAGGTGGCGTCGGGCGGAGCGGCAGTCGCGGATTTTGACCCGGCGACATTGCAAAATCGCCGCCTGCCAGGACTGTACGCGGCGGGCGAGGTGCTGGATGTGGATGCGCATACCGGCGGGTTCAACCTGCAAATCGCGTTTTCAACCGGCGCGCTGGCAGGCAAGAGCGCCGCGGCGTGGTCGATGGAGCGATAAAGGGATATCAAAAAGGACAGCTGCGTGCTGTCCTTCTTTGGATGGAAAATGGCGTATTGCTGCTGTTCGTGCGAGCAAAACCCTGTTTTCGGAATCAGTTTCCACATTCGATGCTGATCGCGTTGAATTTTTCCAGAATATCCTCAACCTTGAGGTTCTTCCGCGCTTCGCCGGAAACGTCCATCTCCGCGCGTCCTTGATGCATCATCAGCAGGCGGTCGCCGTATTCGACGGCATAGCGCAGGTTATGCGTGACCATGATCGTTGTCAGCTGCTTTTCGCGGACGATCCTGCCCGTCAATTCCATGATGATTTCGGCCGTCTTGGGATCAAGCGCCGCCGTGTGTTCATCCAGAATCAGGAACTCGATGGGGGTCATGGTGCTCATCAGCAGCGCCATGGCCTGACGCTGGCCGCCGGAGAGATTGCCGACAGGAACGCCCATCTTATCCTCCAGACCGAGGCCGAGCTGGGCGAGCATGGCGCGGTATTCCTCCGTCTTTTTGCGGTTGACGCAGGGCATGAGGTTGAACGGCTTGCCCTTGTTGTCCGCCATGGACATATTCTCCAGAATGGTCATCGAGGGGCACGTGCCGCGCGCGGGATCCTGATAGACGCGGCCGATGCGGCGATGGCGCTTATGCTCCGGCATGTGGGTGATATCCTCGTTGCCGATGAGGATTTTGCCCTCGTCGATCGGGATGGAGCCGCAGATGATGTTGAGCAGGGAGGTTTTGCCAGAACCATTGGAACCGACGACGCAGACAAATTGCTTCTCCGGAATGGAAAGGGAGAAGTCGTTGAACA
>OLNF01003847.1_pt1 | contig 10633 bp, 5 predicted proteins | sample 1673061 | NCBI WGS metagenome assembly OLNF01 (sample SAMEA3136751, study PRJEB25190) | human gut metagenome | reverse complement strand
GGAATAATAGTTGGGGAATATATACAAGTTGACTACCTTCCTTCGCATCGTGCCGCCATATTCACAAAATGCGGGTGACGCCAGCGCGTATGTAACTGCTTGGCGACCGCTTGCATATCACGTTAGTCAACTGCTATATAGTTACCTAATTTTACGGCCGATTTATGGCCGAAGGATCGGCACTATTCCATAAATTGATGAATATCAAAGGATGGTGCCCCACTGATTAAGCAGCAGTGAGTTACGGAACGCTGCCCTCTGAATTTGACTGGCAGGATTTGCGAATATATTCAAAGACATGTAGTTATGATTTACAGAAATATTCGGTAACTTTACGGGGAAAATGAAAATGATTGTTGTTATGAATATTCGGAGAATCTTTTTGGGCATGGCGGTGCTGTGTGGGTTTTCGGTTTCGGCGGCCGCGGAAGGGCGCTTCGACAAGCTCAGCGACCGCGTTAAGGAGGTCCCTGAGCCTGTCGTCGAAGGAACCGTGGTTCGACAGGAAGGATCCGGCAAAGGGAAACTGATCGATGAAGTGAACGTTTTCGTGGGGACGGACGGGTTCGGGAACGTGTACCCGGGGCCGCAGGTGCCGTTCGGAGGGATCCAGATCAGCCCGGACTGCGACGACAAGGACTATGACTGCGCGGCGGGGTACAAGTACTCCAAGCCGTTCATCCAGGGATTCAGCCTCACGCATCTGAGCGGAACCGGAATCCCGGACATGGGCGATTTCCTCTTCCTGCCGGGAACCGGATCGAAGATGGAGCCGTCAACCTACGACCACACCCGGGAATGGGGCGAGCCGGGCTACTACGGAGTGATCCTGAAGGACTACGGAGTCAAGGCCGAGATGACGGCAGCCCGGCGAAGCGGAATATTCAAGTTCACATTCCCGCAGTCGGACAGTTCGTTTGTGATGATCGACCTTGATCACACCCTCAAATGGGATTGCCTCTGGTCCACGGTACGCCTGCTGGACGAGCGCACGATCATCGGCAGCAAGGTCGTCAACGGCTGGAACCCGGGACGTTATGTCTATTTCGTGGCCAGATTCTCAAGGCCGATCGAGGAGTTCAACATATTCCAGGACGGGCAGCCGGTGATCTACAACACCAAACGCTTCCGCAGCTCGCTTGAAGCGTGGGGACAGAAACTGAAGGCTGTCGCAAGGTTCAAGACCGGAGCCGACGAGAGCATATTCATAGATGTCGCCGTGTCGGCTGTAGGCACAGACGGTGCTCTGAACAACCTCAAGGAGCTGGAAGGCAAGGACTTCGCCGCCGTAAGGGCCGAGGCCGAGGATCTCTGGGAAAAGGAACTCGGGAAGTACGAGCTGGATTCCGACGACAAGACGCTCAGGGAGACATTCTACACCAGCGTCTATCGCACAGCCCTCCATCCGTTCCTATTCGAGGACGCGGACGGACGCTTCCGCGAGCACGACGGTACGATCGGGAATGCGGAAGACTTCACCAACGTCACGACATTCTCGCTATGGGACACTTACAGGGCTTTCCACCCGCTTCTCAACCTCGTCAACAAGCCGCTTCAGGCAGACATCGCCAACTCGATGCTAGCCCATTTCGACAAAAGTACCGAGAAGATGCTCCCGATCTGGTCGTTCTACGGTGGCGAGACCTGGTGCATGATCGGCTATCACGCCTGCTCTGTACTGGCAGACATGATGCTCAAAGGCGTGCGTGGATTCGACTACGAGCGCGCCTTCCAGGCGATGAAGACCACCGCCACCAACCCTCACTACGACTGCATTCCTGAATATACCTCCCTCGGCTACGTGCCTTTCGACAAGGAGAAGGAATCGGTCTCCAAGACTCTTGAATATGCCTACGACGATTGGTGCATAGCCCAGGCGGCCAAGCTTCTGGGTCACCGGGAGGACTACGAGTTCTTCCTCAACCGGTCGATGAACTACCGGAATCTCATCGATCCCGAGACCGGCTACATGCGCGGAAAGGATTCCGCCGGCAACTGGCGCGACCCGTTCGCCCCTGTCGCCTATCAGGGTCCGAACTCGGTCCACGGCTGGGGAGACATCACGGAAGGGTTCACGATGCAGTACACGTGGACAGTGCCGCACGATTTCGGCGGATATGTCGAGAAAGCCGGCAGGAAGTTGCTGCTGAGCCGCCTGGACAGCCTCTTCACTATCGAGCTGCCCGAGGATATTCCCGGAGCGCACGACATCTGGGGCCGCATCGGCGGCTACTGGCACGGCAACGAGCCTTGCCATCACGTCACCTACCTGTACGACTGGTTCGGCCAGCCGTGGAAGTGCCAGAAATGGGTGCGCTACATCGCCGACAACTTCTACGGCAACGAGCCCGGCTCGCTTAGCGGCAACGATGACTGCGGCCAGATGTCCGCCTGGTACATTTTCAACTGCCTTGGATTCTATCCGTTCTGCCCCGGATCCGATGAGTACTACATTGGTTCTCCGTGCGCCAAGGGGCTGAAGGTCAGGCTGTCAGACGGAGGTCTGCTGGAAATGACAACGGAAGGTTGGAGCAAGGATGCGGTTTACATCAAGGCCGCCTACCTCAACGGCAAGAGGCTGGACTCCCCCGTCATCCGCTACTCCGACATCAAAGACGGAGCCCGGCTTCATTTCGTGATGTCCTGCAGGCCGGTGAAGAATGGTTTTCGGCTGCGACCAAATTGATTGGCGAAGGATTACTTGGTAAGCGATAAACAATAAGTTGGTTATTATTTAAGGATTACTTAGGGGGTATCATCCGAAAATATTTCTGTTTTTTATAATCCGCATACGTTTCTTTTCATTATTTACGTTTTTAGTGCATATTATTGCGGTTCAAATATTCATTTAAAATTTGAACTATGTATTTCAATGAAAAGAGACAAGGACTCGCTCCGTTCGTGAATCTGCGGAGCGATGTGGGATTCAAGGCCGTGTTCGCGGACAGGAACAACAAGGACATCCTCATCGGGGTGCTGAACCAGATCCTGCCTCCGGAGGCGAGGATCGAGGACATCAAGGAGTACTCCGACAGGGAGCAGCGGAGGGATGTCCCCTACGGGAAGAAGACGGTGCTGGATCTGGTCTGCGTGGACAGGGACGACAGGACGTTCGTCGTGGAGATGCAGGCCTCGGAGGAGGACTTCTTCTTCGAGAGGTGCGTCTACTACGCGTCGGGACTCTACCATCTCGAGCTCTCGGACGGAGTGCGGTACAAGGGACTGCGGCCGGTCTACGTGGTGTCGTTCCTGAACTACCGCCTGAGGCACGACGACGAGTCCCTCTGGGACACAGACCACTTCATCTCCCACTGGAGGTTCACCGAAAAACGCACCGGAATGGTTGCGGATCAGACAATTAGTGTTATCTTTGTGGAGATGACACTGTTCACCAAGACGCTGGAGGAGTGCGTGACGGAGTCCGACAGGCTGTTCTACATATTCAGGAACAGCGGTGGCTTCCAAAAGATTCCGGAGTGGATCGAGGAGGCCGGAGGAATCTCCAGACGGCTCGCCGAGGCGTGCGAGGTGGCGGCGTTCGACAAGGAGAAGAAACTTAAATACGAGATCGACAAGATGAACGAGAGGGACATTCTGGCGCAGCGCGTATTCGCCGAGCGCAAGGGCTTCGAGAAAGGCTATGCCGACGGAGAGGCCAAAGGAATCGCAGATGGCATGGCCCAAGGTAAGGCCCAAGGCATGGCCCAAGGTAAGGCTGAAGGAATAACCGAAGGTAAGACCGAAGTAGCCAAGGCTATGCTGGAAATCGGTATGCCGATAGGGCAGATCCTACAGTTGACCGGGCTTACCGAGAAACAGGTAAAGGCATTAAGGTAATGACCCGAAAAGCAAGGCGACCGGTGATCCCGGTCGCCTTGTTTTAATAAGCAGGTTTAAAGTTAAAGAGGGTTACCTTGCGAAATACATGCTCTCTCCATTGCTTCCGTTGTAGTTCGCCTGATAGACCACATCGTAACTGCCAGAGATTGTGGAGTTGTCAGCTGATGTTGCCTTGGCGATCGAAACACCACAGATGTAGTATTTTCCGTTGCTGGTCTTCTGACCGGCACCGAAGTACTGGTACTTCAAGGTCTTGAAGTTGTCCTTCGCTGTAAACCAAAGCCAATCATAGTTGGTCTCGGAGAAATCCTTAGGAGCGAAGTTGTAGTTGCCCCAACCGTTTCCTCCCGAGCACTCAGGCAAGTAAACGCAGAACTTACCGCCACTTAGCGACTGAGACTTGCGGCGGTCAAGGAACAGACCCACCTTGGCTGTCTTGTTCTTGTAGTCAATCTCGACGCATGCGTCAAGGATCGAGTCGAGGTAAAGTCCCTTGACACCCACGTTGTTGACATGCTCCGCACCATTGGCGTCCGCCAAAGTCTCCCCGTTGAGAGGATTGCCGAATGTCACCGTTGTCTTGTCAGCGTTCACGCTTCCCTTACCCAAAGTCTTGTTTGGATCAAAGAGTTTGGAATATAACGTCCAGGAACCCTTGAAATCGGCAGGAGAAAGCTGAGTCACGGTGATCCTTGAGCCGGTGGTAAACTCGATTGTTGCGGTACGAGGACTTCCTGTAGTGTTCTCCGTCCAACGAACGACACCGTCCTTGTAGGTAAGCCATCCCTTGTCAACCGATGCATCGCCTCCAAGAATAGGACGATAGCCAGCCTTGTCGTTCTTCCACAATTCGAGTTGCTCAGGCTCGGTAGGCACACGTGCCTCGACCTTGACCTTGCAGGACGCCGTCTTCCCACCGTCGGTTGTCGTGGCTGTCACCACAGCCTCTCCTGTCGCCTGTCCGGTAACAACGCCGTTCTTGTCAACAGTTGCGATGTCCTTGTCCGACGTAGACCATGTCACAGACTGGTCAGTGGCGTCGGAAGGATTGACTATGGCCACCAATGTGGCTGTCTCATTTTCATAGACAGTAATCTCCGCCTTGTCAAAAGACACACTCTGAACAGGCTTAGGATTGACAATGATCTCACTGGTTGCCTTAAAACCACCATCGTCAGTGGTGACGGTGACGGTAGTGGAACCAGGAGACAGAGCCACAACTCTACCAAAGTTGTCAACAGACGCGACCTTTGCATCGGAAGACGCCCATTTGAAGTACTTGCTGGTCGCATTATTTGGCGCTACGGTCGCTGTCAATTCCGTATGCTCACCGGCTGTCAGAGTGACCTTGGCCGGACTTATTGAGACACTCTCGGCCTTTACGAAACTTTCCTCATCCTTACATGACGAGACGAATGCCATCGCAAAAACTGAAAGAACGCCCAATATCAATAATTTTGCTTTCATATTCATAATTCATTAATAATTCCATGATTAGTCTGCCCAATGAGTGTTGGTAGTGGTCTCGGATCTTGGAATCGAAAGAACCATCTCATCAACCGACAACGTGCCTGTCCTGTAGTGGTTGTTTGATCCCGTGCGGTTGACACTGATGTTCCAACGCTTGTTGTTGTAGAATTCACGTCCACCTTCGCACCACATCTCGATGCGGGTCTGAAGCTGGACCATCTGGAGTGCGGACATCCCCGACATCCCGCTGTAGTTATCACAGGTGAGAGTCGGCTTGCCGGCTTTGGTACGGGCGGCGAGCAACTTGTTGAGAACCTCTTTGGCCTTGGCATCCTGTCCACCCTGGGCATAGGCCTCGGCAAGCATCAGATAGGCCTCGGAAGAACGGAAGATGTAGTTGTCACAAATGATCTGATGGTCACGCACGGTCACACCCTTAGCGAAAGTCGCGGCGAATTTCATACTTGAATATTCAGGAATCTGCTGCTCCAGAGTCTTCCCATCCGAATCAAGAATGTACTTGTAGTTGGCTGTGGATGTGGTGAATATGTCCTTTCGGAAATCATTCGCGTCAATCTTGTCATAGAGCCTTGAGTCAATCCGAGGCGGCTCTCCACTCGAACCGGCCACACCATTGGCGAATATGTTGAAGAATGACGATGTGTAGGTGTTCGAGCCGGCGCCACTGATGAATCCCATCAAGGCCTCAGGGTTGGCGGCCACGACAAGGAAGGCGTTATCCTCAGACTTGCAGTCCTTGGTTCCATCGCAATAGGCCTTGAAATCCGCATCCTTCGCACCGTAGTTCGCCTCCTTGATGAAATTAGGGAACTTGCTGACAATCTCAGACGCAGCCTTGATACAAGTGTCCCAATCCCCGGACCACAGAGCGGCACGAGCAAGAAGGAACTGAGCCACGCCACGGTCAACATCCTTAGGCTCTGTCGTATAGCCCATTTCCGCAAGATCCTCGACAGCCTCGGTAAGATCCTCAAGGATGAACTTGTAGGTGTCCGTGGCGGAAGAGATAGGCGCAGGATCGTTTGTACCGTAAGACTTATATATAGGCATTCCCTTTCCGTCCTTACCACCATTGGTATAAGCCGGCTGGAAGCGCTCCATAAGCTGCATGTAGGCGTACGCGCGGACCGCAAGAGCCTGTCCACGATACTTTCTGGCATTAGCTCCGGCTTTAGCCGCCTCTGGCGTGAGGTAGAGGAGAGCCTTGTTGGCTCCCGTCAGCATGCTGGCGCTAAGAGCGTAATAAGGGTAGGTGTTGTCAGTGAGGCTGAAGGTCTTGATGAGCTCATAGGCTGTCTCATGCCCACTGGACGCCGTCACGGCGGTTCCAGGTATGACATCGTTGCCTCTTAGGCTCATCAGGTAGTCCTGGTCAATCTGCGAGTTGAGAGGATAGGACGAATAACCTGTCCATGTCTGACCTGAGATGTTGAAGAAATTCTCAAGCCCTGTGCCGACAAGATTAATAATCAAGTTCTTGGCACTCTCATCTCCTTCTTCAAGAATCTTCTGAATCTGCTCGTCCGTGATGTTGTTAGGAGGAGCGACATCCAGAGACTTGCATGAGCTCAGGGAGAAGGCGGCCAGCAAGGCGACCGCTATGTAATTTATGTACTTTTTCATAATTAACATTTTCTTAAGAAATTAAAAGTCCAGGTTTATTCCGATAGTGTAGGTACGCATATTCGGGAATGTGTAGCTGTCCACATCGTTATAGCCACCGGAAGCGGACATTGTAGGATCTATGGCCTTCGCCGCCGAGAGGATGAACAGATTGTCAGAAGAAGCGAACACCTTGATGTTGCTTACGACCTTGTCGATGCGAAGCTTGTTGAGAAGCGACTTGGAGACATTGTAGCCCAAAGTAAGGTTCTTCAGACGGAGGTACGAGGCACTGAAAAGGCTCTCGTCGGTGAAGCTCCAATTGCCGCCATTGGCGGAAGTACCGCTGAAATAAGAGTTCTCTCCGGCAGGGTACCACTGCATAGGGAAGCCGGCTCCCGTGTTGTCCGGTGTCCAGGTGTTACCCTTCACATCCTTGGAGACAAACATCATCCTATACATCTGGGCGTCAACCACATTATAGAGGTATTCCGCATAGTTGCGGCTGAAGAACTTTCCTCCGATCTGATAGGCGAACTGTGCGTTCACGTAGAAGTTCTTGTAGGAGAAACTGGTGTTGAAACCACCTTGGAATGTAGGGATAGCGCTGCCGACCTCGTACTTGGAAGCATTGGCGTAATTGGTTGTCTTCACGCTGCCGCCGACCTCGGTGTCCTTATACTTACCTGCCGCGTGGTCAGCTTCGGTGACCCTATGGAAGTACATAGGAAGACCGCTGCTCCGATCGATTCCGGCATATTTGTACATGTAGAGATTGAACCAGTCCCGACCGATGCCTCTGAGATAAACATTGGCATTTTGCTGGGAGCCTCCGGCGGAAGCCCAAGAGCCTTGGTTGTCTTCCCATGTTCCATCAGGAAGTCCCTCGGCGTGGGCAGGGATGGCATCATCAGGAAGGTCGGTTAGTTTGGTGGTGTAGTGAGTGATGTTGAACGCCACGTTCCAGCGGATGTCCTTGGTTCTGATGATGTCGGCGTTGATGTCAAGCTCAATACCACGGTTTGTCAACTCTGCGATGTTGCGAGGCAGCGTTGTCTGTCCCATTGCAAGATATGAAACCGGCTGATTGAATTGAGAGTTGCCAGTGACACGGTTGTACCAGTCAAAGGTGAGGTCAATCCTGTTGAAGAGGGTAAGATCAAGACCCACGTCAAAAGTTTTGGTCTCTTCCCAAGTGAGCTGCGTGTTCACGAGACCTCCCATAGAAAGCTTGTAGCTGTCACCGGTTGGTCTGCCGGTACCATTGTTCGTTGTCTGGTAGGTAGTGCTGTAACCCCAGGTTCTATAAGTCTGGTAGCGGCCGATGCCGTTCTGGTTACCGATCACACCGTAGCTGGCGCGGAGCTTACCATTATTTAGCCAGCTGTCCCTGAGATCCTGCATGAACGATTCCTCAGTGAAGCGCCAACCGGCACCCACAGACCAGAATGTTCCCCATCTGTTCTCTTTTCTGAACTTGGATGAGCCATCACGGCGGACGGATCCTGAAACATAGTACTTGTCAGCGAATATGTAGTTGGCGCGTCCGAGCCATGATCTCATTCTTTCTATGTCATGACCATAACCTGGAGTCGGAGCGCTTCCGGCACCATAGTAGCGTCCCACAAAGTTGCCGGCCGCCAGGAATCCAGGTATGAACTCATCCGCGGATCCCCAGTTCACAGTCTGCTGCTCCCAATCACTGTCTTCGAACAACGCCATCGCATCAACGTGATGTTTTCCAAAGTCCTGATTGTATGTGAGCCGGTGCTGTAGATTCATCACCTCGATGTCGTTCATCCTCTTGCCGAAATATCCACCCATGCTTGCGGCGCGACCGGTCGTTCCATTGTAGTAGACGGTCGTTGTCCGGTTGATCTTGTCGTAGGCGAAGTCTGTCCTGAAAGTGAAGTGATCCAGGAAAGGAATCTCGATGTAGGTACGGGTGTTCAGAGTAGAGGTAAGATCCTCGCGGATATCGTTGTCCATCGCATACATGATGTCCGTTGATCCGTAGTTGTTACCCGTCTGTCCGAGAGGGGAATAGGTCGAGTTATAGAGATAGTTGCGGACTCTGTCCCCGTTCTTGTCATAGATGTAGTTACCTTCGGCATCGTGGGCGTAGAAAGGCACGATCGGGGTGTGACCGTTGACATAACGAGTGATGTTACCCTGATTGGAACCGGAGTTACGCGCGGCCCAGTAAGTACCCTGATAGTTTGTCCTCGAACGGGTGTAGCCCACATTCGCACCAACCTTCAGCCACTTAAAGAGGTTGACGTTGATGTTGGCGCGGCCCGTGATGCGTTCGAACCTTGAATTAGGAACATAGGAAGGATCTGTGAGATAACCCAAAGAAAGGTAGTGATCCTCCTTGTCCGATCCACCGCTTGCGGAAAGATCGTACTGCTGACGGAAGCCGGTCTTAAGAAGAGCGTCGGCATAGGTGTCGTCGTAAAGAAGGGAAGCGTTAGGGTTGATCTTGCCGTCTGTACCGACGAGATACGCACCTGTCATTGTCGAACTCGCGGAAGAACCTGTGCCGTCAGGAGTGTAAGTTGCTCCAGGCACATTGTAAGCCATGTAGTTACCCAACATATTACGTCCGAAGCTATCGTTCAGGCCAATGTAGTTGAACAAGTGCTGGCTGGCGAACTCTGCGGCGGCGTCGTGAGACACATTAGGATTGCCTATGTTGGTGTAATACTCCCCAGTCTCCTTGTTGAGTGCCGGACCGGCACCATTTACACCATAGCGATAGGAGTTATAGATTGACTGCCAGAGATATTCATAGATTCCTGCGGCATTGTCTACCTGCCCTGCCTTGTAGGAACCGACGGTGTTCCAACCAGCGCGTGCCTGGAAACTGATTTTTGTCCTGCCACTGTCACCTCTCTTGGTGGTCACGAGGATGACACCGTTGGCTCCGCGTGATCCGTAGATGGCCGTTGAGGCGGCATCCTTGAGGACGGTGATGGAAGCGATGTCTTCCTGATTCATGTTTGACAGAGGGTTGTCTCCCTGGGCAGGAACACCATCGATGATCACGAGGGCGTTGGAAGCCCCGACATTGGTGGAGCCGAGACCGCGGACACGAAGACCAGCGTCGTTACCAGGCTGACCGTCAACAGAAGCATACACGATTCCAGGAACGGCACCTTCCAATGCCTTGGTCGCCGAAGAACTGTTCTGCGAAGCGATCAGTTTGTTGTCAATCTGCGTAAGGGATCCTGTGAGATCCTTGCGCTTGGCAGTACCATAACCGACGATGACAACCTCGTTGAGAAAATCAGCATCGCTCTTGAGAACCACATTGACCACAGAAGACGATCCGAGCCGTACTTCCTGAGATGTGTAACCAATGCTTGAGAAAACGAGGATAGCTCCCTTTCTGACATCTGTCAGACTGTAGTTACCATCCAAGTCTGTCATCGTGCCGGTCGTGGTGCCCTTTATGAGGACATTAGCGCCGACACAAGGCTCCCCAGCCTCGTCCGTGACCTTTCCGGACACGGCGGACTGGGCGAACGCCTGCACCCCAATAAGCAGAAGCGCAAGCAAAGCTGTGAAAAAACGTTTACCCATAAACTGTTATTTTAAAAATAATGGTTTTCTAAACGCGGGGTTTAGTTATATGTAATATATAACAATAGTTCGTTAATTTTATAAGTTTTACGCCGCGGCGCGAACGCCGTAGAAT
>OLNF01003844.1_pt1 | contig 10638 bp, 6 predicted proteins | sample 1673061 | NCBI WGS metagenome assembly OLNF01 (sample SAMEA3136751, study PRJEB25190) | human gut metagenome | reverse complement strand
CGCGACAAGTGCGTGACCTTCGCGGCGGAGCTCGGCTTTACTGCCGACGAGATCAACGCCTTTCGCACGGCCATGATCGACGGGACGCCGGAGACAGTGACGCCGGATATAGCGACCTTCGCCGTCACCAACACGCTCTCCGGTGCGGCGACCGACAACGCCGCGGTCGAGGCGACACAGTATCAGCCCTACACGGCGCAGATCACGGCCGGGGACGGCAAGGCGATCGGCAGCGTGCGCGTGACGATGTGCGGCGCGGACATCACGGCCGACGTCTGGCGCGGCGAGGAGACGAACCTGTACCGCAGCGTCACGCTGAAGCTGAGCGGCTGCGCGTGCGACAACACGCTGCGGCGCGTGATCGACGGCCAGTCCTATGGCGCAACGCTCACGCCGGACGCAGACTACACACTCGACGGCGCTGCCGTCAGGATCACGATGGGAGGGAACGATGTGTCAAACTACTATTCCGGCGGCAAAATCGCCATTGCGCGCGTGACCGGGGATATCCAGATCACCGTGTCAGCGGTCGAGAGCGCCGTGACGACGCCGAATATTCTGGTCGACAGCTTCAAGGCAGGAGGCGTGTCACACGCGGCTGTCGGCTACTCCAACGGCAAGCGGCTGTCGACAGGCAGCGGAGCGGAGAAAGATAACGCAGGTTCGTGCGTCACGGGATTCATCCCATGCACGGTCGGAGCTGTTGTCAGGATCAGACCGCTTGCCGCACCTGCCACGGCAGGAGGTGGGACTACAGCCGTGGTCTTCTACAATGAAAACAAATCTATGATTATTTCATCTTATATTCTGTCGCCAATGGACCAAGCAAATTGGTGTAACTGCAAATGGGAGCAGGAATCAGCCAACGTATACAAGGTGACATTCGCGGACGGTTTCCCGGCCGGCTATAAGTATGTACGTTTCGGCATTCCGGTCGCCGACGGCGCAAACGCATATGTGACCTACGACGCGGCAATGCCGAGCGCGTAAGGGGGCGATGGAATGCAAATCATTGAGGCGTTTGCAGTCAAAAACAAATGCTATCAGGCAGCGACGCCGCTGACGCTGCAGGGCATCATGCTGCACAGTGTCGGAACGCCGCAGCCATCGGCGGCGGTGTTTGCGCGCAGCTTTAACCAGTATCAGCCGGGCGGCGCGTCCGTCTGCGTGCACGCGTTTGTACAGGCGGACGGCACGGTATATCAGACGCTGCCGTGGGAAATGCGCGGCTGGCACTGCGGCGGAGCGGCAAACGCATCCCACATCGGCATAGAGATGACCGAGCCGAGCGCGGGCATGACCCGCAGCGAGGCAGCGGGGCAGATCGAGGGTACATACCATACGGCCGTGGAGCTGTTCGCCGCACTGTGCAAAAAGTACGGGCTTGACCCGTCACAGGATGGCGTCATCATCGGGCACGCCGAGGGACACCGGCGCGGTGTGGCAAGCAACCACGCAGACCCGGAGCTGCTGTGGCGCACATATGATATGGGCTACACGATGGACGGCTTTCGGCGCGACGTCGCCGAGGCGATGAAAAACGGAGCGCGAGAGGAGGCGTTGGATATGCCGCGCTATGATTCCGTGGCGGAGATGCCGCAATGGGCACGCGCGGGCGTGCAGCGGCTGATCGACCGGGGTGTACTCAGCGGTGTCGGAAATGGCAAGCTGGACTTGTCGCTGGACATGATCCGCACGATGCTCGTGTGCCAGCGAATGCTGGACGAACAAAAGGAGACGTAAATGGACAGACTCACAACGATCAAAGCGGCGGTCTCGGCGGCCGCCGCAGCGCTGACGGCATTCTGGGGCTGGACCGGGTGGCTTGCGGCCGCTTGGTTTCTGGCCATGCTGCTTGACTATGCCACCGGCAGCGCTGCCGCCCTGCGCGCAGGCACATGGAGCAGCCGCTGCGCCCGCGAAGGGCTGTGGCACAAGGCGGGCAGCGTAACGGGTGTGCTGGTGGCGGCGCTGCTGGACTTTGCGCTGCGGGCGCTGCTCGGCAGCGTGCCGGGGCTGGGCGTACACTATGACGTGCTGCTGTGCCCGCTCGTGACGGCGTGGTATTTGCTGACGGAGCTCGGCAGCGTGGTCGAAAACGCCGGTGCACTCGGCGCGCCGCTGCCGCAGTTTCTCGTGCGGGCGATCGCCGTGCTGCGCGCAGACGTATCGCAGCACGGCGGAGGGGATGACGACACATGACGGACTATTCCCCGCTGGAGCTGTCCCTGCCGGAACGCACCGGTCAGGAGACCGTCGAGCAGCGGCTCACGGCGCTGGAGGAGACCGTGCCGCGGCTGCTGGAGGCGCTGCAGTACACGCTGTCGAACCTCGGCGCGGAAAACTTCAACACCGCGGCACTCTCGCGGCTGCTCTCACCCATCCGTGCGCGCATCGACGGTGCAGACGGCAGCATCGCGCAGCTGAATCTCGACGCCGACGCCCTGCAGACACGTCTGACATCGGCCGAGGGCAACGTCGCCGCGCTCGAGCAGACCGTGAGCGATCAGGGCGCGCGCATCGCGCTCGTGACCAATGCCGACGGCGTGAACGCGGCGGCCATCGTCGCCGCCATCAACAACGGCGACAGCAGCATCGCGCTCTCGGCCGACAAGATCGACCTCAACGGCATCACGACCGTCGCCGACACGCTGCACATCGGCTCGAAGGACGGTCTTGAGCGCAAGTATCTTATCTTTCATGACAGCGGCGCGGTGATCTCCGCGACGCGCGGCGATCTGCCGGAGCTGAGGCTCTCGGCCGGAAAGATCGACCTGTGCGGCGAGCTGTATCACGACGGCAAGCCGCTCGACCTGTAAGGAGGCAAGGCATGTATCTACCCATATTTCCGCGGCGCATGGCTGCCGTCCGCCATGTGCAGACGGACTTTTGCGGCTATGACCACCGCCCGTCCTGCCCCGAGGGCGGCATTTATGAGATGACCAACGGCTCGGCAGCGGACAGCCCCCTGTTCTCGACGCGCCCCGGGCGCACGCTCACCTACCCGTGCAGCGGCGCGCCGAACGGTCTGTTCGCAGCCGGAGACACGCTGCTCTGGTGCGCCGGTACGACATTGTACCACAACGGTGAGGCCGTGCCCGGCTGCGCGCTCAGCGACACACCGAAGGTATTTGCGGCGCTCGGCGGCACGGTGCTCATCTGGCCGGACAAGGTCTGGTATCGGCCGGCGGACGGCACATTCGGCAGCGCCGAGCCAAGCTGGAGCGGCAGCGTGACGCTCGGGCGCGCAAGCACGGACGATGAAGAGCACGCGAGCATCCTCATGGCCGAGGGCGCAGGCGCGCACTTTCGTCCCGGTGATGCCGTGACACTCAGCGGCTTCGGCGACGTGCGCAACAACGGCACGTACATCCTGCGCGGCATCGACGGGGCGGCGCTGCGCTTTGACCCGGACACATTCGTATGCACGGGTGCAGTCAACGGCGTCACGATCACGCGGCGCGTGCCCGACGCGCAGCACGCATGCAGCTACGGCAACCGACTCTGGGCGTGCGCGCACGACAGCGTGTGGTGCACAAAGCTCGGTGATCCGCTGAGCTGGTTTTGGTATGAGGCGGACGAAAACGGCGCGGTCGCTACGGCCGCGTGGAGCGTGGACACCGGCGCACCGGGGGATTTTTCCGGCTGCGCGGCGACGGGCAGCGGCGTGGTGTTTCTCAAGCCCGGCGGACTCTGGCGGCTCTACGGAACGCGGCCGGATAACTTCCAGCTCGTGGCCTCGGCCGCGCTCGGCGCGGAGCAGGATTCCGGCCGCTCTCTTGTGACGGCGGCGGAGACGCTCTACTATCTCTCCCCCGTCGGCGCGGCGCGCACGGCGGGCGGACGGCCGGTACGCATCGGCGACGCGCTCGGGCGCACACTCACGCACGGCACCGCAGGCACGGACGGAACGCGCTGGTATCTCTCGGCGCGTGACGAGCAGGGCGACCGGCACCTGTTCGTATACGACACGCGCAGGGGTCTGTGGAGCCGCGAGGACGATTTTGACGCGCACGGCTTTGCGCTGTGCGGCGGCGCGCTCTATGCACAGGATGCGCGCGGCGTGTGGCGCTTCGGCGCGGGCAGCACGGCGCAGATGGAGAGCCTGGTCGAAACGGGCGACTTTGTCAGCGCGAGCCCGGACTGCAAGCGGCTGCTGCGCGTGCAGCTGCGGCTGGAAGCTGAGGCGGGCGCACACATCACAGCGGCGGCACAGTATGATTCCGACGGCGTGTGGCACACGCTTGCAAGCATCACCGCGGGCACAAAACGTTCGTTCACGCTGCCGGTGCTGCCGCGCCGGTGCGACCACGTTCGCCTGCGGCTGACGGGCACGGGGGCATGGCGGCTATGGTCGCTCACGCGCACGGAGACCGCCGCCGGAGCTCAGCACTGAGGAAAGGAGACCAAATGGCCACAAAATATAAATACGACAAGGACATCGACTACACCGCGCGCATCAACGAGGCGGTTCGGCGCGGCGACCGCGCGGCAGCCGCCGTCTACGAGCAGCAGCGCAACGCAAAGGTGCGCGGAGAGGGGCTGACGCAGTACGCAGTGACGCAGGATTACCTGCCGTATCTGCCGATCGAGGACGTGCCGGACTACGACGATACGCACCGCCGTCAGGCGCAGGCGCTGCTGACGGAGCGCGGCACGGCAGACCGCCGCGAACAGATCGACCGGATGCTCGACGCGCTGCTCGGTGAGCAGTTCGACTACGACCCCGCCTCGGACAAGCTCTACGCCGCCTACCGGCAGCAGTACGAGCGGCAGGCGGGGCTCGCGGCGGAAAACGCCCTCGGCAAGGCGGCCGCGCTGACCGGCGGGCAGGCCTCGACGGCGGCCGTGGCGGCCTCGCAGCAGGCGGGCGGCTATTACCGCGCCATGCTCGCAGGAAAGCTGCCGGAGCTGGCACAGCTTGCCTACGAGCGCTACAGCGGCGAGCGCAAGACGCGCCTGAGCGCCATCGACCGGATGCTCGACGCCGCCGACAGCCGCGACAGCGTGACGAAGGCGCAGATCGCAGCGCTGCTCGACATGGACGACGCCGCCTATGCGCGCGCGGACAGCAAGCTGCAGCAGCAGGCCAAGGATCTGGCCGATGCCAAGGCCGCCGCCGACAAGAAGGCCAAGGCCGAGCAAGCCGCCGCCGACAAGGAAAAGGCCGCACGCGAGAAGGCACAGACCGCCGCGCGCAGCGATGCGCGGCGCCAGATCGCGCTCATTTTGCGCAACGGCGGCACTGTCCCCGGCGACCTCTGGCAGAAGAGCGGCTACAGTGCCGTGACGATCGCAGCGATGCTGCGCGGCAGGAAGGGATAAATGTTATGTAAACCGCACACAAAAAATTCGGTATCCGCAATGCGCAAGCAAGACTGTTTGGTATTATGTAAACCTTTCAGAGGACCGGAAGGACGCCGCTGACCCCTTTGTCAAAAAGCAGAACTTTTTGACAGTCACAAAAGCTCCGGAAGCAAAAATGCTTCCGGAGCTTTCGCTTTTTTTATTTGGTTTTTCTCAGGCAAACGCCTTCTCGTATTTCATGAGAATGGTGGCGACCTGCTCGCGCGTGGCGCTGCCCTGCGGGCGGAGGTACGTGACGCCGTGATCACCGACGCCGGAGATGAGGCCGTTGGCAACGGCCCATCCCAGCCCTGTGCGCGCCCACGATGAGGCGCTGCCCGCATCCGGGAACGTGTTGAGCGGGACCGTCTCCTTCAGGGCATCGGGCGCCGCATACAGCGCGGCATATTTATAGAGGATAGCGGCGAGCTGCTCGCGCGTGATCGCGCCGTTGGGATCAAAGGTCTCAGGACTCGTGCCGGAGACGACACCCGTGAGCTTTGCCCACCAGATGGCATTGGTATACCACTCGCCGCGCGGCACATCCTGAAACGGCGGTGCAAGCTTTTTGAGCTCATAGTCTCTGACCTTTTCAGGCTTGCCCTGCACGGCGTAGAGGATGCACACGATCTGCGCGCGCGTGCACTGGCCGCCCGGTGCGACCGTCGTTGCCGATGTGCCGTTGATGTAGCCGCGGGTAATGCAGTAATCCAGTCCCGCGTGCGACCAAAGGGCCGGCGAGGGCATATCACGGAAGGCATAACCCGGGCAGGTCGGACCGCCGGGGCAGGCCTCCGGCACACCGGTGGCGGGGATGGACTCCGTCTTGGTCTGCTTGCAGATGGTGCAGGTATAGGTCTTGACGCCGGGCTCGGTCGCAGTGGGCTTTTGCGTCACGACACCGTCGTCCCACGTGTGGGTGTGCAGCTTCGGGATGTCCTCCCCCTCGCGGTAGCCGCAGCCGTCGCGGTTGCAGATATGGTAACGGTAGCCGACGGTCGAGACGGTCGGCTCGATCGACGTGACCCACTCGCCCCAGTCGTGGCCGAGGGCGGGAACGACATCGTCATAGTCCTTGCCGCAGGTCGGGCAGGTGCCCCTGTAGTGGCCGGGCTCGGTGCAGGTGGGGGCAACGCTGACGTCGGCATAGCTGTAGTCATGCCCCTTGGCGGGGATGACCTCGTCGATCTGCACACCGCAGCGCGCGCACGTGCCGACGGCGCGGCCGGGCTTCGTGCAGGTGGCGGCCGGCTGGAGGTCGCAGCGGCTCATGTCATGGCCGAGCGGATCCAGCTTTTCGGTGCGGGTCGCGCCGCAGACCGAGCACTTATAAAACTGCGTGCCCTTTTCGGTGCAGGTGGGCGGGAGCGTCGTCGTCAGCGCCCACTTGTGGCCGGCCGCTTCCACAAACGTATCGTCCACGGGCGCATAGGTGCAGCCCTTTTTCGTGCAGACGTGGTGCGTATAGCCCTGCTCGGTGCAGGTGGGATCGACGACCGTGTCCGCAAACTCGGCGATGTGGTCGCCGTGCCAGAAGCCGGTCTGATAGCCCTGCCATGTGCCGTCATCCTTGAGCTCGGCGAGCCACGTGTAGCTGCCCTGCGGGTAATAGACCACGCAGTCATCCGGGAAGGAGCGGTTGGAGTCCGCCGCGCCGCAGATGCTCTTGGCGGGGTCGTTCTTAAAGACGGCGCGCTTGAGCTTCGTGATCTTGGCGATCATGTTCAGGGCCGTACTGATATCACCGGCCTGATCGGCGTTCTGGTCGCCTTCGCCCGGTCGGAGGATGCCGTTGAGCACTTTCTCGACGGCGACCTTCATGACGTTATCCAGACTCGTGAAGGCGCGGCTCTCGATCGTGGCGATCTTGTCGCCGAAATAGGCCTCCTCGAGCATCTCGCAGCCGGCAAAGGCGCAGCGGTCGATCGTGGCGACGCGGTTGGAGAGGTCAACGCTCTTCATGTGGTTGTCGCCGAAGAAGGCCGCCTGGCCGATGGTGAGCTTCTTGTCACCGGGACTGAAGGTGAGGTTGTTCATGTAGTAATCGCACATGAACGCAAAGTCACCGATGCTCGTGACATTGGACGGAATGTTGAGGTTCTTGTGGTGGTTGACGAACGCGAACGCGCCCGTGCCGATCGTCTGCAGCTGAGACGGCAGGCCGAGCGTCATATCCTCCTGACCGAGGATACGGTCCCACGCGAACGCCCACGGACCGATATACGTCACACAGTCCGGCAGACGCAGCTCGGCCAGCATGATGCAGCTGTAAAACGCATGATCCTCGATGCGCTTGAGGCGGCTGCAGTTGCGCGCGCGCACGAACGTGAGCGTCTCGCAGCCGTAGAAGGCGTACTTGTCGACGAGCTCGAGCCAGCGCGGCATATTGATGGCCGAGAGGTACTCGTCTTTATAAAATGCGTGATCGCTGATGGTGGTGATGTCGTCATTGAGGAACATGCACGTGAGATAGCGGCAGTCCTTGAACGCATACGCGCCGACATTCGTGACGCCGGAGTAGCGCTCGGTGCGGCCGTCCCACTCCTCGTCGGTGCCGTCGGCGATGTAGGCCAGCGCGAGATACTCCTCACCGAGACCCTCCACGACGGTCGAGCCGATGACCTGCCCCTTGTCGTTATACTCCGTGACCTCCACGTTGCCCATCCACGGCGCTTTCATCTTTTCCGTGTAATCCGCCATTTTCCCGTCGCCGAAGATGTACAAGCCGTAATACTGCGCGTCCTCGCGGTAATCATGGATCTGCCAGATCTGCTGCAGGAAGGGGTTGTCCTGCACAACGGTGGGGTTTGTGACTTCGTAGATCTTATAATGTACGCTCGCCTCGTCCCCGGTAGGTCCGCAGTCGCCGTGGGCGACCTCACGGCCAAAGAGCTTTTTGATCTGACCGGGCTGCTTGATGAACATCTCAAACGCGTCCGCGATCGTGCCCGCCTGTGCCGGCGGTGCGCACACGCTCAGCAGTCCCGCCGCGAGCACAAAGCACAGCAGCAGAGACAACACTCGTTTTTTCATATGGTTCCTCCCTCCTGGATCAGACACTTCGAAAAATATGTCTACACAGCAAGTATACAGGACGCACCCCGCCAATGCAACAGCCCAAAAGCGTTCACAGGCAAAAAAACGTGTAAAATTCTTGCTCAGATTTGTGGTTTCGTAACAATTCCGTCGGTTTTTGCGTCCCATCCATTGCACACTTTACCGGAAGTATGCTATATTTTCAACAGAGAAGTATTCCCGTTGTACACAGGAACATTACCGCAAGGAGGAAGAAACTATGAAAAAACGCCTGCTCTCGCTGGCGCTGTGTCTGGTTCTGGTCGTGGGACTGTTCTCCGGCCTGACCGTGAACGCATCGGCCGGCATCTTTGAAGACTTTGAGGCAAAAAAGAAGGAAATCATCGAAAAACTCATCACCGAGAAGATCGAGCAGCTCAAGGAGGAGTTTGAGATCCCCGATCTGGACATGGATGCGATCCTCAGCAGCTTTGGCACCGCGGCCACCTCGGGCAGCTTCGGTGAGAACAACTGCCTGCACTGGGAGGTCTCCACCGGTGGTCTCGGCGGCAAGACGCTGACCATCTCCGGCACCGGGGCCATGCCCGACTTCAACTTCCCCGAGGGCAACCTCGCCCCGTGGTGGAACTACAAGGCGCTGGGTATGCTCACGAGCTTCGGCAACATCAAGCTCGAGGGCGAGCTGAAGAAGGTCGTCATCAAGGACGGCGTCACGAACGTGAGCAACTATGCGCTGTTCTTCCTGCCGGCCGCCACGCAGATCACGCTGCCGGAAAGCGTGACGAGCATCGGACGCTATGGCATCGCCCTGTGCTCCAAGCTCAACGGGATCTCCCTGCCCAAGGCCGTGACCGGCATCGGCGACTTCGGTCTTGCCGGCAACAACTTTACCTCCATCTCGCTGCCCGACGGACTGCAGACTCTCGGCCGCGGCGTGTTTGACGCCTGCTCGAGTCTGAGCGGCGTGAGCCTGCCGGCCGCCATCACCGCCGTGCCCGGCAAGTGCTTTGACGACTGCACGAAGCTGCTGACCGTCGACTATAAGGGTGAAGTGACCGCCATCGGCGAACGCGCGTTTGAAGGCTGCAAGTCGCTCACCAAGGCACCCATCCCCGCCACCGTGACGGAGCTCGGCGGCTCCGCCTTCAACGGCTGCGTTGCGCTGACGGAGGTAACCATTCCCGACGGCGTGACCGGCATCCCCGATGCCTGCTTCCAGGGCTGCACCGCGCTGGCGGAGATGAAGCTGCCCGCCACCGTGACGAGCGTCGGCCACAATTCCTTCACCGGCTGCAAGGCGCTCACGGACGTGCGCTGCTACGGCGCACCCCCGACGGTCCAGCCCGCCGGCGCGGCGGAGCACAGCTTTGAGCCCGCGATCGTCACCATCCACTACAACCCCGCCATGAACTGGACGCTCGAAGCCGACGGCACATGGCAGGGCTACAAGGTCAGCAGCAAGGGCGCGTGCCTGCACACCGGCTACGGCACGAGCGAGCACACCGTGCCCGCCACCTGCGGGGCCGACGGCCGCATCGAGACCGTCTGCTCCAACTGCGGCGAGGTCATCGCGACCAAGGTCATCCCCGCCACTGGCGAGCACACGTGGGATAACGGCAAGGTGACCACCGAGCCGACCGAGAAAGACCCCGGCGTCATGACCTACACCTGCGTCATCTGCGGCGCGATCAAGACCGAGGTCATCCCCGCGACCGGACCGCACATCCACGACTGGGATGACGGCGTCGTGACCACCGAGCCGACCGAGACCACCCCCGGCATCCGCACCTACACCTGCAAGAGCTGCGGCAAGACCAAGACCGAGCTCATTCCCGCCACCGGACCTGTGGTCTGCCCGGGCGATGCCACCTGCCCGAGCCACCGCTTCACCGATGTCCCGGGCCCGTCCCGCTGGGAGCACAAGGGCATCGACTACTGCGTGGCCCGCGGTCTGATGGCCGGCGTCGGCACTACAACGTTCTCGCCCAATACGACCAGCACGCGCGCGCAGATTGTGCAGATCCTCTATAAGCTCTCCGGCGACACGACCGACTACAGCAAATACTACACCCCGTTCACGGACGTCAAGCGCGGCGACTGGTTCTACAATGCCGTTGCCTGGGCCTATGATCACGACATCGTCAAGGGCACAGGCGAGCACACCTTCTCACCGGACGCGCCCATCCAGCGTGAGCAGATGGCGCTGATCCTCTATGGCTACGCCGCCAAGTACGCGCCGTCCTGCCTCGGCGGTGC
>OLNF01003841.1_pt1 | contig 10643 bp, 8 predicted proteins | sample 1673061 | NCBI WGS metagenome assembly OLNF01 (sample SAMEA3136751, study PRJEB25190) | human gut metagenome | reverse complement strand
GGAAGTCAGAATACGTCGGTTGTACTGCCTGGCTTTCATCATTACAGCGAAATATGCCAGCTGATACGCACGCCTGTCAATATCCAGACCCCAGAGATTCTTCTCCACGATAAGTTTCGCAGCGTCACGCTCGGAGTAACCCTGTGCAGAGTATATCTGCATGAGCACGTCAAAAGCATACACTAGTATATGACCCGAGCCCATGCACGGGTCTATTATGCGGATATCCTCCGGAGATATCTCCCTGCACCCTGCACGAATTTCTTCAAGCTGCGCCTGAACCTGCGGCTCCTGTTCCGCTTCGTCAAGGTAGTACTCCCAGCACTGACGCAGATCATCGTCAGGGTGTCCCTCTATCCACAGTCTGCCGAGGGAGTTCTCGACCATGTAGCGGACTATCCAATGCGGCGTAAACAGCTGGGTCGCAGCCGGTATATTTTCCTTTGTGATTTTGACGTTCTTTTTGAGAGCTGCAAACACCTTGTCCTTCGGTTCAGTGTTGTAGTACTGGTACATCCAGCCGATTATCTCGACCTGACCCTCTTTCTCAATATTGAAATCGTCCTCGGAAATATCGTTCACCAGATGGAACACAACGCCGTCCTTGTCTGTATACGACAGGGAGAGCATCGCCGTCATTTCTGGAGTGGACCGTCACTGACTGAAAAATTGACGCTGACTGCGCCCAATCTGGATATTTATATCATCCCGGATGCAGCAGTTGAGCAGGATTACGGCTCTGGCAGAAGGCTGTTTGCCCATTCCATCGTCCCATCGTTCCGTGATCTGCTGATTACGGCAGGGATTCTAGCCTGCATCACGGTGATTGGATTTTTGTTCCTGCAACTGGACTTTGCGCGCTACAATATCATTATGTTCTACATGTTGGGTGTTTTGCTCACGGCTCTTACAACATCCGGCTATTCCTGCGGCGTTTTGGGTTCGATCGCCAGCGTTGCGCTCTATAACTTCTTCCTGACGGAGCCAAGACTGACATTCCATGCCTATGATCCGGGGTATCAAATCACCTTTGTGCTGATGCTGACTTCTGCCATCGTCACCTGTGCGCTGACGACCCGGTTGAAAGATCAGGCAAAAATGTCTGCACAGGCGGCGTTTCGGACGAAGGTGCTGTTTGATACCAGCCGGCTTTTGCAGAAAGCGACCAACGAAGACGAAATTTTATCCCTGACGGCAGCGCAGCTTACCAAACTGCTAAACCGGAACCTGATCGTGTATCCAGAGCAGGATGGTTCTCTTGGACAGGGGCAAATTTTTAACACAGTGGAAGAAAGCAGCCGACTCAGTTTTGATTCTGCGCCGGAACGCAGTGCCGCTGAGTGGTGCTTTGCAAATAAGAAGCGTTCAGGTGCATCAACGGATTACTGCACCGATGCAAAAGGACTGTACTTTGCGATTCGTACAGGCAGCGGTGTGTTTGGTGTTATCGGCATCGACCTGTCGGAACGCTCCATGGATGCGTTTGAAAACAGCGTCCTGCTGTCGATCCTTGGTGAATGCGCATTGGCAGTGGAAAACCGTCGCATTGCGCTGGAAAAGGAGCAAGCCACTGTTCATGCACAGAATGAACAGCTCCGGGCAAATTTGCTGCGAACCATTTCCCATGATCTTCGGACGCCGCTGACCTCCATCTCAGGCAATGCAAGTAATCTGCTCTCCAATGCGGAAACGCTGGATGCAGAAACACGGACAAAGATCTGTACGGATATTTTTGATGATGCACAGTGGTTGATCGGTCTGGTGGAAAATTTGCTTTCTATCACCCGTATTGAGGATGGGCGGATGAATCTTCAAATCTCTCCGCAGCTCATGGATGAGGTGGTCGAAGAAACGCTGCGGCATATCAGCCGAAAAAGCAAGGAGCATATTATCACAACGACTTATTCGGATGAAATTCTTCTTGCCGACATGGACGCACGGCTTATCATGCAGGTCATTATCAATCTGGTGGACAACGCCATCAAATACACGCAGAAAGGCTCCCGGATCAATATTTCTGCGTATGCAAAGAACAGTAATATCGTGGTAGATGTATCCGATGATGGCCCCGGTATCCCGGAGCAGAATAAAGCGCAGGTCTTTGAAATGTTCTTTACCGGGCAGAATCAGATTGCAGACAGCCACCGCAGTCTGGGGCTGGGACTTGCGCTCTGCCGGACGATCCTTGCAGCTCATAAAGGTACCCTGACTCTCCGGGATAACGAACCGCACGGCTGCATATTCTCTTTTGAACTTCCCAAAAGCGAGGTAAGTATTCATGAATAAACCAACGATTCTGGTTGTTGAGGACGATTCATCGGTACGGAGTCTGATCACAACCACCCTGAAAGCACACGGGTATAAATTCCTGACAGCGGCCAACGGAGAGATGGCTGTGATGATGGCGTCCAGCCATAACCCGGATATTATGCTGCTGGATCTCGGACTGCCGGATATTGATGGCGTTGAGGTGATCCGCCGCATCCGGGAGTGGTCGAATTTACCCATCATCGTTTTGAGTGCCCGCAGTGAGGATTCCGATAAGATCGAAGCACTGGATCAGGGCGCAGACGATTATCTGACGAAGCCTTTCTCAGTGGATGAGCTTCTGGCTCGCCTGCGCGTGACGCAAAGGCGGCTGAATTTGCAGGCATCCGGTGAGGTCAGCAGCTCAGTTTTTGTAAATGGCCCGCTGAAAATTGATTTTGCTGCCGGCTGTGTCTGGCTGAACGATGAAGAACTGCATTTGACCCCAATTGAATATAAGCTGCTTTGTGTCCTTGCGCACAATGTAGGAAAGGTTCTGACCCATACGGCGATTACGCAAAAAGTCTGGGGAAGCTCGCAAGAAAACGACATTGCATCCCTGCGTGTCTACATGGCATCTTTGCGCAAAAAGCTGGAATCAGGCGCACATTCTCTGCATCTGGTTCAGACCCATGTGGGGGTCGGCTACCGGATGCTGCGTGTTGAAGCGGATGATTCGCCAGAAGAATAGTCCGCAGGCAGATTCGGATAAAACAAGAACAGGGTGCGCCCTGCCGGACGCACCCTGCAAAAATCCACACACGATAAGGTTGACAGGGCGTTCCCCATCGGGAACGCTCTGTTTTTCTTTGTTTGCATGATGAGCTTGTTCCGCCTGCGCAAACGCGGACTTGTCGGGGCAAGGCTCCTCCATCTTGCGGGTGCCAGCCCTCTTGACAAGGAAAAACACAAGGCTCTTTATGATGATAAAGCTATAAGAACAGGATAAAGACGATTATTTGAGATTTTTGAAAAAACAGAAATCATTTTGATGATGTGGAACGTTTTAATAGACAGGAAGGGGGTGAACCGTATCCAGACAGAATTATTGCTACGGAAAGCGCAGAGCGGAGATACGGGTGCGCTGGACACTCTGATTACAGCGTACTATCCACAAATTCTGAACTATTGCCGTTGGCATACAGCGGACGAGCAGCAGGCGCAGGATGCAGCACAGGAAACCTTTTTGAAAGCGGTGCGCTGGCTGGATTCCTGTGGTGGATTTCAGGGGGCATTCCGTCCCTTTCTGTACAAAATCGCAAAAAACATTTGCATCGATCTGAACCGTACCATGGAGCGGACGGAGGTATCGCTGGAGAGCTTGCCGGGCGAACCCGCCTATCAGGAAAGCGGCTTTGCTGCGGCAGAGGAGAAAGCAAACCTGCGAGCGCTGACGGCCCAGCTGGAGCCGGAACAGCGGGAACTGGTATTGCTGCGGTTCGCACAACAGCTTAAATTGCGGGAGATCGCGCAGATCACAGGTCTGCCCCTGCGCACGGTGCAGTCCCGCCTGCGTGCCGCATTGAAAACCTTGAAAATGCAATTGGAAAAGGAGGACTGGAGATGAATCGAGCCTTTGAAAAAGAACTGTCCAGAGCACTGGCGACAGAGCTTGACACAGCCGCACCGAAAACGCTGCTGCGCCGCTGCCGGGCGGAACATGTCGTAAAACAACGGAGTGATTGGCGTGATTTGCTGCACTGCCAGTTCAAATTGCTGGGCTGGAAGGTCTGGGCGCTGGAAGCAATGGCGGCACTGGCGTTGTACAGTGTGGGTCGGGAACTTGCCCTGTGGGAGAAGGCATGGACATTACGCAATGCACTGTTTGGTCTGAGCACACTTGCCATGCTGACAGCCCTGCTCGGTCTGCCGTTTTTATACCGGGCAAGTCAATATAAGATGCTTGAACTGGAACAAGCCACATATGCAGGAGTCGGTCGTCCACTGGTGATGCGGTTTTTGCTGCTGCTGGCGGGGGAAACGATCCTGCTGGGAGTGCTGGTACTCAATGTGCGGGCAGCCGTGCCATGGAGCATCGGGCAACTGCTGGCGGTGCTGACCGTGCCATTCCTGACTGCAAACAATGAGCTGCTTCTGCTGCTGCGCTGGGTGCGCCCGGAATGGATGATGACCGGGGCTGTACCACTGTTTGCAGGGCAGCTGTGTTTGCTGCGGTTCGTGCAATTATCGGAACTGCCGAAAGGTCTGCCGCTGGCGGCGGGCGTGCTGGTGCTCTGTATGGTGTTGCAGTGCATCCGGCTTGCCGCCCGGTCAGAATATATTGCAGAAGCTTGAAAGGAACAAGTCATGGAACTGAAAATTCAGAATATTACAAAGCGATACCGGGATAAAACGGCGGTGGATGATGTGTCCATCACTCTCACGCCGGGTGTGTGGGGACTGCTGGGGGCGAATGGTGCAGGCAAAACAACCTTAATGCGGATGCTGGCGGGCATTCTGCGGCCCAGCAGTGGCCGGATTTTGTGCGATGGGGTGGAGATTGGGACGCTTGGTGCGGCCTACCGGGAAAAGCTGGGGTATCTGCCGCAGGAATTCGGGTTTTACCCGGAATTCACGGTGCAGGACTATCTGGAATATATGGCGGCGCTCAAGGGTCTGCCGCGCACAGAGGCTGCCCGGCAGATCGACGCACTGCTGGAGCGGGTAAGCCTGACCGAGGTGCGCCGCAAAAAGATCATAAAGCTCTCCGGCGGTATGAAGCGCCGGGTAGGCATCGCACAGGCACTGCTCAACGACCCGGAAATTTTAATTCTAGATGAGCCCACGGCAGGGCTGGACCCCGGAGAACGGGTGCGCTTCCGCAATCTGCTGTCGGAGTTTGCACAGGAACGGATCGTTCTTATTTCAACGCATATCGTTTCGGATGTGGAATACATTGCAGCTGAAAATGCCGTGATGAAGGCTGGCAAAATCATTGCACAGGACACCACCGAAGGGCTGGTAAAGCAGATCGAAGCCAAGGTCTGGCAGGGGAACATCCCGATGGAACAGCTTGCCCGGTGGGAATATCGGCTGCGGGTAGTGAACCTACGCAACGAGCCGGACGGAACGGTAACATTGCGGTATCTGGCGGATGCGCCGCAGCTGCCGGACAGCATCCCGGCACAGCCCCGGCTGGAAGATCTGTATCTGTGGCTGTTCCCGGAGGAAATGGAGGAAGCAAAATGAGCCTGTATCGTTTGGAATTGAAACGTGTGTGCAAAACCCGTATGACAGCTATTCTGCTGGCCATTGCGCTGGTGCTGGCTGTGGTCATGGCATATCTGCCGGTGACCTTTATCGGCTGGACGGAACTGGATGCCAGCGGAAACGAAGTGCGTTACACGGGTCTGAAAGCAATCCGGAAACGGCAGGAGCAGCAGGTATCCGGTACCATCACGCCGGATGTCATGCAGGAAGCACTGGAAACCTATCAGCGGGTGTACCGGCAGTATGATGCAAGCTCCATCAACGATATCCCGGTCGAGGTATTTTATAAAGAACTTGCCCGGTATCAGCCTCTTGTGAACAACGCAAAGGAAGCCTTTGCCGACCCGAAAACCGGCATGGCACCGGGCGTGATGGGGCTGACCGCAGAGGATATGCAGAACTTTTACAGCCAGCTCCCCAAACGGCTGGAATCGGTGATCTGGCTGGAACAAAGCGGAAAGCCCGGCTATGAGCAGGCGCAGGCCATTGCACAGAAAAAGTTCGATGCTGTACAAAAACCGTTCACCTATTCATTTGGGGTCAGTTCAGACGCAATGGATTACCAGACCCTGTTGAGCTTGCTGCTCACCCTGCTGTGCGCGGTGATTGCGGCCCCGGTGTTTGCATCGGATGCACAGACCGGAGCGCAGGACATCCAACTGTGCACAAAAAACGGCGGTCTGCGGCTGGCAGCGGCAAAGCTGGCGGCGGCGTTCAGTATCACAGGGGCGGCGTATCTGCTCTGCGGCGTGGTGTGGATCCTGGTCACGAATGCTCTATTTGGCTGGGAAAGTACCCAAACTTCCGTGCAATGGCTGTTTTCTGTGACCAGCCTGCTGCCGTATACCGTTGGCCAGATGGAGTGGGTCATGCTGGTGGCAAACTTCCTGATCTTCTTTGCGGAGGTGGCCTTTGTGCTGATGGCATCCGTATGGGCCAAGAACAACCTGACCGCTTTGTCTGTGGCGCTGATCAGTGTGGTGGCACCGCTGATCGTTTATATGGTCGTGCCGGGCTCCTTTGGAGAATGGCTGTCCACCCTGATTCCGGCAGGGGGCATTGGGCTTTCCAACGCATTGCTGTATAAAATGATCAGCTTTGATTTTCTCTATGCAGGCGGGCATGCCTTCTTTCAGGCAGATGTACTGCTGGCATCGGCACCGGTCAAGATCGTTCTGCTCGTTGGACTGGCAGCATGGGGGTATCTGAGAAAGACCAGGGTGGCTTAAACGGAAACGCTGCCCCAAAAGGTCATCCGATGCATAGAAAACGGCATCGGATGACCTTTTGCGTCTGGAACTCCCTGCCAGGAATCAAAGTTGATGCACAGTGATGTGCAGGAGGACTGGACAACAAAAGAGCGTTGAGTCGTTGGACTTGATGCTCTTTTTTGTTTGTGTACCCCGAAAAATTGATGAACAAAAAGAAAAATTAAAAAAATTCTCTTGAAAGCTGTAACAAAAGGGTGGGAATTGCGTTAATTGAATAGAAACAGTTGATCAGAATGAAAAGCGGAGGTGAAGGTGTTTTATGAAAGTCAAAGAAAACCCATCTCTTATTTTGGCGTTCCATGGGATGCTTGGGCGGAAAAAGCAGACCAGCCTGTTGCTGATCCTGCTGACGATGGTTTTTTCGTTCCTGACAGCAGCCACGATTTATTCTGGCAGCTCTGCCCAGGCGTTGCAGGATACCCGATGCGAACTGTACGGCGAGTGGCAATACCTGAGATTATCGGATACGGACACGGATGCTGCACAGGTGCGGGACAATCTGCCTGCGTCCGCAAAAGCCAGCACGGCAATTCAGAATGGGATCGTTCTTGGTGCAGACAATGGGCTGGCGGGCGGTATCGGAACCGTAGACAGCGCCTTTGCACAACTGGGGCGTATCGTGCCGATCAGCGGAAACTTTCCTGCACAACCGGATGAGATCGCCATGACGACAACGTTGTTGGATGCGTTGGGCTGTTCCTATGATCTGGGGCAGACGATCACGCTGAAGGTCGCAGACAATGATTATGACCCGTTATCCGGTTCCGGTAAGATCGTGGAACAGACCTATACCCTGTGTGGTGTTCTTCCGGCCTATGACGTCTATTGGAATCTTGGCAGCAACCTGACGGTCAGTGCGGTTGTCGTTGAGCCGCTTGCACTGGCTGGGCAAAAATTCCAGACCTTCTACGATTTGAATGCGGACACCGTAGGTACTGCATCGGATGACCCGGATTTCATTGCAAATGAATATGCCTATCCGCAGGAAGATACGGTATCTTCTTCGTTAACGTTCCTGCTGATGATTGCGATCCTGGTCAGCTTCTTTGCCGTTGCACAGTATTTTGTGATCGTGCTTCATAAACGAGTGCAGACACTGCATACATTTCAAATCCTTGGCGCAAGAAAACAGGACTTGCACCGGATGTGCCTGTGGGAAGCTCTTTTTGCAGGTCTTGCGGCAGTTTTCCTTGGTTTTGCACTTGGGTGTGGTGCTGCCGCCATAGGGCTTGGACTGCAAAAACAGCTTTCGTTCTTTGCGGTTCCTTTTGCATCGTTGATCCTGCTTGCCGTACTATTTTTGATTGCTGTGCTGTTGGGCGCATTCCTGCCGACTGTTCTGACCCGCCCAAAGGCAGCACAGAAGAAGGAAAGCAAGGCCAAAAAGTTCCGTTTGGCGCAGCTTCCGCTTGCACCGCAGGTCGGTGTCGGCTGTGCGGTCTTGCTGATCGCAGTCAGCTGCCTTTATGTCGGATGGCGTGTCATGCTGCCGTATGATCTGGATGCGCCGTATGCTTGTCTGTCCATCAAGATGAACGGAAGAACGTCCGGGATGCCATTTTCTTTGAAGGAAGATCTTGCAGCATTGCCCGGTGTGGAAGATGTTTCGGCTGCGATCAACCTGACCGACATCTACAGTATTACTTCGGACAAGATCCGGAGCAGCCAGATGCTCTCCGAGATCCGGGTCAAGGACAACGGATTTTATACGGGCGTTCCGAATCTCATGCAGAATGCCTCGAATGGGACGCTGAATACGTTCGTTTGCGCCCTGCCGGATGATGAACTGGAACGCATTGCCGAGGATGCAGACGTTCCGGAAAACAGTATGGAGGCGCTGCTGTCCGGAGATTCTGTTCTGATCCGGTGGGGAGATTGCTATTATGATCCCGCTGCGGATGAATATTATCAGGGCTTCCAACCGGATGGCAGTACGCCGGTTGAACCGGTCTTCTCGGCCGGTGATAAGCTGAGCATCCAATACCAGCGTTATACCGGGCAGGATGAAGCCGGGAATGATGTTTATCAGACGTATGCCGCCGAGCTGCCCATTGCCGGCATTGTAAAATCCACGGCAGATTACACACTGCTGACAACAGATCGGATCTTCTACAATGGCATGGTCTTTGTCAGCACGGCTCTTTATCATAAAATGTTTGAAGGCGCAGGAAGCTACCATATGGAAAAAGAAGGATACAGCAGCCTGAATGTAAAGCTGGCTGCCGACAATAACTTCTCGCTGCGACGTTCCATTGCATCCATTGCCACACGCAGAAATGGGATTCTGAGCGCAGACAACTACGATCTGCTCAGCCAAAGCTATACAGAAGGAACGCAAAGTGCATTTCTGGTCGGAATTCTGGCGGTACTTGGTGTTCTTCTGGGCTGCGCTTTGCTGGTCGTCCTGAACCTTTCTGCCTATGAAGTCCAGCAGCAGCGGTTGTCCCTTCTCCTGACGCTGGGCGTTTCCCCGAAAAAACTAGTGTGTTCTTATGCAAAACGGGTGATTCCGGTGATCGTTGGAACTACGCTGATCGTCAATATCCTTGTATCTGTGGCAGTTTCACACATTGTCCCGATTCAAAGCATTCTGGATCTGATCCGGATCCATACAGATGGACGTGTATTTGAATTTCACAGACCTGTGGGAAGTCAGATCCTGGTCAGCATTCTGCTGATGGGGTTCTGGCTGTCCGCAGCATTGCTACCGATCTTCTCCTTTATTCGTAAAAAAGCATCCAAGGGGGACATCTTATGAAAGACAAAATTCTGGAAGCTGTGCAAATTTCCAAAACCTATGGTGAGGGCGAAAGTGCGGTTCAGGCATTGAAAGCCAGCGATCTGACGATCTGGAAGGGGGAATTTGCGTCCATCATTGGTTCCAGTGGCAGCGGGAAATCCACTCTTCTGAAGATCCTGGGAGGACTGCTGCCGGCCACGACCGGAAACGTTCTGCTGGATGGGCAGGACCTCTATGCGATGAATGCAGAGCAGCTTGCACAGGTGCGGCGGCAAAAAATTGGCTTTATTTTTCAGGACTTCCGGCTGTTCCCGGAGTATACGGTGCGGGACAACATTCTGATCCCATTTTATCTCGACCATCGCACACCGGACGAGCAGATGCTCCGTAAACTGACGGAAATTCTTGGAATCGCAGAGAAACTCGATGCTCGTCCTTCTCAGATTTCGGGTGGACAACAGCAGCGTGTGGCAATCGCCCGCGCACTGATCGGGAAACCGCGCATTGTCTTTGCAGACGAACCGACCGGAAATCTGGACACCAGAACGGGTGAGGACACCATGAAGCTCCTGACAGAATGTGCAGCAGAATTCGGACAGACCCTGATCGTTGTCACCCACAACCCGGAGATCGCGAAGAAAGCGCAGCAGATCATCCGAATCGAGGATGGGTGCATCATAAAAGGACTTTAAAATCAAGACCCCGCGTGAAAACGCGGGGTCTTGATTTTCTGAACAGGAGATTTTTTATTGTGGCAGAACGCTTCTTTTTACAGGAACAACGTCACGCTTTTACATCCCGTTTCCGCAGCAGGCCCCATGCCAGCAAAAACATCGCTGCCAGCCAGAATGCGCAGCTGAGAAAAAACATTCCATAGCTTCCGGCCAGCGCGTCCTCGCTTTTGTTGGCATTCATGCCCGCCTGCATCAGGGCGTAGGGCCAGAGCAGGGAAAAGCCTTTGGACCCGGCAAAAATGCCAAGGATGCCGCCCAGCAGCCCCAGGAAGATGGGCACGGCAAAACTGCGGATGACCATGGCCAGCACCAGCTGGGCGGCAATAACAGCCAACGCACCCAGCAGTCCCCGCAGTAAAAACAGAGGTAAGGTGACCGGCG
>OLNF01003839.1_pt1 | contig 10644 bp, 9 predicted proteins | sample 1673061 | NCBI WGS metagenome assembly OLNF01 (sample SAMEA3136751, study PRJEB25190) | human gut metagenome | reverse complement strand
TCATGGACCAGAAACCGGACATATTCGGACTCCAGGAAGCCCTGGATTTCCAATTAACCAGACTGATGTCTGTACTTGTGCCGCCTATATCCACAGTGATCAGATCCTTCTCATTGATCAGCTCTGTGATATACTGCGCGCCCACAACACCCGCGGCGGGACCTGACAATGCTGTCTTTACTGGATATCTCATGGATTCGTCAATTGACATCAAGCCTCCATTGGAATGATTGATATATGTGTTTTCCACTCCTATGGACTTCAATGTGCTCTTAAGATTATCCATATATTTTCTTACTTCCGGTCCGACGAATGAGTTTATGACAGTGCCGCAAAGGCGCTCATACTCTCTGAACTGCTTTGACAGATCGCTCGAGATAGTAAGAAAGACATCCGGACATTTCTCTTCCAGAATTTTTTTAATTCTCCGCTCATTTTCCGGATTAAGGTATGCGTTAAGTAGCATAACTGCAGCTGCCTTCACATCCTCAGCCTTCATAGCCTCTACAATCCGAATCAGCTCGTCCTCATCAAAATTCCTTACAATATTACCCTCATAGTTGATTCTTTCGCTGATTTCAAATCTACAATCCCTCGAAATCAATGTTTTTACTTTGTCAGCCTGCAGGTTGTAAAGATCCGGTCTCTTCTGCCGGCCGATTTCCAAAAGATCTCTGAACCCCCCTGTCGTTATCAGGGCGGTCTTTGCACCTCTTCCTTCCAGAATCGCATTGGTTGCAACTGTGGTTCCGTGCATGAATCTGCTGACTTCTTCTCCCGTAAAATTGTTTTCATCGGCAATAACTTTAACGCCTGATACGACTGCCTCGGATTGATCATAAAGAGATGAAGGCAGTTTATATACCATAAGTGCTCCACTTGTTTCATCTATGGCACAAATGTCGGTATTGGTGCCGCCTACGTCCACACCGATACGAATTGTTTTACTTCCCATGAATCCTCCTTCCTAACCTTGCATCATTCTAGTTACTTTTTTTTGATTTTATCATTGATTTAATATAAAATCTAATATATAATTATTTATATATCTATAAATAAATGTTTATATATCGGAGGAATTCATGGAACTTCTTCAATTAAAATATTTTCTAATTCTGTGTGAAAGTCAGCATGTATCCAAAACCGCAGAAAAGCTCAACATATCCCAACCCTCTCTCAGTTCCACAATCAAGAAACTTGAAAAAGAGCTAGGTGTCCCTCTTTTTGTACGCAAAGGCAGGAATTTGGAACTGTCTCCATATGGTCAAGTCTACCAGGAATATGCCCGGGAGGTCTTTCTTGCTTTGGAAAACGGCCGTAGGCGGATCAACCTCATACGGGATGAGGATGAGAAGAAAATCAATCTTGGAATTTTAAGCCCTTATGTATGGAATGATACCTTTCGTTCTTTCAGAGAACGTTATCCTGAGATCAAGATCAACCAGTTTTCATTCGAAGGCTTTAAGTTTCTAAGTGCCATTCTGGACGGAGAAATTGATATGTACGTTGGCGGCGTCAACAATATTTACAATGAAAAAATCGAATATGAGACACTCTACGATGACGAGATGGCTATCCTTATGCACAAATCGCATCCTTTTGCCGATAGGGGAAAAATCAGCCTAAGGGAATGCCGTGATGAAAAGTTCATCAATCTTGACAGCAGCACAAATCTTCAGAAATTTATTTCCACCATGTACGAGGATGCACGATTTGACCCTAATGTTGTCATGATATGCGATTATACCCTGCGCGACCAAATGGTAATCGAAAATTACGGAATATCCGTAACTACAAAACTTTCGGCAATGCAATGCAAGTCTGATAAGGTTACCTATGCTGTCATTACAGAGCCTTCACAGAGACGTAAACTGGGGATCGCATGGAAAAAAAACGCTGTTTTCACGAAATCCATGCAGTTGTTTTATGATTTTGCTAAAGAATACTATGAAGACTTAAAAGTATGATGATGTATTTTACGAGGAATTCTCTTTGCGCCTGCACAAAGAGCCGTCGAGCATGAATGAACGCTACTCCGAAAGGTGCTTTTGTCGATATTTCGGAAACATCGCACAGTGATATTTCCTTCATAATAAAAAGGCTGATACCCGGTCGAGAGATTGTTCACCTGTGTATCAGCTTTTTTCATGTAGGTCTTGTTATCCCGTAGGATTCCGCTGCACCGCAGCTTATTCCGATGCCGCCCGGTGCAGCAGCATTTTCTCCTCCTCGGTCAGCTGCATGGCAAGGCAAACACGCTCTATGGTCGCAAGGTCCGGGATAAAATCCGGCTCCGTACAGAGCTTCGTGAAGTCGTTCTTGCTCATGCCTATTTGGGAGAACGTGATACTGCCCTCCGCGATCTTCCGGTCGTAGAGCCGAAAAAAGAGTGCCTTAAAGGTGAGATTTTCCATGTGTATTCCTCGTCTTTCTGTGATATAAAAGCTGCAGCCCGGCGCAGAATAAGATCGTCAGCCCGATGATCAAAAGCCCGCAGTGCATAAAGAAGGTATCCGGTAATATGGTGATGATCGGATCTGTCTGCGGGTCAAACAGCCAGTCATTGTTGTCGAAAAAGATCTTATGCATCAAAGTAAAGGCATTCTCCCAGTCGATGATGACTGCCAACAGCACGATACCGCCGATGCCTGCCGCAAGCCATACTGCCCAAAGCATCCATCGATACCGCAGCCTCAGCGTGTGAGCGGCATGAAAAGCAGCGGCTTCTCGCATTTTCCCGGTGCGTACCGCGTCCCGCAAAAGATAGATTCCAAAGACCGCAAGCCCAAGCACCGCAACCCACTGCATAGCGAGGAAAATATCTTTAACCTCTTCAAAATGCTTTCTGCCGCTTTCCGACATCGGCATCGTCGGGAACATCAGCTTAGCGCTGCCGCCCGGCACATTGTAGTCGATCAAGGCATCATAATTCAGCCTGCAAAGCTCTGCGGACACACCGGAGCTTTGTGGAATGTCCAAATAGTCAATATCAAAATAATACAGCGGTCGAAACCATACGGTCAAGCTGACCGCCAAACAGATCATCACTACAGTCCCTGCCAGTCCCAAAAGCATATTTTTGATTATCTCTCCACACTTCGTCATCGTCGTCTCCTGTCCTATCTGATTTTGATTTTACGCCCCGCACCGATCTTCCCCTTGTGTCCTGCCCGCAAAAAGTGCTATACTATGAAAAAACAGGGAGGGAATTCTAAATGCATATGAACATTAGCCCGGACGCTGAGCGGCTCTGCTCTCGCCTTTTGGCTCTGCCCTTAAAGTGCCACGCGCTAAAGCGCTGCACTTTTGGGCGTGAGACCTGCTTCGCTTCTGCCATCGCCTTATGGCTCGTCAATCAGCGGGCTAGGGCTGCAAATCGCCTTCTACGACTTGTTCCTAGCCAGCTTAAAGCTGGGGAACAAAAGCAGAAGGTCTGTTTATCCATTCAAACTTCGTTTGCACTCGTTTTCATGGAACAGAACCATTCGCTCGGGCATCTGTCTTGCATCTGCTCTGCCTTCGGCCTCGCTGTGACAAGTACATTATAGATTCTTACGGAAACAGTTTCAAGCGCAAAATGAATTTTTTCACCATCCTGCGCATTTTGTCCTGCTTTTATGCAAACAGATTACATCGTAATGAAGATAAACTTCAGGCAGAACAGCAGGCCGATGATCGCTACCATGATGTCCTTCTTCTGGAACTTGCCGGTGCAGATCGCGATGATGGTGTAAGCGATGGAGCCGATGCCGATACCGTTGGCGATGGAGTAAGTCAGCGGCATCGCGATCAGCGTCAGAAACGCCGGTGCTGCGGAGCTGAGGTCACTCATGTCTACATTCTTGAAGTTGCCAAGCATCAGCACGCCGACATAAATCAGTGCCGGAGCTGTCGCACAGGCCGGAACGATACTGGCGAGCGGTGTCAGGAACAGGCATACGAAGAAGCAGATCGATACGACCAGCGAGGTCAGTCCTGTTCTGCCGCCTGCGGCTACGCCGGACGCGGATTCTACGAAGGTCGTACAGGTGGAAGTACCCAGAACCGCGCCGGATACGGTCGCGATGGAGTCACAAGCCATGCACTTGTCGAGGTTCTGCGGGTCGCCGTTTTCATCCAAAAGGTCCGCCTGCGCCGCCGTACCATACAGGGTACCGATGGTGTCGAACATGTCGATCAAGCAGAAGGTAATGATGTAAAGGATCGCACTGAATACACCACCGACGAACTCCGGACTGAATGCGTGCTTCCAAGATGCAGATTGGAATACGCCCGTCACGCCGATATCCGCAAAGTCCTTAAAGGACTGTCCGATCTGTGTGATGTCGAAGGACGGCACAGTACCGGAGAAAACATAGTAGAGCACAGCCGTAATCACGATGCCGAGCAGCACGTTTCCCTTCACATTGCGTTTACCTAAGATGACAATGATCAGGAAGCCGAGCAGCGCCAGCAATGCCGGAAGTACCGTCATAATACCGCCCTCGCCGTTAATCGCGCCGTGAATGTCCACGAACTGCGTCAACGTGTACTGGTTTGCTTGAATGATGCCGACATTTTGGAACCCGATATAGGTAATAAACAAGCCGATGCCTGCCGGGATCGCCTTTTTGAGGCATTCCGGCATAGCCTTTGCGATGTACTGTCTTGCGCCCGTCAATGAAAGGATCATGAAGATGATGCCGGAGATCAGTACGATGACCAGCCCTGCCTGATAGCCCTGTACGCAGTCCCCGCCCACGATGACCTGCGGCAGGATAAAGCTGACGAAGAAGAAGGAGTTCAGCCCCATGCCGCAGGCCTGTGCGAACGGCATTTTGGCGTATAACGCCATCAACAGCGTGCCGATGGTCGCTGCCAGAATAGACGCGACGTAAACAGCATTCCAAATATTGCTAAGACCTTCTGTGAATCCGGTCACTTGATTCGGATTGACGAAGATAATATAAGCCATTGCAAAGAAAGTCGTAAAGCCGGCAATGATCTCGGTCTTTACGGTCGAACCATGTTCGGTAATTTTAAAAAACTTGTCCATATTGTTTGAAAATTCCTTTCTTGATGATGTTGTGCTTCTATGTGTTCGAGTCCGTTTGGTACTCGTTTCACGCTTTGCAGATGCGTATGATCTGTTCGCTACCGCGCAGGGCAATCTAGCGCTCCTCGCGGAAATAGTTCAGTCCCAGACTCTGCGGTGGCTGATCCTCCCTGCGCTGCCGCATGGATACGACGATCAGTACGATAGCGGTCACGATATACGGCACCACCTTGTAAATCTGTGTCGGCAGGAACGGAATCGGCAAACGCAGATAGAAAATCAGCAGTCCGCCGAACAGGATCGAGCCCCAAAGTGCATTGAGCGGTTTCCACAGACAGAAGATGACCAGCGCCACAGCGACCCAGCCTTCGCCGGAGAGACCCGTATGATTCCACACACTGCCCGCGATCGTCATCGTATAGACCATGCCGCCGACTGCGGAGATCCCGCCGCCGATGACAGTCGCCAGATAGCGATATTTGGTCACATGGATGCCCGCAGCGTCCGCGGTTGCCGGAGACTCTCCGACCGCACAGAGATTCAGCCCGCAGCGGGTTTTCGTCATCACATAAGCCATGATGATTGCTGCTGCAAAGCCTAGATATACAAAGAAATTGTAGCTGAACAGGATCGGTCCGACAACCGGAATATCCTGCAAAAACTTCGGTAAAACCGGATTCGCGAACGCGTCCTTGAGCGCGTTGCTGACGGTAACGTTGCCGCCGACCTTGAGACGCATCAGCTCTCCGACAAACTGACCCACACCGGTCCCGAAGATCGTCAGTGCCAGTCCGGTTACATTCTGGTTGGCGCGCAGCGTGATGGTCAAAAAGCTGAAGATCAGCGAGCCGATGACGCCTGCTGCAAAAGAAGCCAGCAGGGCGATGGCAACCGCGACCGCGCCGATGGCGTGATCCCCTGCAGCCTGTCCGTAGACAAAAGCGCCGCAGAGCCCAAAAGCACCGCCCATGAACATCAGACCTTCGACGCCGAGGTTCATATTGCCGGATTTTTCGGTCAGAATCTCGCCGGAGGTACCAAAAAGGAGTGGGGTTCCGTTGAGTACGGCAGCTCTGATCAAGCCGATGAGGTTTATATCCATGATTTATCCTCCTTTTCCTGATTGCGCCAGATGATGCGATAATTGATAAAGAACTCACAGGCCAGCATACATAAAAGAATGATGCCGGTGATGATATCCGCGATAGAGGCGGGAACACGCAGCGTCGTCTGCAGCCCGCTCGCGCCTTTTTCCAAAACAGCCAGAAGCAGTGAGATCGCAATCATCGCGAACGGATTGAACTGCGCCAGCCAGGCGACAACGATGGCCGTAAAGCCGACACCGCCCGCGACATCTGCATAGAGCGTCATATTCGTACCGGAACAAACCATGAAACCGATCAGTCCGCAGATGCCGCCCGATAGACAGGCTGTGCGGATCGTCACCTTCGCGACATTCATGCCTGCGTATCTTGCGGTGTTTTCGGATTCGCCGAGCACCGCGATCTCATAGCCCTGCTTGGTGTAATTCATGTAAATGTACATCCCTGCTGTCAGAAGCAGTACGATGATCCAGCCACAGTGGACGCCAAAAACCTTTGGCAGCACCGCCGCCTGGTCAAACATCGGAATGATCTGCGAGCCGGGCTTTCCCTCCCAGGGACCGCCCTGTAGCCAGCCGACAATCCCGATAGCGATGTAGTTCATCATCAGGGTGAACAGGGTTTCGTTTGTTCCCCAGCGAGCCTTGAAGCTTGCCGGAATCGCCGCCCATGCCGCGCCGAACAGGATCGAAAAGATACCCATCAAAAGCAGCAGAAGCGGAGACGGAATCGAACCCGCATAGTTCAATGCGAAGAAGCTCGCCGCAACCGCACCCATCGTGATCTGTCCTTCGCCGCCGATATTCCAGAAGCGCATTGCAAAGCATGGTGCCAGAGCCAGCGCAGTACCCAGCAGCGGCACCGCGATCTTGACAACCTGTTTGACGCCGGAGGCTTTGCCCAGTGAACTGCTCAAAATCGCGCCGTACGCAGTTATCGGGTTCGTACCGGCGATGAAAAATACCAGCCCGCCCAGTACGATCGCCAGCAGGAACGCCGCAGCGCGAATCAGCCAGACCTTGCTCTTAGGCATATCCTCACGTTTCGCAAGACGAATCAGAGGTGTTTTTTCGTTCATTTAGTTTTCCTCCTTTCCGCCATACTGCGTCATCAAGAGACCGATTTCTTCCTTGCTCGTCGTTCTCGCATCCACAATGCCGGAGACCCGACCACCGCAGAGGACAAGAATTTTATCGCAGAGCTCAAGCAGTACGTCCAGATCCTCGCCGACAAAGATAACGGCAACGCCCTTCTTTTTCTGCTCGGTCATTAAGTTATAGATCGTGTAAGAGGTATGAATGTCCAAGCCACGCACCGCGTACGCGCTCATCAGTACCGACGGCGCGGAAGCGATTTCTCTGCCGACCAGTACCTTCTGTACATTACCGCCGGAGAGCTTGCGTACCGGATAATCGATGTCCGGCGTCTTGACCTCCAGATTTTCGAGCACCTGCTCTGCCAGCTGCTCCGGCGCTTTGCGATCGATGAAGATTCCTTTGCTCCACGAACGCAGCAGCATATTGCCGGTCATCCCCATACCGCCGACCAGACCCATGCCGAGACGATCCTCCGGCACGAAAGCGAGTGCGACACCCGCGTCCTTGATCTCCATCGGTGTTTTGCCGACCAGCTCCTCCGGCGCTTTGCCCTCCGGCGAATAGATGATGGAACCGCCTGTCACATGTCTGAGTCCGGCGATCGTCTCCAAAAGCTCTTTTTGTCCGCTGCCTGCAATGCCCGCGATCCCGAGGATTTCGCCGCTGTAGGCGATAAAGCCGACATTGTCCAGCTTGGTCACACCCTCGCTGTCCCTGCAGGTCAGCCCGGCGATCGTCAGCCGCGGCTGCGGATTGACCGGCTCCGGTCTGTCGATATTCAGAGAAACCTTGCGTCCGACCATCATTTCGGTCAGCTTGCTTTCATCGGTTTCCGCTGTCTTGACCGTCGCGATATGCTGTCCTTTGCGCAGGACCGCGACCACATCGGAGATTTCCATCACCTCATTCAGCTTATGCGTAATGATGATGATCGACTTGCCGTCCTCTTTCATCGTGCGAAGTACCTGAAACAGCTTTTGCGTCTCCTGCGGCGTCAGCACTGCGGTCGGCTCGTCCAGAATCAAGATGTCCACGCCGCGATACAAAACCTTGAGAATCTCGACAGTCTGCTTTTCGGAGACAGACATTTCATAAATCTTTTTATCAGGATCGATTTCAAACCCATATCTTTGACTGATTGCTTTAACCTTTTCGGAAACCGCCCTGCGATCGAGCTTTCCCTCTTCCTTTAGACCCAGCACGATGTTCTCCGCTGCCGTAAAGACATCGATCAGCTTAAAATGCTGGTGGATCATGCCGATGCCGTTTGCGAAAGCGTCCTTGGGTGAGGCGATCGATACGGGCTTTCCGTCGATGAAAATCTGCCCTTCATCGGGAAAATAGATGCCGGCGAGCATATTCATCAGCGTCGTCTTGCCCGAGCCGTTTTCTCCGAGAAGCGACATGATGATGCCCTTATCCAGATATAAATCTACCTTGTCGTTAGCAATATTGCTGCCGAAGCGTTTTGTGATTCCCTTAAACTCTACTGCGTGAATTGTTTCCATTCGTTTCACCTTTTGCTCTTGTTTGCTCTGTCTTTTGTCGTGTGCTTGAAAATTCGCCTCGCGATATTTTCCACATAAATAATAAAACACCAAAAGAGGACTGAAAAAGTCCTCTTTCGACATTTCTATTCGTACGTTCTCTGCCCTTTAGTACTCTTCATTGAGCAAGGTAATGCCGTCGATTCTCTGCGCGAAGTACGGTGCAGACTGGAAGTAGGATTCATGGAACGCGCCATCGAATACCGCTTCCTCCTTGTCCGGCGTGAAGTCGCCGTCTGTATCCAGCGCGAACGCGGACTTCAGTTCCTTGCCGCCAACGGTGAACTTGGAAGTATCGAATACCTGGAGGGAACCATCCGCAAGAGCGGCCTCTACTTCCGCGAGCTTGTCAGCAGTGCCTGCTGCCGCAACGTTTTCGTTTAAGTCAGTCAGCTTGACATCTCCGTCAGCATAGCCGTGCTGCTTGTAGTCCTGTTCGACCTTACCGCCGTTAACGATCGTTTCAATCACATAAACCATGTAGTTAGTCCAGTCGATTCTGGAAGATACGATGGAAGCGTCCTGCGCGACATCGCTCATATCCAGATTATATCCCACGTGGTAAACACCGTTTTTCTGCGCGGTGGTTGCCGGTGTCGTGGAGTCGGAGTGCTGAGAAATCAGAACCGCGCCCTTGTCGATCAGATCCTGCGCCGCGTTGGCTTCCATAGTCGGGTCTCCCCAAGAACCGATGAATTCGACCATCATGGTCGCGGACGGGCAAACGCTCTGTGCACCGAGGAAAAATGCCGTATAGCCGGAGATAACTTCTGCGAAGGTGTAAGCGCCTACATAACCGATGACCGCTTTGTCAGCCTTGATCTCGCCGTTGTCAATCATTTCCTGCAGCTTCATACCAGCGGCAACGCCTGCCAGATATCTGCCTTCATAAACAGACGGGAAAGCGTTAACAGTATTATCTAAATCGTCTTTCCAGGAGTTTTCGTTTGTCATGCCGACGAAAACAGTGTCCGGATATTCCGGCGCAACCGTCAGCATCGCCGGTTCCATACCGTAGGAGTTACAGAATACCGCGATGCAGCCTGCGTCACCGAGGTCGCGGCAGTCCGTTGCGACCGGGTCTCCTTCCGGGTGGTTATAGGTATAAGTCCATGCAATGTTGATGCCCTTTGCCGCCAGCTGTTCCTTTGCAGCATCAGCAGCCATGTAGAAGTTTCTGTCGTAAGCAGCGTTCTCATCGCCGATACAGATCATGCCTACATTATATACTTCACCTTCCGCATCGCCGCCGTTGTCGCCGCTGCCGCATGCCGCCAGTGAAAAGACCATGACAAGCACTAATAAAACACTTAAAAGCTTTTTCATTTCCTCTCCTTTTTTTCCTTCGTAATCACTTCAAAGAATTTTGTCGTTTTGATGTGAATATTATAATCCTCCTGTGAAGACGAAACAAGGAAAATCCGTATATTTTGCTATATTTTTTTGAAATGCAAAAACAATGTTCGTATTATGGCGAACATTGTTTTTGTATTTACATTTTTTAAATGCCTATAGCTAGGTTTAATTATTCTAAAATAGATGACATTTGCAAATGGATTTGGAACGTCTGCAATTGATATGTTTTATAGAAATGGTCGACCTGTTATTGCATTAATATATGAGTTTTTTTATTTGACTGGCTTACCTACAAATATGTTTTATTATATTTCATCAGCAGTGGCTTTGCTTTTCCTTGGGATAGCCATATGGATTATGCAAAAAATATTACAAACATATTCGGTAACAGAGAATCGCAGAATATTGATAAGTTTTATTTCAATCGCAAACATATTCATAATCGAATATTTTATGTTTGTCGAAAAATGTGGGTTTATGTTAGCAATTTTGCTAAATATAGTTGG
>OLNF01003836.1_pt1 | contig 10656 bp, 9 predicted proteins | sample 1673061 | NCBI WGS metagenome assembly OLNF01 (sample SAMEA3136751, study PRJEB25190) | human gut metagenome | reverse complement strand
CGCTGGGGTGGGACCCTGCTGCCGCAGGCAGTAGGGCGGGCGATGGAATGGCCCGTTTCACTTGCGTGGGAATGCCGCGCTGCCCGGTTGGGCGTTAGCAGCTGGGGCTTGTGATGGCGGGGCAAGAATGCTATAATTATACTGTATTTCTGCACGACTTTGCGAATTTTCCACAGAAGGGAGGGGCGGCGGTTGAAAAGACGACGGTTTCTGGTGCTGAGTGCAGGCTGCATGATGGGCCTGCTCTCGGCGTGCGGCCTTCCGATGTCGGAAAATGTGCAGGTGGAGGAGCTGCTGCGTGCCCCGCGCCTTCCGGGCGACTATGGTGCACTGCAAAATGCCCTGAACGAATGGCTGGGGGAGAGCGCCCAGCTGAAATACCCGATGCAGGGGGAGCTGCTCTCGCCGTTCCTTTTGCAGGATCTGGATGGTGACGGCCAGCAGGATGCCGCTGTTCTCTACACCACGGCCCAGAGCTCCAACGTCTGCATTGCATTTTTGCAGAAGGATGCCGCAGGCGTGTGGCAGGTCCGCCAGAGCATCGAGGGTCTGGCGGATACAGTGGACAATGTCCGGCTGGCACAGCTGCAGGATGGTGCCGCCACCCAGCTGGTGGTGGGGTACCTCGCCGCGCAGGGGGACAGCTATCTGGCGGTGTACTCCTACGAGAACGGCACGGTCAATGCCATTCTGGAACAGTCCTATGAGCAGTATCTGGTGGAGGATATCACCGGCGGCGGCAACGAGGATCTGATCCTGATGTCCACGCTGGAGGACGGCGGGGTGCAGATCGAGCTGCTGACCGTTGACCGGGACGGGATGTTCCAGCAGGTGGCTGTCATGGGCCTTTCGGCAGATAAGTTCTCGGGCTGCGCCGCTGTGGCGGCGGGCCTGGGAGCGGACGGCAAGCGCTATCTGGTGCTGGACGGCTGGACCGGCCTTTCGGGCAACAATCTTGCCACGGTGCTGCTCTACTTCGATGAGGAAAGCCAGCAGATGCTGCCCGCCGAGCAGATCAGCACCAGTGAGCTGTACAATGCGTCCCTGCGCAATGTCTCCACGCTGGTCAGCCGGGATCTGGACGGTGACGGCATCGTGGAGATCCCCACCCAGCCTGACGAAGCGGGCCTGCTGAACCTGAGCCAGAGCCGACGAATGGATTTTATCGTCTGGATGGACTACACCAGCCCGGAGCCGGAAAAGAGCTTCGGCCTGTTGGACGAGGAGAGCAGCTGCTACATTGAGCTGCCTGCCGAGTGGGAGGGCAACCTGATGCTCACTGACAGCGCTGAGGGAGAGGAAGCTGTGGAGCTGCACACAGTGGACGAGGGCAAGCTGGTGCTGACCATGCGCCTGGTTCCTTCCAGCGAGAGCGCGGCGGGCTGGACCCGCCTGGGCGTGGTGGCATCCCGCCAGATGCAGGCCAGGTTCGGGCCGGACGTGGTGCTGAAGGATCAGAGCTATCGACTGTCCCGGTCGTTGTACCGGTTGAATTGATGATGCCGCTCAGTTTTGCAGAAGTTTACCGGATGCAGGCTGGGTGTTCTGAGGTGAAATGCTTCTCCGTGTGCTCTTGGGCAGAGGGAGAAGGCAGAAAAATATGGAGGTCTTAGATGGTCAAGGTACTTGTGGTAGAGGATGAAGCCAGCATCCGCGAGATGATCGCGCTAAACCTGCGGCTGGCGGGGATGGAGGCGGTGGAGGCCGACAGCGCCGAAGCCGCCCTGCCTCTGCTGGAGCAGAAGCCCGGCTGTGATGCTGCCATTCTGGATGTGATGCTGCCCGGCATGAATGGGTTCTCGCTCTGCGAGACCATCCGCCGCACCGACCAGAAGATCGGCATCATCATCCTGAGCGCCAAGGGGCAGGAGCAGGACAAGATCCGCGGCCTGTCCATCGGTGCGGATGACTATATGACCAAGCCCTTCAGCGTCAGTGAGCTGCTGGCCCGTGTGGAGGCCCTCTGCCGCCGGGTGGGCCGCTCGGGCGGCGGCTCCGCTGCAGACGAAAATGCCCCCACCACACTGGTCAGCGGGGAATTTGTGCTGGATGAGAACCGCCGTGTTCTCCTCAAGGCCGGGCGGCAGATCGAGCTGACCCAGGTGGAGTTCCAGATCATGGAGCTGTTCTTCCACAACCCCGGCATCGCGCTGGTGCGGGAAAAGATCCTGAAAGGCGTGTGGGGTGAGAACTACTTCGGCGATGTGAAGATCGTGGATGTGAACATCCGCCGTCTGCGGATGAAGGTAGAGGATGAGCCCAGCCACCCCACCCACATTATGACAGTGTGGGGCTACGGCTACCGTTGGGAGGAGTAAAGAAAAACCTCTCAGTTGCGCTGTACTCGACCGCTCTCCCAATAGGAGAGCCGGGATTACTGACAGAAAGGAGGAAAAGCAATGCGCAGTGGTATTACCAACCGCTGGCTGCGGGGAAGCCTGTTCCTGACCGTGCTGCTGGTGCTGCTGGTGGAGAGCATGTTCGTGTACAACTTCGGCCGCAGCTACTACAACAGCGTCCAGCAGACCATGATGCGGCGTTTTTCCTCCATCAACGGTCAGCTGAAAATGTACACCGGCGACACGGCCCAGAAGACCGCGGCCAACCGCAGTGTGGCCCTGCGCCGGATGGTGGAGCAGTTTGCGGATAAAGACAAATATGAGTTCATGCTGCTGGACGGTTACGGCGGCGTGATCGCCTCCTCCAGCGGCACAGGTGCGGACGGCATCGTGGTGCAGGACGATTTTAACAAGGCGCAGGATGCACCGGACGGCGTGGGTGTGGCCATCTACCGCACCGCCAGCGGGGAAACGGTCATGGCCGTATGCAGTCTGGTGCCCTATGCGGCCGAGGACGTGGCTGCCATGCGCCTTGTCACCAGTTTGACGCTGGTGCAGGCGCAGCTGAAGAGCGTTTTCATCATCAGCCTGATCGTGGTGGCGGCCATTCTGGGCTTTACAGTGGCCTCTGGCCTGTACTTTGTGCGGGGCATCGTGGTGCCGCTGGGGCAGGTGGAGCGGATCGCCGCCAGCATCGCCCGGGGAGAACTGGATGTCCGCCTGCCTGTGACCGGTGACGAGCGGGACGAGGTGGACCGCCTGCGCGGCACCATCAATCAGATGGCCGAGGGGCTGGAAGAGACGGAGAAGATGAAGAACGAATTCATCAGCTCGGTCTCCCATGAGCTGCGCACGCCGCTCACCTCCATCCGGGGCTGGGTGGAGACCCTGCGCACCCTGGATGACCCCACCGATGAGAACTACCGCAAGGGGCTGGAGATCATCAACAACGAGACCGCCCGCCTGTACAACATGGTGGAGGAGCTGCTGGATTTCAGCCGCCTGCAGAATGGCCGCCTGAAAATGGAGTGCCGCCCCCTGGATCTTGTGGCCGAGCTGACGGACGCGGTCCTTTTCTGTGAAGCGCGCATCCAGCGGGAGGGGCTTCTGCTGACCTATGCGGAGCCGGAGGAGATGATCCCGGTCTACGCCGACCCCGACCGCCTGCGGCAGGTGTTCATCAACATTCTGGACAATGCCATCAAGTATTCGGCCCCCGGCGGACGCATCACGGTCAAGATCTGGCAGGGCGAGTACAAAGCCTTCATCGAGATCATCGATCAGGGCCGCGGCATCCCGCCGGAGGATCTGGAAAACGTCAAGACCAAGTTTTACAAGGGCAGCAACTCGGTGCGGGGCAGCGGCATCGGCCTTGCGCTGGTGGATTCCATTATGACCGCACTGGACGGCACCATGGACCTCAAGAGCACGCTGGGCCGGGGCACAGTGGTCACCCTGGGCCTGCCGATCTACAAACGATAAGAGATTGTCCATATTTATCTGGTAAGATAGAGGGGCAGTTTTTACGATAGAGAGGGGCCGCAGCGCCCCATAGGAGAGCCAATGAATCAACCGAACAAGGAACGCTTCAAGACGAGTGTGGGCGGGCAGGCCCTGATGGAGGGCATTATGATGCGGGGCCCGAAAAACATCTGCTGTGCTGTCCGCAAGCCCGATGGAACCATTGAGACCAAGGTCGAGCCCACCCCCACCCACGGCGTGTGGACGAAGATCCCGCTGGTGCGGGGAGCCATCTCGATGATCGAAAGCCTGATCATGGGATACAAGTACATGATGTACTCGGCACAGGTGAGCATGGGGGACGACTACGACCCCGCCGAAGAGGAGACCGCCTTTGAAAAATGGGTGGGCGACCATCTGGGCAAAAAGGCCGAAGATATCCTGCTGGCGGCGGCTGCCGTGATCGGCGGGCTGTTTGCCATCCTGCTCTTCACCGTTCTGCCCACGGTGCTGGTGGGCGGCCTGAACCATCTGGTGCCGCTGGGCCGCTGGGCCAAGGTGGTGCTGGAGGCGGTGCTCAAGGTCGCCATCTTCCTGACCTACATGGCCGCCATCTCCCGGATGAAGGAGATCCACCGGGTGTTCGAGTACCACGGGGCCGAGCACAAGACCATTGCCTGCTACGAGGCCGGAGACCCCCTCACGGTGGAGAATGTCCGCAAATATACCCGCTTCCACCCCCGGTGCGGCACCAGCTTTTTGATCCTGGTGGTCATCGTCAGCGTGTTCCTGTACAGCGTGCTGCCCTGGTCCAGCACCAGCCTGCGGGTGGTGTTCAAGCTGCTGCTCCTGCCGCTGGTCATGGGCATCAGCTACGAGCTGCTCAAGTGGTGCGGCCGGTCGGACAACATCGCCACCCGCATCATCCGGCAGCCCGGCATCTGGGTGCAGCATCTGACCGTGTTTGAGCCGGACGACAGCATGATCGAGGTGGCCATTGCCGCCGTCACGCCGGTCCTGCCCGAGGACCCGGAGGACGGCAGATGGTAACCGCAGGGATGCTGCCCCGGGCAGCAGTCCGGGAGGTGGAGGCACGCCTGCGCGCCGCAGGCTGCCCCGATGCAGATTTTGACGCGGCCGAGCTCTTCCGGCTGACAGCGGGCGGGGATGCCCGCCTTGCCGATGCTCCGCTGGGCGCAGAGCAGGCAGAGCGGTTGGAAGCCCTGACGGCCCGCCGCGCGGCCCGGGAGCCTTTGCAGTACCTCTGCGGCAGCTGGCCCTTCCTTGACTTTGAGCTGGCTGTCGGCCCCGGCGTGCTCTGCCCCCGGGCCGATACTGAGGTGGTGGCCGAAGCCGCCGCCGGAATGCTGGCTGGGGTGGAGGCACCCCGGGTGCTCGACCTCTGTGCCGGCACGGGCTGTTTGGGGCTGGGCGTGAAGCGCTTCTGCTCGGCGGCACAGGTCACCAGTCTGGAGAAGAGCCCTGCGGCATACCGCTATCTGGAGCAGAACGCCCATCTCTCCCCGGTACTGACCATCACCCCGGTGCGGGGGGATCTGTTCACCTACTGGCAGACCCTGCCGGAGGGGCAGCTCGACCTCATTGTGTCGAACCCGCCTTACCTGACCGCCGCCGAGATGGGCGCACTGCAGCCCGAGGTGGCGCAGGAGCCTGCCATGGCGCTGGAAGCGGGGGAGGATGGGCTGGTATTTTACCGCGCCATTGCGGAACACTACCAGAAAGCTCTGCGCCCCGGCGGTGCCCTTGCCCTGGAGATCGGCTGGCAGCAGCGGGAAGCTGTAACGGCCCTGCTTGCCGCCAACGGGTGGACGGACATCGTGTGCAGAAAAGACTTTGGCGGCAATGACCGCTGTGTGATGGCGAGAAAACAATAAAAATATCTACAACTTCCTGTTGTAATATCTGTAAAATGTGTTATACTAGTACCGAAAGAATTGGAATGCCCGCGCCTGCGTTTGGCCGCACCGCGCCGGGAACAGATGACAAAGGAGCATGACACTATGGCAAAAAATCAGAACAACAACGTTGCCTCGGCGACCCAGAAGACCGATCCCGGTGCCAAGAAGGATGCGCTGGCCACGGCACTGGCCCAGATCGAAAAGCAGTTCGGCAAGGGCGCTGTGATGAAGCTGGGCGACAACGCCGCCATGCAGGTGGATGCCATCTCGACCGGCAGCATCGGCCTGGATCTGGCACTGGGCGTGGGCGGCGTGCCCCGGGGCCGCATCATTGAGGTGTACGGCCCTGAATCCAGTGGTAAGACCACGCTGGCCCTGCATGTTCTGGCCGAAGCCCAGAAGAAGGGCGGCGATGTTGCCTTCATCGACGTGGAGCACGCGCTGGATCCTGTGTATGCCGAGGCGCTGGGTGTGGATATCAACAACCTGCTGGTCAGCCAGCCCGATACCGGTGAGCAGGCCATGGAGATCTGCGAGGCGCTGGTGCGCTCCGGTGCCATTGATGCTATCGTTGTGGACTCTGTTGCCGCCATGGTGCCCCGCGCTGAGATCGAGGGCGAGATGGGCGACAGCCATGTGGGCCTGCAGGCCCGCCTGATGAGCCAGGCCATGCGCAAGCTGACCAGCGTCATCGGCAAGACCAACACCGTCTGCATCTTCATCAACCAGCTGCGTGAAAAGGTTGGCGTGGTCTACGGCAACCCCGAGGTCACCACCGGCGGCCGCGCCCTGAAGTATTATTCCTCTGTCCGCATCGATATCCGCCGCGTGGAGGGCCTGAAGGATTCCTCCGGCCAGTTCATCGGCAACCACACCCGCGCCAAGATCGTCAAGAACAAGGTGGCTCCTCCGTTCCGTGAGGCGGAGTTCGACATCATGTTCGGCGAGGGCATCTCCAAGATGAGTGAGCTCATCGATCTGGGTGTCAAGCTGGGCATCGTTCAGAAGAGCGGTGCATGGTTCAACTACGGTGATATCCGCCTGGGTCAGGGCCGCGACAATGCCAAGCAGTTCCTACGCGATAACCCCGAGATCGCCAACGATATCGAGGGTCAGGTGCGCGCCAATGCCGACAAGCTCTATGCCACCCGCCGCCCGGGGGGCAAGGCTGCTGCCGCCCCTGCAGAGGGGGAACCGGCTGCTCCTGCCACAGCAAAGGAGCCGGTGGTCAAGGCTCCCGCCCGCAGCAGCGAGAGTGAGCTGGATATCATGGTGGAAGAGTAAATGGCCTTTTACAGCCGTGGCCGCCGCCCGCTGGCCGAAGAGGAAAAATCCACCGATGCCGCCAAGGCCCGCACCCGGGCCATGGAGCTGCTGGCCGGGCAGGAGCTTTCCTCGGGCCAGCTGTATGAGCGGCTGAACCGCCGCTATACCCAGCAGACCAGTGCCGCCGTGGTGGCAGAGATGGTGCAGCGGGAGTATATCAACGATGCCCGCTATGCCGAGACCCGTGCCCACGCCCTGCTGGCGGCAAAAAAGAGCCGCCGCGCCGCTGCCCAGCATCTGCGGCAGAAGGGCCTGGCCGCAGGCGAGATCCAGCAGGCGCTGGATGCTGTTTACACCCCCGATGTTTCCGGCGAGGACCCGGAGCTGGAAGCCGCCACCGCTCTGGTGGAAGGGCATTACCGCAAAAAGCTGGAAGCGGGCCGCAGGGATCTGGTCATTGCGGCCCTGCAGCGGCGGGGATTTTCGTATTCCGTCATTAAGGAAGCCATTCGGCGAATTGAAGAGGAATAAGTGATCCTTGGTACAACCTCTCAGTCTCGCATCCGCTCGACAGCTCCCCTAGTAGGGGAGCCCTTGGCAAAATCGGAAACTTTCCCTTACTGCCAAGGCCTCTCCTACTAGGAGAGGTGGCATTGCGAAGCAATGACGGAGAGGTTATACAACGGAGATTTGACAAACAGGAAAGAGAGTACCCCTTTTTATGAAAATTGCATGTATTTCCCTTGGCTGCCCCAAGAACCAGGTCGATCTGGACGTGATGGTGCACATCCTGCTTTCGGCCGGTCACGAGACGGTAGCCGACCTGGGTGAAGCCGATGTTATTCTGGTCAACACCTGCGGCTTTATCGAGAGCGCCAAGACCGAGGCCATTGAGAACATTCTGGAGGCCTGCGCCTACAAGCAGCAGAACCCGGAGCTGAAGGTCATCGTCACCGGCTGCCTGGCCGAGCGTTACCGCAGCCAGATCGAGGAGGAGATCCCCGAGGTGGACGCTGTGGTGGGCTGTGCCTCCAACAAGGCCATTGACACCATCGTGGCCCGCCTGTTCCACGGTGAGAACCATCTGGAAAGCTACGGTGCTAAAAAGGACTTCCCGCTGGGCGGCAAGCGTGTCATCGGCACGCCTGCCCACTATGCGTACTTAAAGATCGCAGAGGGCTGCAACAACCGCTGCCACTACTGCGCCATCCCCGGCATCCGCGGCCCGCTGCACAGCCGCGATATGGCCGACTGCGTGGCCGAAGCCCGCTGGCTGGCCGGTGAGGGCGTGAAGGAGCTGATCGTGGTGGCGCAGGATCCCACCGCCTACGGCGAGGACTGGGGCAAGCCCGGCAGCATCTGTGAGCTGCTGGACAAGCTGAACAAGGTGCCGGGCCTTGAGTGGATCCGCATCATGTACGCCTACCCGGAGCGCATCACCGATGACTTTATTGCTGCCATGAAGCGGAACGAGAAGGTGGTGCCTTACCTCGACCTGCCCATCCAGCACTGCAACGATACCATCCTCAAAAACATGAATCGCCGCTCCAACCGCGCAGAGCTGCTGGTTACTTGGCAATGGGCGGAAGAGTAGCGGATGATTTCTATTATTACCGTGAACAAGCCAAATTCCGCATGGACGATTTGGAAGGGGCTTTGTCGGATATCCGCCAAGCCATGGCGATTGCCCCGCAAGAGGCGATGTATCCGGCAGAAGAGGCATCCATTCTTATTCGCCAGAAAAAGTATGAAGAGGCTTTGAATAGTTTGGATAAGGCGATTGCGCTTGTCCCGGATTTCGCAGCTTGCTATCGCCTGCGAGGGGTTTGTTATCAGCGGATGGGAAAAGAGGCAGAAGCCAAAGCCGCTTTGGAAAAGGCGAAAGAGTTGGGCGACCCGACAGCAGGGAAATTGCTCAAGTGACAAGATTATTCAGATAGTTTAGGTTTTGCTAAATCTAAAGTTAATTAAAAATTTACAAGTAGTTATGGATTACATTAAGACGCCTTTTACTTCAAAGATGCTATTATCTTTGCTTATGGCTGGCTCTATCAGCGGTGCGTATGCAGAATCAAGCATTGGTGTGTTGGAGAAAAGTTTGCCTGTAATCAACCAGAGTAATGGTTCCGTTACAGGTGTGGTGACAGATGAGATGGGACCCGTGATTGGAGCTTCCGTTGTAGTAAAAGGAACAACCAACGGCACAGTGACCGACATGGATGGAAAGTTCACCATTTCGGGAGTGAGCAAGGGAGCAGTGCTCCAGATTTCTTACGTGGGCTATCAGACACAAGAAGTTGTTTGGAATGGCCGTGGAGTGTTGAACATCCAGTTGCAGAGCGACTCACAGGACTTGGACGAAGTGGTAGTCGTTGCCTATGGAACAACCAAGAAATCCTCTTTCACGGGATCTGCCAGCGTGGTTAAGTCAGAGCAGTTGGAAAAGATTTCCGGAACAGGTTTCGCTGAAGCATTGCAGGGAATGAGTGCCGGTGTCAACGTCTCCAACAACGAAGGAAACCCGGGTGGTGACACTCGTATCCAGATTCGTGGTATCAGCTCCATGTCAGGACAATCTTCTCCGTTGATTATCGTGGACGGAATGCCTTATGATGGAAGTTTGAACACAATCGCCCCGACTGATATTGAATCTATGACAGTGTTGAAGGATGCTGCAGCTGCTTCTTTGTATGGTTCTCGTGCAGCCAACGGTGTTGTGGTTGTGACTACCAAGAAAGGTAAATCCGGCAAGCCGACTCTTAACTTCCGCGGTGCTTGGGGAACTTCCGACAATGCGGTGAAGAATCCGGTGAAGGCTGACCCATATCAACAATTGACAAATACTTGGCAAGCTATTTACAACGATAAATATTATTTGGAAGGTTTGGACCCGAAAGCTGCTGGCGATTATGCTTCACAGACAGTTTTGGGCCACATGGTCAATCCTCGTGTCAACTCAAAAGGCGAAACAGTTTATGTGACTCCGTTTAAGTGGACGGGCGACGCTTCCAACTATGTGTTGCACGATGGCAACGGCAATGGTTATGTGAATCCGAACTTGGAAATGGTTTGGGATGAGAGCGACTACGATTGGTACGGAGCAGTCTTTTCACGCAAGTTGCGCCAAGATTACGGAATCGACTTGAGCGGTGCCACAGAGAACGGAAAGACACAATACTTCACCTCTCTCTCTTTCTTGGATGATAAAGGTTATGCCAACCAGCAATACTACAAACGTTATTCATTCCGTGCGAACGTGACCAGCGAAATCACCAACTGGTTGCAGATGGGCGGAAGCTTGGCTTATTCTTATTACCGCCAGAACAACTCAGGAGCCAACCGTGCCTTGGTATTCTCCAACACGTTGAACTCTCCGTGGTTGAGAAACGAAGATAACACGGCATGGTACACATCCCAAAAGACTGGCGAGCGCATCTATGACTTTGCGGAAAACAGTGCCAACTTCTTCGGAATCCACGTGTTGAACAATGCGGGCGACTATTGGAACAACCCGAACGATGATAACTTCGACAACTACGATGGCAACATGGTGACTGCCCATTACTTCGCAGACTTCAAATTGCCGTTCGACTTGAAGTTCAAGACTGCTGTCAATTTGGATGACATCACCAAGAGCAGATACACCTACGATTCCGCTATTCACGGTGAAG
>OLNF01003828.1_pt1 | contig 10666 bp, 3 predicted proteins | sample 1673061 | NCBI WGS metagenome assembly OLNF01 (sample SAMEA3136751, study PRJEB25190) | human gut metagenome | reverse complement strand
TGCACTGATTCTGACGACGATCATCGTCAGCGTCGTGAACCTCGCAACCGACATTGTTTACGCGTTTATCGATCCGCGTATCAAGTCCCAGTATGTGAAACTTCTGAACCTGATGGGAAAAAGGTCCGTTGGTGATCACGCCCATTTTCACTCCGGCAGCTTCGCATTCGTCCAGCAGTTGTGTCATTACCCCTGAAACATGAAGATGGGACTGATTCTCTTTATATCTCTTCTGGAAGAGCTCTGCCTGCTCTCTGGTAAAGGGAATTCCCAGGTCTTTCATAGTATTTTCAATTCTGTAAATCCGGGATTCATGAATGGAAACCTGTCCACTCTCGCTGAACAGAAACATTTCAGCGCTTCTTTTCCCGAAAATCCGGTAAAACAGCTCCGGATCCGGAAGCTTCCTGCCCAGACTGAACTCACAGGCTGTAAGCAACGGCTCCATCTGGCTGTATAAAGTATCATCTATATCAAAAACAAGCGAAAGTTCTTTCTTCATTTTACACTCTTTTCTTTTGTTTAACTTTAACCCGACATTTCATTATACCTTTTTTTGTCCAACTACGCAATAAGCAGAAAAGAAGAAGAGGATGTGAAGAAATGAGGTTACTGTTCAGGTCATAGAAAGCATTGATATGTATGCTGTAGATCAAATATATAAATTCATGTTGTATAGCATGATCAAAAACATAATTCCTTTTTCCAACGGTTATTTCTTTTTTAGCAAAAAATAAAAATATTTTATTTTCAGGTGAAAGGATTTTCCATTTTATGTCTTTTAACATATAAAGGTGTGTGAATGTATTTTTTCACCATGAATAAAAGGAGGGTAAAGGGATGAAGAAAAAACGAATACAGCAATGGATTGCAATGCTGCTGTCGGTGGCGTTGCTGACCGGCACAATGGAAACCACAGGATTTGCGCAGTCTTTGAATCAGGATGCTCCGGTTCAGGAAGACCAGGAGGAGTTTCAGGCAATATCAGAAGAGGTCTGGGATCAGGTCAATGCCAAAACCTATACCCAGGAGGTAAAATCGACAGAAGAGGCTCAGGGAGTGCGTGCATCCAGCGAATCGGACAATCTGCTGGTGACAGCAGCTGACAGCACTCTAAACAGAATCACAGCTGGCTCAGTAGCCAGTGCAGGTACCGAAAAGTTTGGATTGTACGATTCCAGCCTGAAAGAATTAGACGTTTATAATACGAAAGTAGTAGATCTGAAGAGCGTTAAGATGGAGCGCCTTACGGTATATGCAGAGGATGGGAAGAGCGTTTCCCTGCGTATGGACGATCAGACCAGCATCCCGGAGGTGATCCTTACAGGAAAGGGTAAGGTTGTGATAGAAGGAAGCGGAGCTTTTGGTATGATCCGTGCAAAAGATCCTCTTTCTCAGCTGACCATCCGTGCTACCGGTTCTGTAAAAAATGAATCGGAAAAAGCGATTTCACTGGAAGAGCCAGATGGAAACAGTGGAGAGCTTTTGCCAGGAGAACAAAAAGAACTGGTTCTTACCGGTTATCTGATCCGCTTTATAGCAGACGGCGAAGAGCTGGAAACTAAGGTAGAAGAGCCGGGAGCAGTTATCGAATTCCCACAGTCTGTACCGGAAAAGGAAGGCTATATCTTTACTTCCTGGTACAAAGACGAAGGCTTTACAGAAACGGCTTCCCAGTTTGAAGTGGCTGACGGTCAGACTGACTATTATGCAAGATATATTTCGGAAGAAGAGGCTGTTACAGTACACTTTGATACACAGGGTGGAACTACATTGGCACCTATTACCATGGCAAAGGGAGAAAGCCTTCTCTCCAGACCTGTGGAGGAAATCTATACCAGCCAGGAGGGCTATACCTTTGGCGGTTGGTGTGTGAATCCGGAATGTACAGAAGCTTTTGCATATTCCCAGCCTGTAGAAGATGATTTGACCTTATATGCATTTTTCATATCAGATGAGATTCAGCAGGAAGAAAAAGAAGGAAACACAGCAGAGTTAACTGACTTTGAATGGAATGGAAAAATTCCCCTTACTGTAAAAGAGGGAATGACTCCTGATGAAATAAAAGCAGATGTGACTGTGAAAGCCGGAGCAGGAGAAGATGCACCGGAGATTAAGATCACAGAAGAAGAAGGAAAATATTTCCTGTCAGGAAACAATTATGAAAAAGACGGGGAAACCGGATTTGAGCCAGGTTCCACCTTTAGCCTGATAGCAGATGGAGATGTCCATTTTGCGGATTACAGCGAAGAGATCACCACTCTTGTAGTAGCTGTATATAAAGAACAGATCGAGAATGTAGTATTTGCAGATAATATGACTTATGTTCTCTGGGACGATGTGATCAGCTACGTGCCGGCACAGGAGTCTGAGGAAGGTCAGGCAGAGGATGCAAAGATCGATGAAGAGCAGGCAGACAAAAGTGCAGATGACCAGACCAATGCCGAGCAGGCAGAGGACGTTCAAAGTGCAGACGACCAGGCTGATGCCGAGCAGGCAGAGGACGTTCAAAGTGCAGATGATCAGACAGATACTGATCAGACTGAGAAAACGAAGAGCGAAGATATTCAGACCGAAGAGGATTCACAAGATGACAGCGCAGCTCTGGATACTCAGTCCGTGGCTTCCACAGAAACAGATGAAACCGGTGATGAGACTGGTTCGGAATGGGAAATGCCGGCCTACATCCCTGGTGAGATCGTAGTAAAAGGGGACAGCGATTATAAAGAAGGGGATCTGGTAGCATTTTATGACGGCGAGATCGGCCGGGATGAAAAGACCATGGATTCCTATATAGATGGTTCTTATGATGGTTATGTTCTTTATGCGAAAGTGGTAAAAGCAGAACCCACAGAAGAAGGCACAAAAATCACATTCCAGTACGCAAGTCCGGAAGAATACCTGTCCGATTTTGATGTACATATGACAGAGGATGCAGATCTGGAACAGGAACTGACCCAGGAAGATCTGGAAGTACTGACCTCCAGACTGACAAGGCAGGTCGAGGAAAATGAAGAGCTAAAAGCCCAGCTGCTGGTTTCTGTGATGAGTTCCCAGAAAACACAGGATCTTCTCAATGAGAAATACGGAGATGGTGTTTATTCCCTTGCAGCAATGAGCGCAAGGCTGAAGCTGAATAAGCCATCTGTCAGCCTCTCTGTTTCCGGAAGTGCCGTGACGGCAGAAATCAGTGTCTCTGCAGTAGCGACAATTTCCAAAGATGGTCAGACACTTATGACCATCGAGCCAAAGCTTTCCTTTACCCAGACCCTGGAAGTAAAGATGAATGTCAATGGTGGAAAATTCTGGATCGATATGTCCGTATCCTTCCTGTCCACTACGAAAATTGCGCTGACCATATCAGCCACCTCAGGTGGAGATGTCTCTGTTTTTGAAGATGCAAAAGAGACACTGGAAGAACTGGTAAAACCAGAGGGAATTAAAAGCAGCTACGAAGAATATGACAAGTCCGTGCAGGATCTGATGGATACAATGACTTCCATTGTACAGACCTCGCTGGACTACAACGATCTGTTTGATATTACCTTACTGAATCTTCGCTACTCCTTCTATGGAATCATTACCATTGGTGTGGAAGTTCACTTTGTAGGGCAGATCGGTGTGCTTGCCACATTTGGAATTGAGATCGTGGCAAAGAGCGGAGAGCGAATTGGATTTAACTACAATTTCCTGAAATTCAAAGGAAAATCCTATACAGAAAAGCTGGACAGTTCTGTAACCAACAATATTTACCTAATTGGAAAAGTTGGCGTCCGTGTAGGGGTGCGGCTGATCTTGTCCATCACGATCTGCGGAATTGTTCAGACCAGCATCACGGGAAGCCTGTATCTGTATGCAGAACTGACGGGAGTGTTCTTCTTCACCGCAAACCTGTTGACAGGTGCAAATTCCAGTCTTGGGGCACTACATTTTGAAGTGGGAATTGATGTTGTGGTAACCCTTACTCTGAAGGTAAGACTGATCTTCAAAACCATCCGCAAAGACTGGACGGTATACACTGGTCGCTGGCCGCTGTGGTCAAAATCTGTTTCCAGCAAGCTAAGCTATGTAGATGAGGCAAAGCTGGACAAGGAATGGGAAACACAGACAGAAAATGCAGACCACAGATCCATGTTCGGATTTACCACCATTCCTATGAAAACCTGGGATCTGATGGGCGGCAAATGTACCGAAAACGCTCTTCTTAGCGGAAAAGCTGCCGGAAAAGGCGGAAATGTAAAAATTACCATAGAAAATCTTGTGGTAAATGGAGAAGCTGTTTCGGCGGGAAATCCAAAAGAAAACTTATTTACAGTGGGTGATTCTTCCAAGGGACAGAATCCGGTTGCCGTTTATATGGATGAAAACCTTGCAGCAGAGCAGCTTTGCGAGGAAGCAGAACTGGATATGGTATTTACCTATGAAAATAACAGCAGTTCTGCTCTTGTGAAAAAGCAGGTGAAGCGTTTCCATCTGAAAAAGAAATGCTCCATCGCTTCCACCACACAGAATGTAAAGGTAGTGCTTTACGACTGGTGTGCAAGAAACTGGGATCTGGAACCGGCATCCTGGGATGGCGCAGAAGTTTATTCTACTTCGTTTGTAAGCAGCCGTATGCTGGGTATGGGATATGAACCTACTGCCACCGGGACACTGGATCTTGGAGCTATTGTCACAGCTGCACAAACTGCTTATCCAGAACTTACTTCCTACAGCTATGGCTGGGCAGAACCAAATGGGGACGGCACCAGAGCTAATATTCAGTACAGTGTGCCAAGATACAGCGACTTCTGTTATATGACAACAGAAAATGGCGTGGTACGCTATGATGTGCGGGCAAATACAGAAGTCTACGATGCCACTTATTATCTCTATGTAAACCGCTTTGAAGGATATGAGGATAGCGTACGTTATCATATCCGTCTGGATGGGGCAAGAGAGGAAGACAGCTATGAATTTACCACCCGCCTCACAGAAAATGGGGAGGAAAAGACCTTTACCAGACAGGAAGACGGCACTTATCTGCTGGAAACACGCAGAAAGGACTGTGATACCACAGAACAGCCGATCCTGATGAGTGTAAATAAAAAAGCTGCGGTAAAGACCGGTTTTGTGATCACTGGACGGGAAGTACAGCAGGATGTATATTTTGACCTTAAGATTGGAAACGGTACTCTGGGAATCCAGCTGGGAGAGGGCGTGGAAAGCTATGAATTTGAGGATCCGGCACTGCTGGCATCTTCAGAGGGAATCAAACCTGGCACCCTTATTTCCCTGAAAGTAAATCTGAAAGAGGGCTATGGCGGACTGGAAGCAGTCAGTGAAAACAAAAATGCAGAATTTACGGTAAAAGATAACGTGGTAAGCTTTGTGATGCCTACAGAAAGCCTTTCTGTTACCCTGCAGGCATACCGGCTGCACACCATTACCTATCTCTATCAGTACAAAGGCTATGGAACCTATCAGACTGCATATTTTGCAGAAAATGAGAAAACAACAGAAGCGCAGCAGCCGGTGATTGAGGGCTTGACCTTCCGTGGCTGGTATACCACTTCTGATCTCTCAGGAGAACCTTATACATTTGGAGATACCCTGAAAACAGATGTTACCCTTTATGCAGACTGGACCTGCAATGTGACCGTACATTTTACACCTGCAAAGGGTACCGCATCCTACTGGCAGGGTACAGGCGCAGACAGACAGGAAATCTATCTGCTTGGGGATAAAGACCAGACCTATTATCAGTTTACCTATTCTACACTCCGACCGGAGGAGAAACTTCTGGATATCCAGGTTCCGGAATATGAAGGCTATCAGTTCATGGGCTGGTATGCAGATCCTGAATGCAGTACCAAGGCCATTGATCTGGAAACCTATAAAGTCTCTGGCGGCATGGATATTTATGCAGGTTGGGCAAAGATCGTAGATATCCTCTTTGATAAAAATGACGGAAGTGCAGATACCCTGCATACACAGGCTACAGGTCTGGTAGGCTATCCTCTGGGATTGCTTCCGGAAGAACCAGCCAGACAGTATTACAGCTTTACAGGCTGGTACAAAAATGCAGCGGCAACAGTTCCGGCTGACATTGAAAAGGAAAAGATTACCGGAAAAACCACCTATTATGCAGGATGGAAAGCAGACAGCTATCCGATTACCTACGAGCTTGGCGGCGGAACAAACAGCGAAGCCAATCCGGCAGCCTATACTACAGAGGACAGCTTTACCCTGTCAGATCCTGTAAGGGAAGGTTATGAATTTGTTGGCTGGATCGGTACGGATATCCAGGAAGCTACAAGAGAAGTAACTGTTGAAAAGGGAAATGGAGGAGAGAGAACCTATACAGCAGTATGGAGTCCAATCGTATATTCCATTGAATACAGAAGAACCTTTGGAACTGCAGAAAACAATCCACTGTCCTATACCATCGAGGATGAGATCCTGCTGGAACAGCCTGCCAGGGAGAAATACCAGTTTGAGGGCTGGATCGGCACAGATCTGGAAGAGCCCACAAAGGAAGTTTCCATTCCAAAAGGCTCTATAGGAGACAGAACCTATACAGCTACCTGGTCCACAGAAGACCAGATCCTGGATATTCTGGAACGGGTGGAGGTTCTGGCAAATGAACATCCATACAACGATGATCTGATCGCATTCCTTACCCAGGAAGACTTCATGACAGACGAGATCAATTATGAAGCACTGGAAGAAAAGCTGGCAGCAGCCGTAGAGCGGTATCTTATGGCCCTGATCATGGACGACGAGAAAATCGGTGCATACAGTGACCATATCCAGCTGACTGTAAGCTTTGACAAGGAATTCACAGATCTGTACGGGGATTCCAAGATGCAGAGACATGGTTTCCGGATTGCAGCAGTTTATGTAGACGATGATGGAAAGCGCACACCAGAAGAACCCAATGCATTTTCCTATTTTGCAACTTTGAATAAGATGGAACCTACTTCCGTGTCCTGGCCAGAGACCGGCAAGCTTCTCTATGGAGAGACAGTGGGTGACAGCGAGCTTGGAGAAGGAAGTGCCCAGTATATCAATAAGGACTTTGCACTGGAATATCCGGTAATTGGCTCCTTTGACTGGAAAGCAGAAGAAAAAGGGAAAGTTCCATTTGGTGGAAATAATGGTACAGAAGATTCTTCTTACAAGGTTGTATTTACGCCATATCAGGAGGATCGTTTCACACCTGTGGAAGGAAGTGTGGGAGTTCTTACCCAGATTGGCTTGACAGTTAACTGCAGTGCAGATGACCGGGATTATATTCCGGAAGACACCAGCGCTACAGGAACAGCAACGCTGGTCTATGTGGATCAGGCAGGAAATCCAACAGATACTGTATTTGAAGATGGCACTCTCTTAACCGGTGGAACCTGGAGCTTTGCAAATGACAGGGCAGAGGTGGATAAACAGGTTACCTTTACGGGATACAGCCTGGATGCTGCAAAAAATGCAACCGCAGAATACGGCGAAAATGCTTATGTTCTGGTAGGAGAGACAACAAAGACCTGTCAGGCAACCATCCATCCGGTGGAAAAAGATAATGTAAGGATTCAGGTCATTGCGCCGGAAACCATCGAAAAACAGTATCTTTACGGAACACCTCTTGGAGATATGGGGCTGACAAATGGTTCTGTACGATATCAGAAAGAGAATGGAGACTATATCACCGTTGAGGGTCAGTGGAACTGGAAAAACGGGGAGAAGGAAAGCGTACCAAATGCAGGAACAACCTCTTATACCGCAGTATTTACACCTGGAGATAAATATGAAGGAGGATATGGAAGCTTTGAAGCAGGCGTACAGGTTGCGGTACAAAAGCAGGCCGTGACAGTGCCACAGATTCCAGATCTGACTTATGTGGGAACTGCACAGGCTCCACAGGTGCCGGCGTCCAGCCTTTATCGGGTAAAAGAAAATGCAAAACAGACATCTGTGGGTACCTATACAGTGAAGCTGGAACTGAAGGATTTCGCCAATTATATGTGGGCAGATTCCACCAGCGAAAAGGTGACCATCCTGGATGCCGAGGCAACGATTTCCTACCAGATCCTTCCGGCAGAAATCACTGTGGATGTAACTGCGGCAACAGCAGCACAGGTTCTTTATGGACAGAAGCTTACCAGTGAGGCAGCAGATCAGACTTCTACAGTAAATGGGCAGAATAACATTGTCACAGCGTTGACTGCCAAGGGAAAAGTAAGCGGAACCAAGGCAACTTATAAAGATGTGTCTGGTGGAAATCGAGATGTAGCCGGTACCTGGAGCTGGATCACAGATACAGATGGAAACCTACTGGTGAATACAGCAGGCAAGGAAGTTGCTACTGCGCAGCCACTGGTTCCTTCTGATACAGCTTATCAGGTGAAGGCAAGGTTTACACCAAATGATAAGAATCTGAAGACATATGAAGCATATTTGCCGGTTAAGGTTGGACAGTCAGATCCATATGTGCCGTATACGTTAAGTACAGACTCTTTCTATCTTGGAAAAGGGAATTCGCAATTTTACTATACACCAGGTGGAATTACTATAAAAGAGAAGGACCAGCCTGTGTATAACCGATATACCGGAGAACAAATAACAGGTACCTGGGAGTGGGATGATCCTTTGAAACAAGAAACAGAATCAAAGGAATTTGGTGCAAGGTTTGTATTTGACAATAGCGAAAATAGTTCTTTCTATACGATGCCAAGACAGAGTTGTTGGATTACTGTGCGAAATTACATTATTGCAACGTTGCATGTTAAAGTAGCATCAGAAAACCTGAAATTGACGGGAAATGATATTGGTGATAAGTCAAAATTTGGACTAAAAGGTGGTGAAGGCTCGTATACTTCTATCGTGAATGAGAAGCAGCAGGGAAAATATTTATTCCGAGTAGATGGCTGGCAGAATGCCCGGGATACTCAGAATAACATTATAAGAGAAACAACAATGGTTGCAAAAAGTATAACAGCAGGTGGCGTTCAAGTTGCTCAGGGAGGATTAATTCCTTATAGATACAATGTTTCTACCAGTGATGTTACAATTACCTCCATGCAGCCTTCAACTGGCGATGTGTATGCGGTGGTGGTTGATCTGGGGACTCATCTTGGAGATGTTGACGTAACGTTGACTGTGGATGCAGTAGAGCCAACCTATAAAGTGCCATCACAGGCGGTACAGTCTGCATCTAAGAGCAGGAAAGCTGCGAAAAAAGCTAAAGTTCAGCTTACCCCTACACCAACAGTCACTCCGGTACCGGAAACAGAGTTGATCACTCCGACACCAGCGGAAACTCCGGATGACACAATTACCACTCCGACACCATCAGAGACTCCGGATATTACAGTTACTCCGCCAGCTCCGTCCGAAACTCCGGAGCCGGTAACTCCAACTGTGACACCGCCAGAGACACCGGAACCTTCTGCACCACCGGAAACTCCAGCGGAAACACCGACAGAAACTCCCCAGCCAGCCCCTGCGGAGCCCACGGAGGTGGAAACGCCGGAACCGACATCTGTGGAACCAGCTCCAACCGAGAGTCCGCAAACTGAGATACAGGACTCTTCTCCAGAATCCTCACAGGGAGAAACAACAGCGGACATACTGTCTCCACAGTCGGAGCTTTCTGAGACAGTGCTACAGGCAGCATAGTGGAAGTAAATTCTTTAAAAAACGAAATGTAAAAGAGGCTGCGCACTAAGCGATTAGTGCGCAGTCTCTTTTCACTCTATATCATTTCGCAATGAGTTTTTGCGAAAATTCTGAAAAACAACAATTATGTTGTGAAATCTGTTAATAAGAGTAAAACAATATCTGTAAAGCCAGTTTCTTCCTGGAAGAATGTAAAATATTCTACATCTAATAAGAAAGTAGCAACAGTTGATAAAAAGGGTAAAGTAAAAGCAGTAGCGGCAGGAATAGCTAAGATTACTGTTAAGTCTGGTTCTGAGAGTATTGTCTATACAATTACTGTTCCAGGAACAACAGCTATAAAGGGCATTAAGTCTTCTGTTTCTATTAAGAAGGGCAAGCGTTATACTTTGAAGCCGAAGCTGAGTTACACAGAAAAAGCAGATAAAGTTACCTATAAATCTTCAAACAAGAAGATTGCTGCTGTTTCAAAAAAAGGTGTTATAAAAGGCAAGAAAAAAGGTACTGCAACAATTACAATCAAGTCTGGACTAGCCTAAACGGATAAGCTCACCGTAACGAGCAAGAAAGCCCTCAGAGATGCGACCTCTGGGGGCTTTCGTCTTGCATTTGGATTTAATTTACTTCTTTGCTTACGGCAATTATAGCATATGCGTTTTCTCTTTACAATATGCAATTTTGCTAGATAGTTCCGATATTTTGGGATGAATCTTACCAGATTCAAGCTGTGCCTTGGATTCCATTAACCAATCTTAATTTGCTTTGTTTCCCATTACATAGAGATTTTCCAGAAAATTATTATAGGAATTGTATGGCTCAGGAATTATTGAGTGACTATTTATATCATGTGAATTATTCATGCGCAACACCTCCGGTTGTATATGGTATTTTTATTATGGAAAAAGCATTGTCATTTGTCAAGTGTATATCGTATCGCCCCATTTTCCCGGTGAGTGAGTACCTGGTATAACGATTCGTTCTGTCAGATTAGATTACCAGACACAGCCTAGAGCGT
>OLNF01003823.1_pt1 | contig 10680 bp, 6 predicted proteins | sample 1673061 | NCBI WGS metagenome assembly OLNF01 (sample SAMEA3136751, study PRJEB25190) | human gut metagenome | reverse complement strand
CCGCCGAGCCCAGCGATGGCGGCACGCAGTATCAGATCCAGCTGGCCAGCGGCGATTCGCCCGTGATCGCCAACGCTACACTGACGCTTTTCTCCCAGCTGGCCGCGCAGCGCTTCTTCGGCGTTGATTACGATCAGATTTCCGCCGGCAGCGAGCCTGTGGCCGACGGGCTGATCTGGGAATATGAGGATTGGGAAGGCCTGTTTGCCCTGACGTACCGCCAGCAGTACGGCGAGGAACTGCCCAAGAATTTCTATGAGGCGCTTTGGAACAGCGAGAACCCCAATTCCGCCGCCTACTATGAGCGCTATGTGGTTGTCAACGGCCTGGTGGACGACGTTTGCACCCAGCTGTGCAATCAGTACAAATCGGGCATAGCCGTCATCCACGCCGACGGCACGCATGATTACTGGGCCACCGAGGATGAATACCTGGTGGACACCGGCAACCAGACTGTGCTGTTTGAGGACTCCACGGCCAGCTTTATGCAGTATTATCAGCAGAAGACCGGCGAAACGCTGACCCAGGCGGATATGGACGCCATCTACGCCAGCAACAACCCCGAACTGTACCGCGCCTATCAGCAGATGTTCAACGATATGAACCTTTCCTATCTGACGCAGGTGGAAGCGGACGGCAAGGCCTCGGCCATCTATGTGAGCAAGAATGGCGCAACGAAGATGATCTACGATATCGCCGCCTATAACCGTGAACAGCAGAGCGATAACGGCTATTACGTGAGCGTCACCGCGCGTATCCTCAACACCATGCAGTCCCTCAAGCTGGATCAGACCAATATGCGCGTCACCCTGGACGCGGAAGGCCGCCTCCTGGCGGGCGAGGGCACGGTGCGCATCATGGTAACCGATCTGTACGGCGTGGAGCATACGCTGGACATCGCCTTCAACGCCACTGCCGGTTCCTACGGCTCCAGCGAGGTGGAAGCCTTTGATCCCGAAGCGTACAATGTGGTTTCCTCTCAGGAGTATTATGAAAACTACGAAAAGTACGCCACCATCACCAAGGGCGATCAGGAAACCCCTGCGCCCGATTCCGCCGAGGGCGACGATTCGTACAAGCTGCCTGATACCGTTACCTTCAACGGCGTTAAATATCAGGTAACGCTGGACGAAAGCATCAACGGTTAAATTTCAATAACCGCCTGCAATCAAAATTTCTTTTTCTAACCCGCAATGCCTGGGGGCATATCGCCCCAGGCATTTTTCTATCTGTGTAATTGTAAAACTTTCTCTTTCTTATTGACAGGTATATTACGTTTGCATATGATACCGCTGAAAGCAGGCCCTGCTTTCTATTCCACACCAAAGGACGGGGGCTGTCGCCAGCCCTGCAAACAAATCCATGACAATACGTATGTTTAACCCTGCGCACATCGCCGTATTATTGAGCACGCTGATGCTTTGCATCCTCGGCTCGCGTCTTCTGCGCCGTCTGCCGCAGCGCGGCGGCAACCGGCTGATGATCGGCCTCGCGCTGTTCAACATCGGGCTGTATCTGCTGAAAATCGCCCTGATCTGCCGCCAGCCCTGGTTCAATGTATGGGAGTATCTGCCGCTGGATCTATGCGGCGTCAACCTGTTTGTGTGCCTGCTTGCAGCGCTGCTGCAAAAAAGGGCGCTCTATAGCTTTTTGTATTTCATCGCCTGTCCCGCCGCGGCGCTTGCGCTGCTGCTGCCAAACGCCTGCTTTTTGAACTGCAATCTGTTTGAGCCGGTCACGCTGATTTTCTATTTGCAGCACAGCATCCTGGCCATCTTCCCCCTCCTGCTCATTTTGGCCGGGCGCTTTCGCCCGCAGCTGTCCAGCGTATGGAGGAGCGCCGGTGTATTTGTCCTCTCCTGCGCGATCATGTACGGCATAGACAAGCTGATTTTTCTGCTCACGGGCGTTCGCGCCAACTACTTTTTTCTGGTGCGCAGCCCCGGCAATCCCGTGCTGGATTATCTGTGGCGGCTCAACCCGCGCGAGTTTGTCTATGCGCTGCCCTGCCTGCTTGTGCTGACCGTTATCAATATGCTGATGTGTCTGCCTTTTATCTCAAAATCCCCGCATCGCCATACCATCAAGGCATAAATCTTTCATCACCCGTCCCTTTTTGCCGGCTGTATGTTACAATAATGTAAGCCGCGGTCGGCAAAATGTAAGGTGATTCGATGGCGCAGCCTGCCCGCCGCCTGCTATAATCAGCGCGTAAAACCCGCAAGGAGGTTGATTTTTATGAGCATGCTGGAGGTCAAGGGCCTGCAGAAAGCCTATGTATCCCGCTTTGGCGGCAACCGCGTGGAAGCGCTGAAAAACGTTAATTTTACCGTGGAAGAGGGCGAATACGTCGCCATCATGGGCGAATCGGGTTCAGGCAAAACGACGCTGCTGAACCTGCTGGCCGCGCTGGATCGTCCCACGGGCGGCAGCGTGCTGCTGGACGGCAAGGATCTGAGCACGCTGCGCGAGCAGGATATCGCCGCCTTCCGCCGCGACCATCTGGGCTTTGTGTTTCAGGAGTTCAATCTGCTGGATACCTTTTCCATCGAAGATAACATCTACCTGCCGCTGGTACTGGCGGGTAAATCCCACACCGAAATGCGCAGGCGCATCGCGCCCCTGGCGAAGCAGCTGGGCATTGACTATCTGCTGAAAAAGTATCCCTATGAGGTTTCCGGCGGGCAGAAGCAGCGTGCCGCCGTGGCTCGCGCGCTGATTACCGAGCCGCGCATCCTGCTGGCCGACGAGCCTACCGGCGCGCTGGATTCCCGCTCCACGGACGAGCTGCTGCGCCTGTTCCATCTGATCAACACCTACGGGCAGACCATCCTGATGGTTACCCACTCCGTCAAGGCCGCCAGCCATGCCGGGCGCGTGCTGTTCATCAAGGACGGCGAGGTGTTCCACCAGCTTTACCGGGGCGACTGCAATAACGAGCAGTTCTACCAGCGCATTTCGGATGCGCTGACCATGCTGCAATCGGGCGGTGACGCGCAATGAAGGCAGGCTTCTTCCCCATGTTGGCCGTCAGCGGCATGCGCAAAAACCGCCAGCTTTACACCCCCTACCTGCTGGCCTGCACCGGCATTGTGTGCGTCAGCTATATCGTCGCCTTCCTGGGCGTTTCGCCGGTCATCCGCGCCATGCGCGGCGGCACCAGCACCACCATGATCCTGCAGCTGGGCAAGGGCGTCATGGCGGTGTTCTCGGCCATCTTTCTGTTCTATTCGCATTCCTTTCTGATTCGCCGCCGCAAGCGGGAGTTTGGCCTGTACAACATGCTGGGCATGGGCAAGCGCAGCATCGGCCGCATCCTGCTTTGGGAGGCGCTGATGAGCGCGGCGCTGTCGCTGCTGGGCGGGCTGGCACTGGGCGTCCTTTTGTCCAAGCTGTGCGAGCTGCTGCTGGTCAATCTGCTGCGCGGCAGCGTCACCTTTACCTTCACCATTTCCGTCTCCGCTATCCGCGATACGGCGCTGCTGTTCGCCGCGATTTTCGCGCTGATGGCGCTCTTTGACCAGGGGCAGGTGCGCCTGTCCAGCCCGGCGGAGCTAATGCGCAGCGAAAGCGCGGGCGAAAAGCCCCCGCACGCCAACTATGCGCTGGGCGTGCTTGGCGCAGCGCTGCTGGCGGCCGCCTATTATCTGGCGGTATCCATTCAGCAGCCACTGGAGGCGCTGACATGGTTCTTTGTAGCCGTCATCATGGTCATCATCGCCACCTATCTGCTGTTCATCGCGGGCTCCGTTGTGCTGTGCCGCCTGCTGCAAAAGAACAAGCGCTTCTATTATCAGGCGCGCCACTTCGTATCCGTCGCCTCCATGACCTACCGCATGAAGCGCAACGGCGCGGGCCTGGCCTCCATCTGCATCCTGGCCACGATGGTGCTGGTCACCATTTCCTCCACCACCTGCCTGTACTTTGGCTCGGAAAGCCTGCTGCGCGCCCGCTATCCGCGCGATGTAAATATCGATCTGCAGGTGGATGCGCTTGAAAAGCTCAGTGATGAAAACGCCCGCGCCGCCTATGCCTGCATGGACAAGGTGATTTCCGACGCCGGCCTTTTCCCCGAGCGGCAGCTGCTCTATCGCGCCGTCACGGGCTACGGCCCGCTGGAAGACGGTACGGTTGACCTGCATGCCCCTGCCGACCGCGCCAACAGCGTCAGCCGCCTCAGCCAGGTGTATCAGTTCTGCTTTGTGCCGCTGGATGATTACAACCGCATCACCGGCAGCGCCGAAACGCTGGCGGCGGACGAGGTGCTGATTCATCCCTATCGCGCCAGCTTCAAGGGCGATACCTTTGCCCTGCTGGGCGGCGCATCCTACCATGTGAAGGCGCTGCTGAACGATTTTCCCACCAACAGCGCGGCGGCCATGAACGTCGTAGGCACGCTGTTTGTGGTTGCGGACGATCTGCAGGCCATGCTGGGCGCGCTGGCGCAGCAGGCGGCCGAGGATCCCAGCCTTGGGCTGAACTATCATTACCTCAACGCCTTTGACTGCGCGAAGGCGGATCAGATCGATTCATCCGAATTGGAATCCGCCATCCTGCTGGACGGCGTGCCGACGCTGGGCCGTGCAATCAACGTTGAGCTGCTGGCGCAGGAAGCCGCTGATTATTACGGCATGTACGGCGGGCTGCTGTTTCTGGGAGTTATGCTGAGCCTGGTATTTGCCGCCGCCGCGGTGCTGATCATCTACTACAAGCAGATGTCCGAGGGCTACGAGGATCAGCCGCGCTTTGCCATCATGCGCAAGATTGGCATGACACAGCGCGATATCCGCCGCAGCGTCAACGCGCAGATGCTGATGGTATTCTTCCTGCCGCTGGGTTTTGCGGGTCTTCATCTGGGCTTCGCCTTCCCGATGCTCCACAAGCTGCTGATGCTGTTCTGCCTGTACGATCTGCCGCTGCTGCTGGGCACCACGGCGATCACCTTTGTGGTGTTCGGCCTGCTCTACGCGCTGGTGTACCGCGCCACGTCCAATGCCTATTATCGGCTGGTAAGCGGCATAACCAAGGACGAAAAGGCGCAACAGTAAACTAACTACACCCCCTCTGCACAAAAGCCGGTTCAGAGCATTCACTCTGAACCGGCCTTGCGTTTATTTGAAATATCGCTTAGATTTCCTCGTTCGACTCGGCGCTTACATCCTCACCGGCATCGCTTTCCTCCGCCGCGTTTTCAGGCGCGTCCGTTTCGTCGTCCTCGTCTTCCTTTTCAGCGCGCGCAACGCCCACAATGCGGCTGCCATCGCCCACGCGCATCAGGCGCACGCCCTGCGTGGCACGGCCGCATATGCGGATGCTGTCCGCCGCCGTGCGGATGATCGTGCCGTCATCGGTGATCAGCAGGATATCCTCGTCCTCGGCGATCATCAGCTGCGCGGCCAACAGGCCGGTCTTATCGGTCAGGTTCATGGCGATTACGCCCTGGCCGCCGCGACCCTGCTCGCGGTATTCCGCGGGATCGGTGCGCTTACCGTAGCCGTTCTCGGTGATGGAGAGCACCTTTTCATCCTCATCCAGCACGCACATGGAGATGACCGCGTCGTCCTCGCGCAGCTTCATGCTGCGCACGCCCTGGCTGGCGCGTCCCATGGCGCGCACGTTGTTTTCATTAAAGCGGATGGCCTTGCCCTGGCGGCTGCCCAGCAGCAGTTCACGGTTGCCATCGGTCAGTTCAACCGATACCAGTTCGTCGTCCTCGCGCAGGATAATGGCGATCAGGCCGCTCTTGCGCAGGTTGGCAAACTCCTCCAGCGGGGTCTTTTTGATCAGGCCCTGGCGTGTAGCCATCATCAGGTAATGACCCTCGGGCATATCGGGCATGGGAATCATGGTGGTGACCTTTTCGCCCGATTGCAGCTGCAGCAGGTTGATAATGGCCGTGCCGCGCGCCGTGCGCCCAGCCTCGGGAATCTGGAAGCACTTCATCATGTAGCAGCGCCCGCGATTGGTGAAGAACATGATATCCTCATGTGTATTCACCACGCGAATCTGCTCGGCGTAGTCCTCCTCGCGCAGGCTTTGGCCGGTTACGCCCTTGCCGCCGCGGTTCTGCGCGTGATAGGTGGATTTGGGCAGGCGCTTGACATAGCCAAAGTGCGTCAGCGTAACCACCATATCGTCGCGGGCAATCAGATCCTCCACGTCGATCTCACCCTCGACGGCGCTGATCTCGGTGCGGCGGTCATCGCCGAACTTATCGCGAATCTGCCCCAGCTCATCCTTAATAACGGACAGCAGCAGGTGCTCGTCCGCCAGGATGGAATTGAGGTAGGCGATGGTCTTTTCCAGCTCCTGATACTCGGCCAGCAGCTTATCCAATTCCAGATTGGTCAGGCGGGCCAGACGCATATCCAGAATGGCCTGCGCCTGCTTGTCGGTAAACTCAAAGCGGGCAATCAGCTCGGCCTTGGCGGAGGGCACATCCTTGCTGTGGCGGATGATGTGCACAATCTCGTCGATGCTGTCCATGGCCTTGAGCAGGCCTTCCAAGATGTGTGCGCGCGCCAGGCTCTTGTCCAGGTCGTACTTGGTGCGGCGGGTGACAACGTCCTTCTGGTGCTCGATATACCAGTACAGCATATCGCGCAGGGAAAGGATCTTGGGTTCGCCATGCACCAGCGCCAGCATGATCACGCCGAAGGTATCCTGCAGCTGGGTGTGTTTGTACAGGTAGTTGAGCACCACCTGGGGCTGCACATCGCGCTTAAGATCGATGACCACGCGCATGCCGTTGCGGTCCGATTCATCGCGGATATCGCTGATGCCGTCCAGGCGCTTTTCATGCACAAGCTCGGCAATCTTTTCTACCAGCTTGGCCTTGTTTACGCCATAGGGAATTTCGGATACGATGATGCGGTCGCGGCCATTGGCCAGCGTTTCCACCTCGGTTTTGGCGCGCACAACGATGCGGCCGCGGCCGGTATGATAGGCCTCGCGGATGCCGCTGCGCCCCAGGATGATGCCGCCGGTGGGGAAATCCGGACCCTTGACATGCTCCATCAGTTCGTCCAGGCTTGCGTCCGGATTGTCCATCAGGCAGATGGCGGCATTGATAACCTCCGTCAGGTTATGGGGCGGGATGTTGGTGGCCATGCCCACGGCGATACCGGAGGAGCCGTTGACCAGCAAATTGGGGAAACGGCTGGGCAGCACAGTGGGCTGCATCAGCGTTTCATCAAAGTTGGGCATGAAATCGACGGTATCCTTGTCGATTTCGCCAATCAGGCTCAGGGTGATCTTGGACATGCGCGCCTCGGTATAACGCATGGCCGCCGCGCCGTCGCCATCGACGGAGCCGAAGTTGCCCTGCCCCTCCACCAGCATATAGCGGGTGTTGAAATCCTGCGCCAGGCGCACCATGGCGTCGTACACCGCGGTATCGCCGTGAGGATGATACTTACCCAGCACGTCGCCCACGATACGCGCGCTCTTGCGGAACGGCTTATCGGGGGTCATGCCCAACTCGTTCATGGCGTACAGGATACGGCGATGAACGGGCTTGAGGCCGTCGCGCACATCGGGCAGCGCGCGGCCGACAATAACGCTCATTGCATAGTCGATGTAGCTTTTCTTCATCTCGCGTTCGAGATCGACCTGCATGATTTTCTGCTGTTCGTATTCTTGACTCATTCTTTGCCTCCAGAATTGTTGGCTTTCTTTTGGGGCATCATCTGTTTTTCAGACGATACTCTCGATGCGCGGATTTAACTTAAAGTGAATTGAGCAGCTCGTCTACCTGCTCCTCGGTCGTCGCCCAGCTCGTCGCCAGACGGATGACCGTATGCTCCGCGTCATATTTCTCTATAAAGCTGTATGCGACCTTGCCGCCGAGTTCGGGCAGTCTGCTGTTTTCGACGATGATAAACTGCTGATTGGTGGGGGAGTCGATCGCGAAGCGGTATCCCTTTGCCGCGAGACCGTCGCGCAGTTTGAGCGCGAGGCGCACCGCCGGTGCGCAGATCTTTTCATACAGGCCGTCGGTGAACAGGGCGTCGAACTGAACCGCGTTCAGGCGGCCCTTTGCGACCATCGCGCCGTGGCGCTTGACCATGGTCTCGAACTGGCGCGGCATATTGCCGTGCGTGAACACGACCGCCTCGCCGCACAGCGCGCCGCACTTGGTGCCGCCGATGTAGAACACGTCACACAGCTGCGCCAGCTCGGGCAGGGTAATGTCGCACTCATCGGCCGCCAACGCATAGGCCAGACGGGCGCCATCCACAAACAGCGGAATCTCGCGCTTTTGGCACACTGCGTGAATCGCCGCGAGCTCGGCCTTGGAGTACAGCGTGCCGTACTCGGTCGATAGGCTCACGTACACGGCGCCCGGGAACACCGTGTGCTCGTAGCTCTCGTTTTCGTAGAACACCTGGATATAGTTCTCGAGGTCCTCGGCGTGCATCTTGCCCTCGTAGCCGGGGATGGTGAGTACCTTGTGGCCGCCAAACTCGATGGCGCCCGCCTCGTGGCAGGCGACGTGGCCAGTCTCAGCAGCAACGACGCCCTCGTACGGCGCAAGCAACATGTCGATCACCGTCGCGTTGGCCTGCGTGCCGCCCACCAGAAAAAACACGTCGGCATCGGGGGCCTGACAGGCCTCGCGGATAAGCTGCTTGGCACGCTCGGTGTGCGCATCGGTACCGTAGCCGGGCTGCGGCTCCATATTGGTGTCGACGAGCGCCTGCAGCACTGCCGGATGTGCGCCGTGGGAATAATCGTTGTTAAACGCGAGCATGGCAATCCTCTCTTACCGGGTATCGGCCAGATGATTCAAACGGAGCTATTGTACGCCGTTGGGATAGGCAATGCGTGCGGCAAGGCACTCAAGTGCCAGTACCAGGGCAAAACCGCAGCTCACGTCACTCAAAAAGTGCGCTCCGATCACGATGCGCCCAAAGGCGACGAACGCTGCAACAACAACCGCCGCCCAAAAGATCACGCGGCGACGCGAAGGTTTTTCCTTAAAGGCTGCCGCGGGAAGCCCGGCGAGCATAAGGCCGATCGCCGCATGCGCCGTGTGTCCGCTCGCAAACGACTTGAACCCGTCCTTGATCACGCCGGCGGCGATATAGGCCCACTTGTCGGGGTTGCCGATCACCCACCACGGCTGAAAATTGAGCCCCGGCGTGACCTCGATCACGCGCATGCGCGGGCGCGACCATAACGGCTTAACAATGACGTTGAGGATAATGGCCTGAGCGACCCACACGGCCAGCACCATCAACGCCCAGCGCGTAAGCTCGTCGGGCTCGGTCGTGCGCGTGAGGCGGTAGGCAATGAAGTTGGCTGCGATGACCAGCACAAACGTCAGAACCAGCTGAAACGCAATAAGCTTGCCGCCGACGCGCAGCGATCCGATAATCTCGTAGCCGACCAGACCCACGTTGATCAAAACGCCCAGCGCAGCGAGCCACTTGCTCGCCTTGGAATCGGGGCGTGCCGAGCGCACGAGCATAACGCCCGCGATGCTCGCCGTCAGCTCGAACGGCAGCTCACCGGCCGCCTCGACAAAGCGACCGTACATGCTGCCGATGTTGAACAGCGCACTCGAGATTTGATAATCAAAGAAGCTGCCCACGCCCAGACAAAGGCACAGGACGGCCGCGATAATGGCGACATCTTTCTTATAGATGTATCCGAACATGCTTTCCTTTCGATGGAACCAGATTGCCCAAATGGGGCGTTTTCAGCGTCGACCCGTTAGTCGTCGTCGCTGGCACCCAATTGCTGCAGCAGCATGAGTGCCGCGGCCACGGGGCCGGTGCCGTCGCTGGCGTCGAGACCGCGACCCAGGCCGCTGCCCGCGCCGGCACCCGCCTTGTAGGGCACCGACAGTTTGCGGCTCTTGGGAAAGTTCACCGCGCCATAGCGGGTCTTAAGCTCAAAGGCCACCTTCTTGGGAACGTCAACCCCCAGGAAGGTAATGCGTCCACCGCTGAGCGTGACGCTCTCGAGCCCCAAGCGCTCGCCGCGAATGCGGATGCGAGCGCGGTTGAACAAGTTAAGCCCCGCCAACGGCAGCTCGCCATGCGCGGCCTCGGTCTCCTCCTGCACCTCGTCGATGCTCTCCAGGTCCTCAGCCGCCGCGAGCTTGCGGTACACGAGCACGCGCTGGTCCACCGCCGGCATGTACTCCTCGGACAAGAAGTAGTCGGCCGGCAGGTTGATGCCCACGCTCGCCGCCTCCACGCCGGCATCGTCATCGCCGCGCGCCTCGGCCACGGCCTGTCCCAGCATCTGCGTAAACAGGTCAAAGCCCACACTCGACAGGTTACCGTGCTGCTCGGCGCCCATGAGCGAACCGGCGCCGCGAATCTCCAGGTCGCGCATGGCAATGCGCATGCCGCTGCCCAGGTCCTGGAACTCGGAAAGCGCAGTCAGGCGTGCCGTGGCCTCCTCGGTGAGCGGCAGCTCGCCCGGGAACATAAAGTACGCGTAGGCCTGCGTGGCAGAACGGCCCACACGGCCCTTGAGCTGGTAGAGCTGCGCCAGGCCAAGGCGCTGCGAATCCTCGATGATCAGCGTGTTGGCGGTCGCGTTGTCGATGCCGCTCTCCACGATGGTCGTGGCAATGAGCACGTCGATCTTTTTGGTCGCGAACTCGATCATCACGTCCTCGACCTCGCGCGGGCTCATCTTGCCGTGCGCCACGCCCACGCGCGC
>OLNF01003820.1_pt1 | contig 10693 bp, 9 predicted proteins | sample 1673061 | NCBI WGS metagenome assembly OLNF01 (sample SAMEA3136751, study PRJEB25190) | human gut metagenome | reverse complement strand
CCGAGTGCCCAGGCGCATCGGGGAGCGGCGAGCTCGGCGATGGGGCAGGCAGGCGCGTCGTTTGATTCCCGCCACGCCCGCACCGCTGCAAGTGAAATGCCGGCTTCGCAAGAGGCTGCCTCTCGGGGGGTGGGCTCTCCCGCGGGGGGCTTCCAGGCGTCGGCCGAGGCTGTTCCTGCCGTGAACGCAGCGGCGGCGACGGCGGCAGCTGGGGCGGCCCCCCGAGAGAACGTTGCTTCGACGGCTGATGCGGTTGCTGGCGCTTCCGCAGTATGTGGCGCGATTCCCGCTGAGCTTGCGGACACGCTGCGTAACGAGGCGGCGCTGCAGCGCATCTGGAGTTCGGCCATCGCCTCGCTCAAGAAAAGCAAGGCGGCCTACGGCGTGCTCTTCTTGAACACGAAGGCTGTGCTCGACGAGGGCCGCGGTATGCTCGTCATCGAGTTCCCCGTGGAGAACGCCTTTGCGTTCAATGCTGTGCAGAAGCCCGATGTGCAGGACGCCGTTTCTGCGGCGCTCGCGCAGTCGTGCGGTGCGGCAATCCCGTTCGCCTTCTCGAAGGGCCCTTCCCAGGGTGCAAGCGCGGTGGCGGCCTCGTCCGCTTCCTCGTCAGGGGCCTCTGCTCGATCGGCGACGCAGCAAGCGCAGCCTCAGGCGTCCCGTGCTGAAAGACCAAGCGCCGCTCGCGAGGCCGCAGCTGCGGCGATGCGCGCGGTTCGGGAGCGAGAGGCGGCTGCGGCGTCTGCTGAACCTGCGCGCTCGACGGCTCGACAGCCCGTTTCATCTGCGAATGCGCGCCAGGCAGGCCCGCAGGTACGCGAGCCGCAGATGCGGGGCGCCCAGAACACGGGCGCGTTCGTTCCCGAGCCAGACCCCGTTCCGCTCGATGCGTACGGCGACGCTCCCTACGACGAGCCGGTCCCCTATGGCGACGAGGACGCGTTCGTCGGGGATGCCACCGCGTATTCTGCCGCGCCGGCTTCCCCTGCTAAACGACGGGGAGGTGGGGAGGCTCGCCGCTCGCCGGCCGCAGCTTCCTCCGTGCCTGACTTCAACCGCATGGCACGTGAGGCGGCGGCGCGAACCTCGGCGGCGGCTGGCCTTCCCCCCGAGCCGACCGATGCGAACACGTCGGCGTCGATTGACGCGACCGGTCCGAACGGCGAGCCTGCGGGCAGCGAGTTCGACTCGTCCGATGACCTGGCCGCTATGCTCGCAGCGGGAGGTTTCGAGGGCTCGCGCGTCGAAGAAGTGAGAGAATAGCCCGACAGATAAGACGGGTTTCGCCCCGACAACGCGTTTTCGCGCGGGGCGTCGATACGTAAAGAACACTACCAGGAGGAAAAATGGCGAAACGAGGCGGATTCCCCGGCGGCGGCATGGGCAACATGGGCGCTATGATGAAACAGGCTCAGAAGATGCAGGCCGAGCTTGCGAAGGCGCAGGAGGAAGTGAAGACGATGTCGTTCGAGGCTACGGCCGGTGGCGGCATGGTGAAGGTCACGGCGCTCGGCGACAACACGATCCAGTCCATCGCGATCGACCCCGAGGCTGTCGACCCGGAGGATGTCGAGATGCTCGAGGACATGGTCCTCGCTGCGGTGAACGAAGCGCTTCGCGGCGTCTCCGACATGGCAGCCGCCCGCATGAGCGCGGCGACCGGCGGCATGAACATCCCCGGCTTGATGTAGGCGCTTTTCGTGAACTCCGCACCTGCGATTCAAAAGCTTCTCGATGAGCTCGAGCGCCTTCCCGGTGTCGGGCCGAAGTCCGCGCAGCGCATAGCGTATTGGATCTTGAACACCGATCGCGCGACGGCGCTGCGCTTGGCTCAGTCGATCATCGAGGTGAAGGACACCGTGCATTTCTGCTCGCGGTGCTTCAACTATGCGGAAGGCGACGTGTGCGAGATCTGCGCGTCGACCAAGCGCGATGGCGGCATCATTTGCGTGGTGAGCGAGCCACGCGACATTCCCCCCATCGAGCGCACGGGCGTTTTCGGGGGCGTGTACCATGTGCTCGGGGGCGCGTTGTCGCCTCTCGAGGGCATCGGTCCTGATGACTTGCATGTGGCCGAGCTTATGGCGCGATTGGGCAGCGAGGACGTGAGGGAAGTGGTGCTCGCGACCAATCCCAACGTCGAGGGGGAGACGACGGCGTCGTATCTTGCTCGACTTATCAAGCCCCTGGGTGTGAAGGTGACGCGCTTGGCGAGCGGCTTGCCTGTCGGTGGCGACTTGGAGTTCGCCGACGAGGTGACGCTTGGCCGTGCCCTCGAGGCGAGGCGCGAGCTCTAGCGCTTAGGGGCGGCGTTTATCGGGCAAGGGTGGCAGGCGGTTCCGGCGATGACCCTTGATGGGCCACAAATCGGGACACGGTTGCTTCGTGGGCCAAACTTCAGGTCTTCGAAATGACAAAAAATAAAGGCTCGCGTTTGCGAGCCTTTATTTGCTTCGTCCAACAGTGAGGAACCTGTCCCCTCCAAAAACAGGATTCTCGCTGTTGCCGAAGTCCGAACTGCGTAGTAGGTCGTTGCATAGTATAGCATCATTTGGCCGAATGCGCGTAACTCTTTTCATCCTGCTTGAGTGATGCGCCTCACCTCGCCCGATTGTACCCGCTCAGCCTTTGGGGATGGTGAAAATCGAACGAATAGATCGAAGTGCGTGCACCTGCCGGGCGAGGTGCATACTCCTTGCCGCTCCCTTCAGTGATATACTTTCGCCTTACGGAATAAAGACGGGAGAATCATCAATGGTCAACGTGCCGAGCCCGGCAGTCTCGATCGTCGGGCGCCACAATTCGGGGAAAACGACCCTCATCGTGAAGCTTATCGAGGAGCTTGTTGCTCGGGGACACGACGTGGGAAGCGTGAAGCACCACAGCCACAAGGGCTTCGATATCGACTATCCGGGCAAGGATTCCTACCGCCATCGTGAAGCGGGCGCTTCGGAGACTGTCATCGCAGCGCCGGGGCAGATCGCCCGCATGAAGACGCTCAAGGGCGAGGCGGAATGCTCCGATATCGTACGAAGCATGCCAGGCCACGATATCGTCGTCGTGGAGGGTTATCGCAAAAGCGGCCTGCCGACCATCGAGCTCATGCGTTCGGGCAACGAGGCGGACCAGCGCGTCGCTGAGGCGTTTGCCTTGGGCGCGGAGCGAGGCTGGGCGCTTGGGGCCGACTTCACCCAGATTGCGAAACGCCTTTTCACGCCCGAGGGTGAGCGCATCGAGGGCGCGGAAGAGTCTTTGGACGACGACCTTCGCAACGACGGGGACCGCGCCGCGCAGTCATCTGCGGACGAAGCCCCCGGCGAGCCGGCGGCTGCGGATGAGGAAGATGGCGTCCACCCCGACCTTGCGCGCAAGATGCCCGGCGTGAACACTGTTGCCATCGTGACCGATATTCCCCGCGCAATCGAGGCTGCGGCGATTTACGGCATCCCCGCGTTCGACCTTAACGACACGGTTGTCCTCGCCAATTTCGTGGAATCCCATTTCGTGCGCCCGCGCGTGACGGTGGTCATCCAAGCAGGCGGCGAGAGCCGACGCATGGGCCGCAGCAAGGCGACGGTCCCGTTTTTGGGTCGTCCGCTCATCTGCCGTCTGATCGAGCGGTTAAGTCCCGTGGCTGACGACTTAGTCATCACGACTAACGAGCCCGACAACTTGACGTTTTTGCACCAGGAGTTCCCGCAGCTCAATATCCAGCTTGTGTGCGATATCTTCTCGAGTCGCGGTGCTCTGCCGGGTCTGTACACGGCGCTCCAGGCCGCGCGCAACCCCTACGTCGCTATCGTGGCGTGCGACATGGTGTTCGCATCGGGCGCCCTCGTGGTCGCCGAGGCGCTGTGCATGAACCAGACCGGGGCTGACGTGGTCGTCCCTGTGAACAAGCACGGTTTCGAGCCCTTCCACGCGATGTACCGTCGCATGGAGTGCCTGCCCGCCGTGCGCCGTGCGCTCGATCGCGGCGAGAAGCGCGCCCAGTCGTTTTTTGGGGACGACTCCGTGGTTGTCCACGAGTTCCCGCAAAGTAAAGTGCTCGAGGCGGAGCCGATGGGCGGTTGTTTCATCAACGCGAACACGCCCGATGAGCTGCATGCGCTCGAAGACATGGTGATGGAGGGCTAGCTTCTCCATCGAGGGGATGGCGCCTCGCCGCAGGTGCGAGGCCCGCGAAAGGCAGTGATCCCAAAATGCCGAACCTTTCTGACATAGCCGATGTTGCCGAGGCGCTGGGGGGCAAATCGGTCTTCGTGGTCGAGAAGCGTTGCGTGGCGGTGCGTAACCGCCATTCGTCGTGTCGCAAATGCATCGAAGCATGCGTCGCGGACGCAATCTCGGTCGGCGATAACAGCGTGAAGATCGACGCGGAGGCCTGCGTTTCCTGCGGTGCTTGCACGGTCGTCTGCCCCACCGAGGCGCTCGTTCCCGTCGAGCCTGCCGATGTTGAGCTCGCCAGTGCTGCCGCCGAGGCTACGCGCGCGCTCGGCGGCAACCTCTCCGTATTCGCATGCGCCCGCATGGCCGCGCGCCGAGAGGGCGATCCCGACAAATATGTGTCCGTCCCCTGTCTTGCGCGCATGGAGGAAAGCCTCCTTTTGCAGCTTGCCTCCCACGGTGTGGACGATGTGGTGCTCGTCGACGGAACGTGTTCGACTTGCAAGTTCGGCGGTACGAGCGAGGGCGTCACGGCGACGGTTGAGTCGGCGAACTCTCTGCTCGCGGCGCAGGGGTCGAGCGTTCGCGTTCGCCGCGCCTCGGAGTTTCCGCCCGAGGCGATCGAGACGAGCGGGCGCAAGTCGTTCGCCGCGGCGCGCCGCGGGTTCTTCTCGCAGGCGGGCGGTATGGCGAAAGACGCCGTGAAGGTCGCGACGGAGAAGGCGCTCGACGAGACGCTCGGCAAGCAGAATGAGAAGAAGGAGCTGAACCTTCGCGAGCTGCTTCGCCCCGACAAGGACGGTGGGCTGCCGCAATTCGAGCCTTCGCGGCGAATGAACACGCTCGACGCGATGGACGCAATCGGTCAGAGCGTCGTTCCCGAAATCGAGACGCGCCTGTTTGGCAACGTGTCGATCGACGAGTCGAAGTGCCGCGCGTGCGGGATGTGCACCGTGTTCTGTCCGACGGGGGCCCTTAAGAAAAGCGAGGAGAAGCCCGCTTCGGGAGAGGGCAGCTACTTGGAGTTTCAGCTGATGGAATGCGTGCAATGCAATCTGTGCGCCGACACCTGCCTGCAGAAGTGCATTACGGTCTCCGATGTGATCGCCACCTCCGAGCTCTTCGACTTCGAGCCGCGGCTTATCCACCTCCCCGATCCGCCGGCGCGCGGAAGCCTGCTCTCGCGCCTGAAGTCGACGGGCCGATAGCGCGTGCCGCCTACGGCCGGCCTCTCCTGTGGTCGTATTATTTCGACCGCTTGCGCGACGGATGGGTATCTGTGGTATACTGGCAACACTTTAGCGCAGTAAAGTGCAGTAGCACAGGGAAGGGTACCGTGCGCGACGAGCGAGCGCGGTGTGCGAAGGAAGGAATCTCATGAAGAAACTGAAGGTAATGGCAGCAGCGGTATGTGCCCTCGCCTTGGCGGCGTGCATGCTGGCCGGCTGCTCCTCCAACAACGCTTCGAACGACAAGAAAGACGCGGCTGCGACCAGCTCGGACAAGACGACGCTCATCGTCGGCTTCGACCAGTCGTATCCGCCGTACGGTTTCGTCGGCAACGACGGCAACTTCACCGGTTTCGACCTTGACCTCGCTGCCGAGGTAGCCAGCCGCAACGGTTGGGACATCCAGCTCGAGCCCATCGATTGGGACGCGAAGGACACGCTCCTCAACTCCGGCGCCATCACCTGCATCTGGAACGGCTTCACCATGGAAGGCCGCGAGAACGACTACACCTTCTCCGATCCGTACATGCTGAATGCCCAGGTCATCGTCGTAAAGAAGGGTAGCGGCATCGAGAGCCTCGCCGATCTTGCCGGCAAGAACGTCCTCACGCAGACCGACTCGGCCGCCTACGACGTGCTCGCGGGCGACGAAGCGACCAAGGCTGACCTTAAAGCTACCTTCGCCTCGCTCGAGACCATCGGCGACTACAACACCGCCTTCATGCAGCTCGAGTCCGGCGCCGTCGACGCCGTGGCCTGCGATCTCTCCATCGCGCAGTACCAGATGAGCGCCAAGCCCGATGCCTATGTCCAGCTTCCCGAGGACCTCTCCGACGAGCACTATGCGGTCGGCGTGAAGAAGGGTAACACCGAGCTTGCCGACGCGATCACCAAGACGCTCAAGGAGATGAACGAGGACGGCACCGTCGAGAAGCTGTGCGAGAAGTACGCTGAGTACGGTCTGTCCTACACGAACTGGATCCTCAAATAGCCAGTCGATAAGTTAGTTTGCTTGCGGGTATAACCTCCTGTAGGCAGAAGAGAATCGCGGACGGGGCAACCTGTCCGCGATTCGTGTTGCAATAAGAAAGAGGTTGCCGTGGAAATTGGAACCATGCTTTCCATGCTCGGGCAGGGCTTTGGCGTTACTTTGCAGATATTCTTCCTGACGCTGGTGGGGTCGCTGCCTCTTGGCGTGGTTGTGGCGCTTGCGCGCATGAGCCGCGTGAAGCCGATTGCCTGGATCATGAAGTTCTACATTTCCGTCATGCGCGGAACCCCGCTCATGCTGCAGATGTTCTTCATTTACTTCGCTCCCTATTATATCTTCGGAATCCCTCTGAGCATGGAGTCGAAGTTCTCCGCAACGATCGTCGCGTTCATCATCAACTACGCGGCCTACTTCGCCGAGATTTACCGCAGCGGCATCCAGTCGATTCCGCGCGGACAGTACGAGGCCGCCGAGGTCTTGGGCTACTCGCGTCTCCAGACGTTTATGAAAATCGTGCTGCCCCAGGTGATTAAGAGGATTCTTCCCGCTATGGGCAACGAAATCATCACGTTGGTGAAAGACACGTCGCTCGCGTTCGCTATCGGCGTGGCGGAGATGTTCTCGACGGCGAAGGCGCTCGTCGCCTCGCAGGTGAGCATGCTGCCCTTCGTGTTCGCAGCGGTTTTCTACTGGGTATTCAATTTCGTCGTGGAAGTGGTTCTCGGGCGCGTCGAGAAGAAGATGGGTTACTACCACGATTAGCCGTAGGGAAGGTGAGGTTTGGCAATGCCTGAAGATAATGTGCTGGTGAAGCTCGAGCACGGTAAGAAGAGCTTTGGCGATGTCGCGGTGCTCAAAGACATCTCGCTTGAGGTTCGCAAAGGCGAGGTCGTCGCCATCATCGGCCCGTCGGGAGGCGGTAAGTCGACGCTTCTGCGATGCATGACGCTGCTCGAGACGCTCGATGCTGGGTCGCTTTCCTACGGCGATTTACCCGTGGCTGAAGATAATGGGGCTGGGCATGCCGTCTATGGCGGCAAGGATGTGATGAAGCGGGCGAAATCGCGCTTTGGCCTGGTGTTCCAGAACTTCAATCTATTCCCGCACTATTCGGTGATCAAAAACGTCACCGACGCGCCGATCAGCGTGCAGAAGCGTCCGCGCGCAGAGGCGTTCGAGCGCGGACGCGAGCTGCTTGCGAAGATGGGCCTCGCCGACAAGGAGGACATGGTTCCTTGCGAGCTTTCCGGCGGTCAGCAGCAGCGCGTCGCGATCGCTCGTGCGCTTGCGATGGATCCTGAGGTGCTTTTCTTCGACGAGCCGACGAGTGCGCTCGACCCCGAGCTTACGCGCGACGTGCTCAAAGTCATCCGCGACCTGGCTGCTGAGCGCATGACCATGGTCATCGTGACGCACGAGATGACTTTCGCCCGTGACGTGGCGGACCGCATCATCTTCATGGACGACGGCCTTGTGGTTGAGGAAGGCCGCGCCGTGGACGTGATCAACAACCCGCAGCAGGAGCGCACGCGCGCGTTCTTAAGCCAGTACCAGCAGGGATAGGGAAGTCGCGAGAGTGCCAGGCCCTCGCAAGCGACTCGAAGTTGCTTGCGAGGGCCGGGTGCTTGCAAGGCGTCGCGTACTCGTGAGGCGCCGGGCGCGCGCAAAGATAAGCTCCCTGCGCCTTAGGGGGTACACCTAGAGGTGTATCTGCGTGGTGCAACGATGACGATTGCGCCACGTTTCAGGAGCTCTTCAGGATGGCGTGGTAAGGTTTGCTCAACAACCCAATGCGGGCGAAGGAGCAAACGACATGAGCGATTACAATGAGAACAACCAAGGTGGATACGACCCCCAGTCATCCAGCCAGTCGTTCGGGCAGGGGACGGGCGGCGCGCCGATTCCCCCGAATTCTTACTATCATTACCAGGGCGCGGGTCCGGGTGGTGTGGCGGGGACGAATGCCACGGCGCCCGTCAATCCCGCGTCTCCCTATGCGCAGTCGGCGGGTGCGCACAACGCGCAGGCGTACGCTGCGAAGCAGGACCCAAAGCCTAAGAAGAACCATTCGGGTGCGAAGACGTTCGGAATCGCGTTTGCGGGCGCGGCGCTTGCGTGCGTGCTCGTGCTCGGCGGCACCGGCATCGTCAACACGGTGACGAGCGGCTCTCCGTCGGGCTCGACCACGGTGCTCGGCGGCACATCTTCCGCATCCACGAGCGGCAATGCCGACGAGAACGCGACGCTTGCGGAAAGCGTCTCCCAGAAGTGCCTTCCGTCCGTGGTGGCTATCGACGTGTACACCAACCAGCAGAGCGGCTACTACGGCTACAGCACGCAGAATTCCCTTACCGAGACGTCTCTCGGCAGCGGCGTGGTGCTTTCCTCCGATGGCTACATCGTGACGAACTATCACGTGATTGAGGGCGCCGACGCCCTGAAGGTCACCATCGAGGGCGAGGAATACGATGCGGACATCATTGGCTCCGACCCCAGCTCCGACATCGCGGTCATCAAGGCGAAGAACGCTTCGGGGCTGACTGCCATGGAGCTGGGCGATTCCGATGCTCTGACGGTGGGCGAGTGGGTCATGTCGATCGGCAGCCCCTTCGGCCTTGAGCAGTCGGTGGCGACGGGCATCGTGTCGGCTACGAACCGCTCGCAGATCATGGACAACTCATCCAACTCGAATCAGTACGGCCAGCAGCAGTCGAGCACCACGACGGTCTATACCAACATGATTCAGACCGACGCAGCCATCAACCCCGGCAACTCCGGCGGCGCGCTCGTCGACAAGGACGGCAAGCTCATCGGCATCAACACGCTGATCACGTCGTATTCCGGCAACTACTCCGGCGTCGGGTTCGCCATTCCTGTGAACTATGCGGTCAACCTGGCCCAACAAATCATCGAGGGGAAGACGCCGACGCATGCGCAGCTGGGCGTGTCCCTGTCCACGATTAACGCGCAGACGGCCCAGCGCTACGGCTTCTCGGTGGATGAGGGCGCCTATATCGCAGCGGTGAGCAGCGGCTCTGGCGCTGACTCCGCGGGCCTTAAGGTGGGCGACATCGTAACCGCCTTCGATGGCAAGAAGGTCTCCTCCGCGAGCGATCTTATGCTCGCTGTGCGTTCGAAGAATCCGGGCGACACGGCTACCGTCACGATCAACCGCGACGGTCAGAGCCAAGACGTGCAGGTGACGCTGGGCTCGGACGAGAGTTCGCAGGCGAGCGCAGGCGCAAGCTCGGGGTCTAACAGCTCGAACGGCAACGGGTCGAACGGTGGCTCGCTTGAGGACCTTCTGCGCCAGTACGGTTACGGCGGCGGTTCCAGCTCGAGCGGGACGAGCGCCGATGCGGGATCTGGCGCGATTGCCCAAGCCGCGTAAGCGGGCACAGCGAGCGAATCGGCACGGTTTCGGCCGCGTGGGGACTAATCCCACGCGGCCTTTTTTGTTTGAGGTGACGGAAAAGGCGTGCAGTTACGGCTCCGAGGCTCTAGCTGCGAGTCGATTCGGGTAAGATGATTCGAAATGGTTAAATCAAACGCAGAAAAAGGGGTTTCGATGGCCAACGAATACCAGTACAAGCGTGTGCTTCTGAAGCTTTCCGGCGAAGCACTCGCCGCCATCTGCGGTGTCAGCCGCAGCACGGTGCTGCGGCTGTGCCAGAAGCTGGGCTATCAGGGCTATGCCGAGTTCAAATATGCCCTGCAGCATGAAACCGAACACCCGGCCCAGACCCGGCCGGCCGATGCGCTGCCCACCCAGAACGTGCTGACCTACTACTGCAGCGGCATGCTGCAGATGGAGCCGCTAGTCACTTCGGACGCGCTGCGGGATTTTGCGAATACACTCTCCCACGCCAATCGGGTGGTGGCACTGGGGCTAAACCACTCTTCTGTTTCGGCCGAGCAACTGGCTTTCCGGTTGAACAAGTTCGGCGTGGACTGCCACATGCTGTGGGACGATAGCCGGATGGCCAGCTATGAGCGGGTGTTGAAGCAGGGAGATGTGGTTGTGATTTTTTCCATCAGCGGCCGGGATTTCTACGAAACGCTGGTGTCCGAATATCGTAAAAATCGCGTCAAAGTGGTCCTGATCACCATGGATCCCGACAGTTCGCTGTGCCATCTGGTAGATATTTCAATTGTTTTGCCTTTTCTGACCTATAATGCCGGCGGCATGTATCCCATGGATGAAACCGTGATTTTCTTTATGTTTATCGAGATGCTAGCGGAAAAACTTCATCAAACCCTTCATCGATTGGATGAGTAAAATTCATGAATTTTACTTAATTTACGT
>OLNF01003816.1_pt1 | contig 10700 bp, 8 predicted proteins | sample 1673061 | NCBI WGS metagenome assembly OLNF01 (sample SAMEA3136751, study PRJEB25190) | human gut metagenome | reverse complement strand
AAGGCTTGGAGGGTGTGGCATAAGTTTTTTAGGATATAGATAAGGCACGGATTACAAGGATTACACGGAATTATGGTGCTAATAAAAGCAAAGCGATAATCATCTCGTATAAATCCGTGTAATCCGTGCCTAAAAAAAACAACGAGATTACTCGTACTCCTGCCAACTCTTAATCTGCAGGTCGTCCTGCGAGAGTGTGCAGAAAGCCTCGATGAAGGCAGAGGCTAAGCGTGCGTTGGTCATCAATGGAATGTTGTGGTCGATGGCACCGCGACGGATTCTGTAACCATTGGTAAGCTCTCGCTTGGTATGGTTCTTTGGAATGTTCACGATGAGGTCGAACTTGTGGTCAGCAATCATCTGCATCACGTTAGGAAGATCCTTGTGCTCCTCATCAGGCCATCCTACAGCAGTAGCCTTCACGTTGTTCTCGTTCAGGAACTTCGCTGTGCCGGCTGTAGCGTAGATGGTGTAACCGTTCTTCACCAGCGCCTGAGCTGCATCGAGCAGAGAAGCCTTCTCCTTGGCACCACCGCTTGAAAGCATGATGCCCTTGTCCTTAGAAGGAATCTTGTAGCCGGTGGCAATCAATGAGTTGAGCAATGCCTCCTCGAAAGTATCACCCATACAACCTACCTCACCGGTAGAACTCATATCTACACCCAAAACTGGGTCGGCGTTCTGCAAACGGGCGAATGAGAACTGGGATGCCTTCACACCCATGCGGTCGATATCGAAAGCAGACTTATCCGGTTTCTGATATGGAGCATCGAGCATGATGCGGGTAGCAGTCTCGATGAAGTTGCGCTTCAATACCTTGCTCACGAATGGGAATGAGCGGGATGCACGGAGGTTACACTCGATAACCTTCACATCGCGACCCTTAGCCAAGTACTGGATATTGAAAGGACCCGAGATGTTGAGCTCCTTGGCGATGGCACGTGAAATCTTCTTGATCTGACGGGCTGTAGCGAAGGAAATCTGCTGGGCAGGGAAGGTCATGGTAGCGTCGCCGGAGTGAACACCTGCATACTCAACGTGCTCTGAAATACCATACTCTACAATCTCACCGTTCTGGGCAACACCGTCGAACTCAATCTCGTTGGTCTCTGTCATGAACTGAGAGATAACCACTGGGTATTCCTTAGAAACCTCAGAAGCTGCCTCCAGGAAGCGACGCAACTCATCATCATCGTGGCAAACGTTCATGGCTGCACCGGAAAGAACGTAAGATGGACGAACGAGAACAGGATAGCCTACCTCGTCGATGAACTTCTGAACATCCTCCATTGATGTGAGGGCGCTCCACTTAGGCTGGTCGATACCCAGCTTATCGAGCATGGCAGAGAACTTACCGCGGTTCTCGGCACGGTCGATGTTGACAGGAGATGTACCCAGGATTGGCACAGACTGGCGATGGAGTTTCATAGCCAGGTTGTTTGGAATCTGACCACCTACAGAAACAATCACGCCACGTGGTGACTCCAGGTCGATGACATCGAGTACACGCTCGAATGAAAGCTCATCGAAGTAGAGACGGTCGCACATATCGTAGTCGGTAGATACGGTCTCCGGGTTGTAGTTGATCATGATTGACTTGTAACCCAACTTGCGGGCTGTGTTGATGGCGTTTACTGAACACCAGTCGAACTCTACAGAAGAACCGATGCGGTAAGCACCCGAACCGAGAACGATGACAGACTTCTCGTTCTTGTAGTAGTTGATGTCGTAACCCTCTACAGCGTATGTCATGTAGAGATAGTTGGTGAGGTCTGGATGCTCGCTAGCCACGGTAGGGATGCGCTTTACGGCAGGCAGAATGTTCAACTTCTTGCGCTGGGCACGAACTGCGAGCACCTCCTTCTCCATGTTGGTGTTCTGAGTCTTCAATACGAAGCGGCCAATCTGGAAGTCAGAGAAGCCCAATACCTTAGCCTCGCGCAATACCTCGGCAGGAATCTCCTCCAAAGTATTATATTCAGAAAGCTTGTGCTTGTAATCTACGATATTCTTCATGCGCTCGATGAACCAAGGATCAATCTTGGTCAACTCCTCGATGCGCTCGATGGTGTAACCTTCCTCCAAAGCCTGGGCGATGGCGAAGATACGGAGGTCGGTAGGATTAGAAAGCTCCTCATCCAGGTTATCAAACTTGGTGTGGTCGTTGCCTACGAAACCGTGCATTCCCTGACCAATCATACGGAGACCCTTCTGGAGCATCTCCTCGAAAGAACGGCCGATAGACATGATTTCGCCTACAGACTTCATGGAAGAACCAATCTTGCGGCTTACACCGGCAAACTTGGTGAGGTCCCAACGAGGAATCTTGCAGATCATATAGTCGAGTGATGGAGCTACATAAGCTGAGTTAGGAGTACCCATCTCGCCAATCTGGTCGAGTGTATAACCGAGGGCAATCTTGGCAGCAACGAAAGCCAAAGGATAACCTGTAGCCTTAGATGCAAGGGCAGAAGAACGGCTCAAGCGAGCATTGATCTCGATGATACGGTAGTCGTTGGTCTCAGCATTGAAAGCATACTGGATGTTGCACTCACCCACGATGTTGAGGTGGCGCACGCACTTCACGGCGATGTCCTGCAGCATCTTCACCTGCTCGTCGGTAAGAGAACAGGTAGGAGCCACCACGATAGACTCACCGGTGTGGATACCCAGTGGGTCGAAGTTTTCCATAGAGGCAACGGTGAAGCAACGGTCGTTCGCATCGCGGATGCACTCGAACTCAATCTCCTTCCATCCCTTCAGGCTCTCCTCAACGAGTACCTGAGGTGCAAAAGTGAATGCCGATTCAGCAATCTCCTTGAACTCCTCTTCAGTCTTGCAGACACCAGAACCGAGACCACCCAGCGCATAGGCAGAACGGATCATGATAGGGTAGCCGATGTTGCGTGCCGCAGCCACAGCCTCCTCCATGTTCTCGCAAGCGTGGCTTACTGGAACCTTGAGGTCAACCTTGTTAAGCTCCTTTACGAAGAGGTCGCGGTCTTCTGTGTTCATGATAGCCTCTACAGAGGTACCCAACACATCCACGCCATACTCCTTGAGCACGCCGCTGAGGTAAAGTTCAGTACCCACGTTCAAACCAGTCTGACCACCCCAAGCCAGCATAATGCCGTCTGGGCGCTCCTTCTTGATAATTTCAGTTACAAAAAAAGGTGTCACCGGCAAGAAGTAAACCTTGTCAGCAATACCTTCACTCGTCTGAATTGTAGCAACATTAGGATTGATGAGGACGGAACTGATACCCTCCTCGCGCAGCGCCTTGAGAGCCTGCGAACCGGAATAGTCAAACTCACCTGCCTGGCCGATTTTCAAAGCACCGGAACCCAGAACGAGGACTTTCTTAAGCTGTTTCTTCATCATTAAATATAACTATAAGTTTGTTCTTTATATGTCTTGTTATTTATGTTTTTAGCAACTAAACTGTATTTGTGTTAGTTCACAAATGGTAGACACACTATTTCTAGATGCAAAGTTACGCTATTTATTTGATTATCCCAAATTTTCTGCAAATCTTTACAGTTAAATAACATCAATTATTATTATTTCTTCTCTAGAATGTCGTATTTTTGCAATTATTTTGTTACTTTTGCAGCGGCTTTTAGTCATGTAGAAAAAGAATAAAAAATAGCAAACAAGATAAATATAATAACAATGAAAGTCGGATTATTCGTCCCTTGTTATGTGGATGCCCTTTACCCTGAAGCGGGTGTGGCTACATACAAGTTGCTTAAGCATTATGGACTAGACGTGGGTTATCCCGAAAAACAGACTTGCTGCGGCCAGCCAATGGCTAATGCCGGTTTTCAGGACAAGTCGGAGAAGGTCATAGAGACATTTGATGAGCTGTTCAAGGATTACGATTATATCGTAGCTCCTTCAGCCTCATGTGCTGCTTACGTAAAGGTGTATTATCCTAAAATCCTTGAGGGTAAGCACGAGTGTATTTCCTCAAAGAAAATCATGGATGTTGTGGAGTTCCTTCACGATGTGCTGAAGGTGGATCATGTACCGGGCAAGTTCCCGCATGTGGTGAGTGTACACAACAGTTGTCACGGTGTGCGCGAACTGGGATTGTCATCTCCTTCTGAGCGCCACATCAAGCCTTTCAACAAGATTATCGACCTTTTAAATATGGTGGAAGGCATTACTATCCACGAACCGGAGCGCAAGGATGAGTGCTGCGGATTCGGCGGTATGTTCTCTATTGAGGAGCCTGCCGTTTCTACCCGTATGGGCGAAGATAAGATCAAGCGCCACATGGCTACAGGTGCCGAGTATGTAACGGGTCCGGATTCTTCCTGCCTGATGCACATGGCGGGAATCGCCAAGAAAGAGAATATGCCGATCAAGTTTATTCATGTTGTTCAAATATTAGCTGCAGGACTATGAGTACAGAACATTCCAAGAGAGCTGCGAAGTTTACGCAGAACGTAGAGAAGACCACCTGGCACGACGCTACCTTCTGGTCTGTTCGTCAGAAGAGAGATAAAATGGCGCAGGAACTTCCTGAGTGGGAAGATCTCCGTGAGCATGCATCTGAAATCAAGATGCACACGATTACCCATCTTGCCGATTACCTCGATATGTTTTCCAAGAATCTGGAGAGCCGTGGGGTGAAGGTTCACTGGGCAAAGGATGCACAGGAATTTAATGAGATTGTGCTCGGTATACTGAAAGACCATAACGTGAAGAAGATGGTGAAGTCGAAGTCGATGCTCACCGAGGAGTGCGAGATGAATCCTTATCTGGAGCAGCACGGCATTGACGTGGTGGAGACCGACCTGGGTGAGCGCATCATCCAGCTCTTGCATCAGAAGCCTAGCCATATCGTGATGCCTGCCATCCACCTGAAGCGTGAGGAGGTAGGTAAGATGTTCGAGGAGAAGGGTATCTCCAAGGAAATCGGAAACTACGATCCTACTTACCTGACCCGCTGTGCCCGTCATCATCTCCGCGACCAGTTTATGGAAGCTGGAGCAGGTATGACCGGATGTAACTTCGGTGTGGCTGCCACCGGCGATTGCGTGGTTTGCACCAACGAGGGTAATGCGGATATGACCACTTCCATGCCTAAGCTCCATATCGTAGCGATGGGTATTGAGAAACTGGTTCCTGATTATAAGTCATTGGCTGTATTCCAGCGCCTGCTTTGCCGCTGCGGAACCGGTCAGCCTACCACCGCCTTCACTTCTCATTTCCGTCAGGCTCGTCCGGGTGCCGAGATGCATGTAGTATTGGTGGATAACGGCAGAAGCGATATTCTTGCTGATAAGGACCACTGGCAGACTTTGAAATGCATGCGTTGCGGAGCCTGCATGAATACCTGTCCGGTTTATCGTCGTTCAGGCGGTTACAGTTACACCTATTTTATACCGGGTCCTATTGGTGTGAACCTGGGTATGCTGAAGAATCCTCAGAAGTACAGCGACAATGTTTCTGCCTGCACCTTGTGCTTGTCTTGCGACAATGTCTGTCCTTCCAAGGTAGGACCGGGTTCGCAGATTTACGTATGGCGCCAGAGTCTGGAGAAGTTGGGCAAGGCAGATCCTGTGAAGAAGGCGATGTCGAATGGTATGAAGTATCTCTTTGACCGTCCTGCGCTCTACACCACAGCCTTGAAGTTTGCTCCACTCGCCAACCTGATTCCTGAATGCTGCACGCACTTCAGCAATTGGAATGCCTGGGGCATCGGTCACGCCATGCCTGAGTTTGCAAAGAAGAGTTTTCATCAATTATGGAAGGAGGGAAAAGTAAAATGAAGAAAGAAGATTTCCTGAACAAGCTGCGTAAGAATACGCACGTTCAATTCGATATGCCTGCCGTAGATGTGAAGGGTATCCAGTATGAGGATACGCTGAAACAGTTTATTGAGATGACGGAATCGGTAGGTGGCCATGTGATAGAGGCGAAGGAGGGTGAGAGTCTGGATGAGCTGGTGAAGAAGGCTTATCCGGAAGCCAAGGTCTTTGCCTCTCATCTGCCAGAAATCACGATTGCCCAGAAGAATCCTGATACGGTGGCTGAGGCTAATGACCTGAATGGTACTGATGTGGGTATTGTTCGTGGTGAAGTAGGTGTTGCCGAGAATGGCTGCGTCTGGATTCCTCAGACCATGAAGGAGAAAGCGGTGCTTTTCATCTCGGAATACCTTTTGATATTCCTCGAAAAAGAGAAGATTGTGAACAATATGCATGAGGCTTATGCCCGTATTGAGATGGATCCGAAGTACAATTTCGGTACTTTCATCAGTGGTCCTTCCAAGACTGCCGATATTGAGCAGGCACTGGTAATGGGTGCGCAGGCAGCCAGAGGCGTAACCGTAGTGCTTTTGTAAAAGAAGTATTGAATCTTAATCTATACGAATAAAGCCCACCAAATCGGTGGGCTTTATTCTTATCTCTGCTCAGTTAGATTTCCCATTGGTATGTGTCGTAGATGACCCCTCTTCCTCCGAATCCTTCCTTTTGGTGGATGAGATTCTTGTTGAGATACTTGCCCGCATCTTCTGTGGATTTGCCGAAGTCGAAGTATGGGACATTCCATGGGCATTTGTGGAGGATAAAGTCGAAGAGGGCATCCAAAGCTCCCAGTTCCTTGCCCAATTCGTTGGCAGCGATATACTGGGTATGAATTACTTGGGGGGTAGTATATACGATGCTTCCACCAATAATCGTTTCATCTTTCTTTACCACAAAGCAGAGAATGTGGTCTGGAAAACGATGCATAAGTAATTGCAGTTCCTCTTTCGAGTGTACTGGATGAGTATTATGCCTCTGCCAAAGATTCTTGTCCAATAAATCCCAAAAGTCTGTGATGTCCTTTGGAAATTTTGTAAATCCAACACTTAGTCCATGGCTCACAGCTTTCTTGATGCCTCTTCTTCTCTGCTCGCTGAATCGTAAGGGGGCATTGAGAAAAATGGTAGTGGAAATCTCTCTAGCTATCAACTTTGCCTTCCCAATATAGGAGAGAGCATAGAGGTCCTCTTCCGAAGGGATGCTCTGGTATATCCATGGCATTGCCTTGTAGATACATAACTGGAAATCATTTTGCAGGAGATAGTCCTTGAGAGCCTGAAAGATGTCGATGCAAACTTCTGCTGTTACCTTGGAACAAGTCAGTAAGCCTCCATACGTCAGTCCTTGGTGAGAATAGAGAATCTTCTTGTCCTCATCCGCAGTTTCATTGGCAGGAAGAATGGCATACAAGCGTCCTTTATAATAGAACATCAAGGAATGGTCATGAAATCTGTCTTGATGATAGTCCATATAGTTTCTGTCGAAGAGGAAGGTGCCTTGTCTGGATTTCCAAACAAAGTTGTTCCATTCGGCAGCGTCTTTTGGGGTATATCTTTTGATTTCTATCATGGCTCTGATGTTGTGCTATGTGTGGTATGGATGTATTTCAGAAATTCATCGTATTCATACAGATAGTCTTCTGGCTCATAAAGTTCAGAGGCAAGCACCAGACATACGGCTCCCTCGGAGAAATCATCCAGTGTGCGCCATATCTCTGTGCCGAGATAGAGCCCCATGCCAGGATTGCTGAGCTGGTATTTCTTGGTCTCCTTGCCGTTGTCTAGGGATACGGTAAATGATCCATGCACGGCGATGATGACTTGCTGGAGCTTTTTGTGGGCATGACCGCCTCGGTTGCCACCCTGTGGCACATCGTATATCCAGTAGGCACGTTTCAAGTCGAAGGGAAGCTCGATGTTCTCCTCTGATACGGTCAGGTTGCCTCTAGGGTCGGATATGGTATGTAATTTGATGATTCTACCTAATTCTTTCATAAAGTTGTATTCTTTTATTTGATAACGCTCTTTTTCTTATTTTATTGCTTATTGCTTATCCTTCTTGGGCAACTTGATACTGGCATTGAACTTACGATGGCTTATTTCCTTCTTAATTTCCTTGGAGTAGAGGCTTGCACCTTCACGGTTCAGATGGTTGGCATTGTGGAATAATGCCCTGTGATGGGTGTAGGCAGTGTCGCAATAATGGTTAAGGAATGGGATGCCTTCCTGTTGGCAGATAAGCTTGAACCTGCGAAATACTGAGTCGCTTTGGTAGGATAGCTGTGGCGATGCTGTGAATATGAGGCAGGTATGGCTCCTTTTGCATTCGGCTATCAACTTGTGCAGATATTCATATTTCTTTCTGTCGTGTTTGTTTTGGGGTAAGGTCTCCTTCTCGATGGCTTGGCATCCCTCGTAGGGAGAGTAACCCTTGGTATAGCTCATGGCTGGATGACGCCAGTCGGCAAGCAGCTTGAGTAACCTCGAATTATACTGATAGAAAGGAAAGAGCATCTTGATGCGCTCGGTGGAGTCCACGTCCCAGAAAATCTCTCGTATGCCTGGTCGGTGGTAATAGGGGCGCAGGTTGGTGAGATAGGTACTGTTGTCATCTTGCAGCAGGTCATAGTCTGGTTCTACATCGTAGATGAGCATGTGGGGCATGCGTCTTTGCTTGAGTAGTTGCAGTCTGCCCATGCTGAAGATGATGCCCATGCGGTCTTCTCCCACATTATAATAGTTGCCCAAGATGTCTGGGTCGTAGTGATGCAAGGCTCTCGACGACCCCATGATGATGGAGTCGGCTATCAGCTCATTGTGGATATAGCGCATCCTGCCGCTCTCGCCTTTTACCTGAAGGTCGAGATAACGAAAGGTTTGTGCCGTGATGATATATATGATGGTCAGCAAGATAAGAAAGACCATGATTTTACTTAAGAACTTTTTCATATTTCAGCTTACGATTTGTTTCAACTTACGTTTATTTCAGCTTACGATTTAGAAACCTGCGTAGATGAATTGCCCCGAATCGAATACACCGAAGAGGAAGATGCTGGTAGTTACCACGACGTATGTACACCATCTCACCCAGAGCTTCGGATGATGGAATGGATTTTGACCTGGGGTTACTTCAACGATGAGATCTTTGGCGAATACCATCAAGATGAATAAGAGGATGAATTTTTCAAATACCCAGAAGTTCATGTCTTGCTCAGTGAATATCTTGCCGATTACATGGAAGGCATCGCCCACGCTTGGCATTCGGAAGAATATCCATAGGAAGTTGATGAGCAGGAAATTGATGAGGATGCTTATTCCTCTCCTCATTCTCTGCCTAACTTTGTGCTCGGTATTTCTACTCTCTTTGGTGAAGCTTAACATCTTCTCCATCACTTGGAAGAATCCGTGAAGAACTCCCCAAAGTATGAAGGTCCAGTTAGCCCCATGCCAAATGCCACTGATGAGGAAGGTGATAATGATGTTGAGATAGGTTCTCCCCTTGCTGCATCTGTTTCCGCCTATGGGGATGTAGATGTAATCGCGCAGCCATTGGGAGAGACTGATGTGCCAACGATGCCAAAAGTCGGTGACGCTATGGGCAAAGTAGGGATTGTGGAAATTCTGTTGCAAGCGGATGCCGAGCATGGAAGCCGAACCGATGGCTATGAGAGAGTAGCCGGCAAAGTCGGTGTATAGTTGGATGGAATAGAGGACGGAGGCTGCCAGCAGTTCTGATCCACTGTGTTGCATATAGCCATCCAGCACGGGATTCACGTAGAGCAAGAGACGGTCGGCAATAACCGTCTTCAAGAACATACCCCACACTATCATCTTGGCACCATTTGCCAACTGCTGATAGTTAGGACGCACCAGCTGGCTCAGTTGGCATCTCAGGGCATCGTATCGGTTGATAGGACCTGCCGTGATGGATGGGAAGAAGGATATATAGAGCATGTAGGTGGGCAGATGATGCTCTGCTTGATACTTATCTCTGTAAACATCGAAGAGATAACTCAATGCCTGAAAGGTAAAGAAAGAGATACCCAGTGGTACTATGAGGGTATGGTGAGATGAGAGGCTATCCATGTAGAGCACCTCTGTGAGGATAAAGTCTGTATATTTGTAGAAGAGCAGGGGGAGGGTGGTGAGAAGGGTTCCTAAATAAACAATGAGTTTGCTTCTGTTGTTTGAGGTGCTGTTTGTTCTCTCCTTTCCCTTATTTCTTTCTATCAATAGAGCGGAAGTATATGAGATGAGTGTTACCACCAAAAGTATAGCTGCCAATGACTGGTTGTAATAGTAGTATAGGGCATAGGAAATCGCCAACAAAAAATACTTTTTGATGGCTTCCTTCTTGATGGCATGGAGCAGCAAGAAGAGGAAGGGAAATAAGGTGATGTATAGAAATGAATTGTAAATCATTGGAATAGTGTGGGCGAGTTTTCAATAAAAGAAGTACAGAAAACGAACTGTTAACTGTTACAGTTAACTTTTCGCTTTCTGTATTCTTTGTTGCTGGGCAGGTAACAAATCTGCCCTCTCGGTATTTTTTAATGGGGGATGATGTTATTTCTTCATGTATGGGTCGGTTCCCAATATAGTCTTTGCCAGACGCTTTGCCTTGTCGCGGAGCTGATTGATGTCATCGCCCTTTTCGCCGTAGCAGAGAACGACGCCCATGCGGCGACCTACGTGAGCCTCTGGCTTGCCGAAGATGCGGATGCGGGTGTGGTCTTCCTTCAGGGCATCGAGCATATTGTAGTTTAATGGCTTGGTGCTTTCCTCTGGCGAGAGGATGACGGCAGAACAGCCGATGTGCTCCAGATGGATTCCGGCGATAGGTAAGCCCATCACGGCACGGAAGTGGAGCTCAAACTCGCTC
>OLNF01003813.1_pt1 | contig 10711 bp, 7 predicted proteins | sample 1673061 | NCBI WGS metagenome assembly OLNF01 (sample SAMEA3136751, study PRJEB25190) | human gut metagenome | reverse complement strand
TAACTGCTTCTTTTTCCTCACCTTTAAGTGGAATTGAACCAATAGTTAAATCTAAATCTTCACCTTCAATGACCTTTGCAGCATTTTTTTGCATTTGATCAGCTGATAGATGAATTAAAAGATCAGTAATACCTACAACTGGATCATCAGGATTTTCACCAATATTTACATCAACAATTGAACCATCCTTTTTACATACAACACCATGTAGAGCAAGAGGAGTTGTTACCCATTGGTATTTTTTAATTCCACCATAATAATGAGTATCACCCATTGCAAAACCTGTTCTTTCATATAAAGGATTTTGCTTTAAATCAATTCTTGGTGAATCAATATGAGCACCAAGTACTCTTAATCCTTCTAAAATAGGCTTCTTACCAATTATAAATACAGCAATATTTTTTCCTTTGTTTGTAAAATAAACTTTGTCACCGGCTTTTAAAGTTTTATAGTCAGTAAGAGGCTTAAATCCTTTTTCGGCTGATAATTCTGTTGCACGTTTTACAACTAAACGCTCTGTTTTGCTATAACTTAAGAAATTCTTGTAGTCATCACAAAATTGCATGATATCATTAAATTTTTCATTTGATGCATCTTTCCAAATATTTTTTTTATACATTTTATATACCTCGTTTCTTTTAAAATACGTCTTTATTATATCACATTATAATAATATTTCATACTAATTTAAATTTAAAACTATAAAAATTCAATTTATATCATTTTCTTAATGATAAAATTATAGATTTTAAATTTATTTAAAATAATATTTATATTTCTAAGGCTTATATTTTGTGGTAAAATATCTATGGTGAGAAAATGGTAAAAATATTATTTATATGTCATGGAAACATTTGTAGGAGTCCTATGGCACAAATGATTTTAGATAATTATATCAAAACTAATAAGCTTGAAAATCAGATATCAGTTGAATCAATGGCTTGTTCAAGTGAGGAAATTGGAAATAGCATTTATTTGCCAGCAAAAAAATGTTTAATTAATCATAATATTCCAATTTTAAGACATAAAGCAACTAGATTTGAATCTTATTATTATGATGAATATGATTATATAATTTCAATGGACAAAAGTAATATAAATCGTCTAAATTTAATAAAAGAAGATACTAAAGGTAAGTATCATCTTCTTTTTTCTTTCAAAAGACAAGATAAAGAAGTGGCGGATCCTTGGTATACTAGGGATTTTGAAAGAACCTACTTGGATTTAGTTGAAGGGATTGAAGGTTTGATTACTTATTTAAAAAGGTATAAAAAAATTAAAGTGGAGGAATAAAAAATGAATACATTTAAACTAAATAATGGCTATGAAATTCCAGTGATTGGTCTTGGAACATTTTTAGCTCCAAAAGAGGAATGCTATAATGCCTGCTTATGGGCTTTAAAGGCAGGGTATAGGCAAATTGATACAGCTCAAAATTATAAAAACGAGGAAGCTGTTGGTAAAGCACTTAAAGCAAGTGGTGTAAAAAGAGAAGATGTTTTTATTACATCAAAGCTTCAAATTTCAAGATATGGTAAAAATAATACTAAAAAGGCTGTTTTAAAATCAATTAATGATTTAGGCGTTGATTATATCGATTTATATTTAATGCACTGGCCTTCTCAATCATATGAGATGAATCTTGAAACATATCATGCTTTAGAAGAAATGGTTACTGAAGGATATATTAGATCAATAGGCGTATCTAACTTTCAAATTCATCATCTTGAGCATTTACTACCTTATGTAAGAATAAAACCGGTTATGAATCAAATTGAACTTCATCCGGGTTTAAGCCAAAATGGTGTTTTAAAATATTGTAAGGATAATGATATTTTAGTTACATCTTATGGTCCATTTATGAAAGGCGAAGCACTTAAAATGCCTCTAATTAATGAACTAGCATCTAAATATCATAAAACACCTGCTCAAATATGCGTAAGGTATTTAATAGATAGGGGAATTGTGGCAATTCCTAAGTCAGTTCATGAAGCTAGAATTAAAGAAAATTTTGATGTATTTGATTTTGCACTAAATGAAGATGATGTAAATCAAATAATTAATCTTAATCAAGGTCGTAGGGTATATCTTGATCCAGATAATCGTCCAGGCGTACCTTTAGTTGAAGCTAAAGAATTTCCGATGGAGTTTTAAGAAAAAAAGAGTTAGGTTTAATCTTAACTCTTTGATTATTTAATAATGATATGGATAAGGATAAGATACTGGCTGAGGGTAAGGATAATATGGTTGGTATGGTTGATATTGAGGATAATATGATTGCTGATTGTTTTTGTTAAGAAAAATGAAAGGAGTTGTTACAAGAACTCCAGCCAGAAAAGGTAAAAGTGGTCCTCTTTCATCATAACTATTTCCACCTCTAAGTGTATTTGAATTTCTTAAATACCAATTAGAACATGGATAACTTGAAAAATTATAAATTTTAATCACCCCAATATATTATATTAATACAAATTATAATTGAATAATAAAAAAATCTTTATTACTTATGTAAAATTAATTGAAATTGGTAAACGCTTACATTTTAATCTTGCAATTGTAATAATAAAGGGGTATAATAAGAGTCCATAAGTGTAATTTATAAAGGAGCTGATATAATGAAAATTACAATATTTAATGAAATTAAAAATTTTGATAAACCAATTAGAGTGGCTGATTTGTTAGCTAAAGATAATGATAAGTATGTTTGTGCTAAGGTAAATAATCGTTTAAGAGAATTAGATTATATTATTTCAGAAGATTCAATTGTTGAACCCCTTGATTTAACTAATTCAGACGCTGTTACAATTTATCAATCAACATTAAGATATGTTTTTTTAATGGCAGTTAATCATTTGTTTAAAAAGGTAAAGGTAACCTTTAACTATTCAATTTCACGTTCAATATTTGCTAATATATCAGGTTTAAATGGACCGGTTGATAATAAGATTTTAAAGCAAATTCAAGATGAAATTGATAAAATTATTAAAAGTGATTTACCAATTGAACGTCATACAACTACCATTGAAGAAGCTGAAACAATTTATAATGAGCTAGGATATTATGATAAGGCTAAAATTTTAAAATATCGTAAGGAAAATACAGTTCATATGTATAAATGTGGTAAATATTTAAATTATATGTTTGGATATATGTTACCATCAACAAGATATTTGAAACAATATAAGCTAAGGCTATATTACCCAGGAATTATGATTCAATATCCAAGATCAGAATGTAAGGGTCAAATCCCTGAATTTGAAGATGCTAAGACATTTACTAAAGCTTTACGTGAGGCTAATGAGTGGGGTAATATCACTAAGTCATCTTCAATATGGCAAATGAATCAATTAATTGAAGATGGGAAATCAAATGAATTTGTAAATCTATGTGAAACTAAACATAATAACATGTTAGCAGAATTAGGATTAAATATCAAAGCTGATATTGATAATATAAGATTAATTGCAATTGCAGGACCATCTTCAAGTGGTAAAACAACCTTCTGTAATCGTCTAAGAATTGAATTAATTTCAAGAGGTATTAACCCATTAATGATTTCTCTCGATAATTATTACAAAAATCGTTCACTAGCACCACTTGACGAAAATGGTGAGCCTGATTTTGAACATATTGAAGCATTAGATATTGATTTATTCAATGATAATATGTTTAGATTAATTCAAGGCGAGAAAGTTCAACTTCCAATTTATAACTTTGAAACAGGAAAAAGAACATTTACAGAACCAGTAAGTATTCCTCATAATGAACCAATCTTAATTGAAGGTATCCATGCTTTAAATGATGATTTAACACCATCAATTCCAACAAGTCAAAAATATAAGATTTATATTTGTCCACAAGCACAGCTTCATATTGATTCACAAAATCCAATTTCAATTACTGATATTAGATTAATAAGAAGACTTGTACGTGATTACAAGTATCGTAATTCATCTCCAATTGAAACCTTAAAGATGTGGCCTAGTGTTAGACGTGGTGAATTCAAGTGGATTTATCCTTATCAAGAAAATGCAAATTATGTCTATAATTCAGAATTGACATATGAATTGTGTGTTATGAAGAAATTTGCATTAGAAATGCTTGAAAAGGTACCTTATGATAGCGAATATTATATTCAAGCTAATCGTCTTGTAAAATTCTTAAAATACTTTAAGGATATTGATACAAAGTATATTCCTTGTAATTCAATTTTAAGAGAATTTATTGGTGGAAGTATATTCTACGATAATTAGAATTAAATATTAATGAAAAGGCTTATTTAAGGCCTTTTTTCTTCGTTTTAACGAGCTTTTCAATAATATATAGTAAAAATATAATATTAGTTTAAAATTCAAATTATAAGCAATATAATTGAAAATATATAATATTAAAAAAGATGATACAAACGGTGTTATAGTTTAGAAAATAAAGACAAGAATAAGATGCTTTTGAGAAAAAAGAGCTAAAATAACGCTACATTCTAAATTCGTTACAATTTAACAGTAATTAATCACTTTATAAAAAATGAGTGTTTTTTTAATACATTAAAATATACTCAAAAATCATTTTATTTGAGATATAATTCACTTTTATTACAATATATAATATAATATTCCTTACTATTAAAAAGTAGTAGATTTTGAATAAACTGAAAAAAATTATTTCAAATTATATCTAGTTTTACATATGAGATTATTTACATTTTGATAACACATTTAGCATTTTCTATAATTACATCTAAAATGAAATATTATTTATGTAATTATATATAATAGATTTTAATTATTTAAACATTTGTTTATATTATATTAGTATTAATATTAATAAAATTAACATTTAGAATGCCATTTACATTGTATAAAATAAGAAAAATTTTGATAAAAAGCTTAAAAAATAAAGATCTTGATTAAATTATAATAATTTAAAAAATTATAATAGAGGTATTTGGTAATGCTTTAAAACATACATTTAAAATCAATTATTTGAACTATATTATACTATTGTATAACATTCATAAGATAATGTTTGATTAATTAAAAACATGCCATTATGTCATTAGCTTAATAAAAAAATATTTCAAATCACACATAGTTTTTAATATTAGATTACATATAATATGACAAGATATCTTATATTTATAATAATTACATATGAAACAAATAATTTATGTATAATATGATCAATTATTTTTTATCTTTTAAATATCTTTTGTTTGAAAAAACAATTATTAATAAAACATTATTATTGGAAAAAATTATTTCAAAAGCTTTTTAGTTTTAAAAACTTTATTTTCTATTATATAATATTACTTAACTTTATAGAAAAATAACATATAAAATAAACATATTCAAAAAATAAAAATGAGTATGTTTATTGTTGAAAAAATTTCTTTAAATTGATATAATGATTATGTATGAAACGAGGAAAAAAATAATGAAAAATTTGACTAATTTAAACATTACTCCCTTTACAAATGAAGAAGTAATGAAGTTAATAAAATTATATCAATTTAAAGGTAAAGATTTCTATTATCAAAATGTTATGAGCGCTGATCTTGAATCAATCATTAAACAAACAGTAGAAGTTGATTGCTACGAAATGGCAAAATATTTGAATCTTGATATTACTGACAATAGAAAAAATTTGATTATTAAGAAAGACAGTACTCCTAAAACTAATGATGAAAAAACACTGAAAAATTTAAAAAATATTTTTCAAAGAATTCAAGCTGATGCACATAATTTTGAGTTTTTAACTAATGATGTATTGTCTCTTGGAAAATTATTATCAAAAGGAATTTCTGACTGTTCTTTCAATCGTGTTGCAATAAAAAAACAAGTAAATATTATTACTGAAAGCACTTCAAAATCTAAAAGAGATGAACTAGAAACACTACTAAAAACTTGTGAATCTTTAATAAACAAAGAAGAGTATGAATTAACATACCTAATTACAAATTTTTATATTGATTTTATTAATGATAAGTATTTTAATATTAATAATGATGTATTGGGTTTAATTTTATTATATCTTTTATTGTTTAGAGAAGATTTTCATTTGTTTAAATATGTTAGCTTTGCAAAACTATTAAATAGTCATCTGGAAGAATTTAAGATAAATGTAAATAAAGCAAATTATAACTATGAAGAAGGATTTTCCAAAACCGCTCCCCTTCAAAAACTAATTATTGATATGATGCTTGAAGGCTATGATATGGTAGAAACTAAGGCTAGAGAATATTCATTTGATTCTAGCTTAAATAAATCAGACAATATTGAAAATACAATCTATAAACTACCTCAGATTTTTACAAAGGATGATATAAGATTAAGACATCCATATACTTCTGAATCGACAATTAATCGAACTTTACAACGCCTAAGAGATGAAAACAAAATCAGGCCTAATGGCGTAGGAAGAAGTGCATCATGGATTCGTTTAGTTGAGCTTCCTGATTTCAATCCTGATTATAAACAAATGGATATATTCAATGAGCTTGGTGATAAAAACACAGAAAAACAAGATAAAAAAGAAGAGCATAATGGCTTTGATTTTGGATTATAATTATAATACAAACACTCATATTATGGGTGTTTTTTTAATCTTTAAAAAAAAATTTCAAATACTAACTAGTAATAAAAAACAAATGATTAAATATTTATATTTACTAAATCGATTGTTTTACGCTAGATTATATAAGTATTATAAATAGAAAACTAAGGAAAATATTTATTTTCTTCCTTAAAATATCTTTTATAACTATTCTAATAAGGTTATGTTCTCAATCGAAATGGATAAATACTCAAAGAATTGTATTTCGGTCGCTTAAAATTTATTTTTTTAGTAAGAAAAATGTTAATTTATGGCTTAGTTAAGCCATTATTCAGCAATTAAAATCTTCTAAAGTCATCAATAAAAACTAATTTTAGCATTTTTTACTTAAAAATTAACTTTTTTCATCTTTTTTATAGTTTTAAAAACAAGATAAAATGTTAATTTAAATTTATTGAATTAATAAGAAAAACAACTAAATATAAAAACCATTACTATAAACTGCTTAATTTTAGCTGAAAATTTCAAACTTACTTATAATTTTTAAATAAGTAAATCAATCATTTTTTCGGTGTTTACCTAGTAAAAAGAATAAAAATTACTAATAAAATAATATAATTCATTTGATATTAAAAATTAGATAACATAACAATTAAATTTAGATTTTAATGATAAATAATTTAATATTTTATCTTTTTATTAGTTCTCAAAACTAGTTATAATTATAATCAACAACGATATACAAGTTTAATAAAATCAATAAATGAAGTATTAATTCTTAGAATAAAATAGAATTTTAAATATTTATTAAAAGGATTGCAAATTTTAAGAAAGAAGAAGTTATCTTATTTTTCCCTTGAAAATGTAAGTTATACGATCTAACCAAACATTCTAACCAACCCCTTTTTTCCTTTAAATAATTAAATCTGAATTTTACAGTTTGAAGAATTAATATGCTAAAATTTATGCATTTTAAATTCGGTAGCTGGATAAAGCTCAAGGCAAAATATTACTAAATTTTTATCTTAAAATTAAACTAAAATTAATACTCAAAAAAATTAAAATTTATTCTAATTTAGACTTAAGAACTATAAAATGTAAAAGCCTGTTTTCGTCAGAAAAAGAAGAATAAAAACTAATTCTCAGAATTTTTTCAAAGTTGCAAAAACAAATTATTACATTAAAATATTATCTATCACATTATCAGAGGTTAAGATGGTCAATTATACATAAAAAGCAGTTTTGAGTCTTAAAAATAATGGTGAATTTTATCAAAACATATTCATTTAACATATTTTGACTATGTTTAAGAGAAGAACAAGGCAAATATTTTGTCAGTAAATATAGTCAAATGACATTTATTAGTTTATTTTGTTACGTTTTTCACGTTTTCTTTTTATATTTATTACTTCCTATAATATATATTATGTTAACCAATTAATAATAAGATAACTAAGCCATAAATTATTAAAGTGTGAATTATGTTGATAAGACTCATAATTGATAAATAGCTACTTTTCAAGCAACTCAATGCTTTTGCAAATCTGTTTTGATGCTTGTTTTAACAACTACTATTTGTACATTAAATTAAAGATGTCATGGCATTGTTTTTTAAAAGATTTAGTTTTAATTACTAAATGACTTATTAAAATATTTTTTTACATGATCTAAAACTTCTGGTAATTCAAATTTCCCGATTCGATAAAATGCTAAGAATTCAATAATATTCAAAGCGAATATTTAGACTTTGATTCGCCATCTTTTTCAAATATATTTTAAAACGAAAACTTACATCATTTATGTAATAATTAAAATTAAATTAAGTTTTTTAAATATTAATCTTTTCAATCTAACCCCTTTTAGATTTGACTAATAACACTATTATTAAATAACTGAAAAATAAGCTAACTAATCAATGTTTTACACCGAAAATATCGTTCTAGTTCTCTCCGCTTTTACTATTTCGAATTTAAAGCTACTTTTTACAACTTTTTCAATTGAAATGATTAATTAATCATAAAATAATAAAAAGCTCTTAAAACGGCTTAAAAATGGCATTAAAACGGATAATACGGATATTTGTCTTCTACAAACTTACAATTATCAAACTAAATCTAAATTGTAATAAAATTGATTAGATTTATATTTTTTTGAATATAATTAAAATATTTCAACTGTTATCTAAAATATAAAAGTAGTTTTTCTCTTTTTAAAAACTAAATGTCATATAATAAATATATTTTAAGAAATATTAAAAAACATGATATAGGCTAAAATTAATTAGTTTTTATATGAAATAATTGATTTAAATGCTACTTCTTGTTTTTAAAACTAAAATATAAAATATCTAATTGTATTTTCTACTTACACTAAACAAATTTATTAGTTAATACTTTTAGATTTAAAATGAAAGTAATTATTATTAAGACAATTTGTACTATTTAGATTATAAAAGTTAGAAATTATAAATACTTCTTGTATTTTATTTGCTCAATAACTAGTTTCATAAAGCGTGTGACTTATTTTTTACATTTAGATTAGTTATAAAAAAAGTGAAAAATGAATAAATTCATTAAAAAAAGTCTAAATAATTATATTTATTACTAATTTTAATTTTAAAAAACACTTTTATTATTTATTTAATCTATTTATTGATAATAAATATTAATAGTCCTTTTGCATAAATTATTTTTGTACTATATATTATTATAAGCAAGTATATATTAAAGTATATTTTCTTGTTTTTAAAACTAGTTGTCTAATAAAAAAATAAATTTTTCCTTTCCAAAACGATCGATTAAATGATTTTTATTTTTTAAGAAGTTTTTTTGATACAAAGCTTACGGTAATTTTATTTAGTTTCTCTTATTACAAGCAACTAATATAATTCAATTAAAAATATAGAATTTAACTAATTTAATAACAAAAAAATAAAGCTTAATAATCTTTATTAGAACAATGTAAATAACAATCCACCCGTTCAACGGAGGGTATTTAGGCTCCACTATAAGGGCCTAATACTTCACAAGCCCCTCAAGTGGCATGTGAATAGTCTGACAACCGTGGTTTGTCACCTGCAGCCGCTATAACTAGCGGCTTTTATTTTTGGGCTCCTTTGAACAGATCATTGTATTCTTTTTTACTTATTTGAGCCTCTTTCATATCTTCCAATTCTTGATTTCTGATATATTCTCTTACAACTTCATCCTTTAATCCTACAGTTGAAACAAAATATCCCTTCGCCCAAATATTTCTATTGTCGTATTTATATTTCAAATTTGCATGTCTCTCGAATATCATCAAACTACTTTTACCTTTCAAATAACCCATAAACGATGGTACTGCTAATTTTGGCGGTATTGCAACAAGCATATGAATATGATCCTTCATAGCATGTGATTCTATTATTTCGACTTCCTTATACTCACATAATGTTCTTATTATCTTTCCAATATCTTCCCGTAATCTCCCGTATATTTCTTTTCTTCGATATTTTGGTATAAATACAATATGATACTTACAATTCCATCTAGTATGTGATAAACTAGAATCGTCATTTGGTTTTGTTGCCATATGATTGCCTCCTTATAATATTTTGGTTGCCAGACCATCTATATTATAATCGAGGCTTTTATTTTGTTCAACGCTACCGCTTTTCAATTCTCACCTGCATAGCAGGCGGTTTTTATGTGAGGCTTCGCCTAACATAATAAAATATTATTATTAAATAATAGTTACATAAAATAATCTGAACTTTTCATTATTTATTTATTTTCTTTTAGTTTAAATTTTATAAATAATTATTGTATAAAATTTAGTTATTAAAATTATATAAAATGTATTGATAATTACTTAATCTTTTTTTAAAAACAAGATTACATTTGAATTATTTTGTAATTAACTTAAATATTAAATTATTATGTAAATGTTCAATATTTTATATTTTTCTTATAAATTATTTATATGGCAGTGATTAAATAGCTTTTAAAAAGTTAGATGTTAGTTCTATATTATATTTAAAATAAACACTTAATTTTGAGCAATCGAGTTGATGGAATACCTATAATTGCTTTTCTCGATTGCTTAAAATTTTCCTGTATTTTGTCCCTACGCTATCTTCAATATAGCTGTTTATGTTTCTCCAGTGGCGAACTGGCAA
>OLNF01003800.1_pt1 | contig 10731 bp, 9 predicted proteins | sample 1673061 | NCBI WGS metagenome assembly OLNF01 (sample SAMEA3136751, study PRJEB25190) | human gut metagenome | reverse complement strand
CGTCGACGTCGTTTTTGTTCTCGCAGAAGATGAGGACGGGCGGCGGCGTCTTCTGGAGGCACTCGAGGAGGTAGACGATGCGCGACTCGTGCTTGACGTACTCGACCTCCTGGATCTCCGACACTCGCAACCATCATTGAATCTATAAGACCGACAGCAATAGTCAAAAATTGTTCTATTACAAGCGGTACAATAAGTTTTTTTAAATCAATTTTACTAAACAAATAATTTTGAGGGATTTTCCTCAAGATGACCACTTCTTCCTAATAATTTCATACGAAAATACACTATTCGTAAGAATAGTGTATTTTCGTGATTTAACCACGTAAAAAGCCTTCGATAATCTTTGCCTCCGCCTCTTCCGAAGTAAGACCGAGAGTCTGCAATTTTATAAGCTGTTCTCCTGCGATTTTTCCGATTGCCGCTTCATGTATAAGTGACGCGTCAATATCGCCTGCAAACAAAGCCGGTGCGGCGTTAACCTTACCGTTTCCGACAAGTATTGCGTCACATTCGGAATGTCCCGTACAACGGCAGTTACCCTTTATTGTCGAATGATATTCCTGATACGAATTACCTTTTGCAACCGAACGTGACACCAAATCAACACCAGAATTTTCACCGTTAAGTTCAACCTCAAATTCAGTCTTAGCCTTTTCGTCACCGTCTGTCATAATTCTTTCGTGTATGATAAGCTTTGCTCTTGCACCGAGTTTACCCGATGTTTTTCTTACAGTTGAATCAACACCGCTAAGCTGAATTGTATCCATTTCAAGTACGGCATCATCTTCAAGATATGCATCGGTTACAGGATCAATCGTTCTTTTTCCGACACCCTTACCTGTTCCGATATGTTTTTCTTTATACAAAACGTGTGCACCTTTACCGATAAAGAAACGGTGTATTCCGTTATGTCGTGCATCGTGACCATCTGATGTATGCACACCGCAACCGGCAACAATAATAACGTCTGCACCTGCCTCAACATAAAAATCATTATATACAAGGTCGTCTACATCACCATGTGTAACGCAAGCCGGTATATAAACTGTTTCCTTTTGTGCATTTTTGCTTATGTGTATAACAAGTCCCGGTCCGTCCTCTTTTGAATCAATCTTTATATTCGGAGTAGATTGTCTGCCAGCACACTGACTGTCCTCACGAATGTTAAATGCCGCCGTTTCAAGTTCGTTGCCTTGAATGTCGGAAACGATTTTCAAAAATTCTCTTGTTGTTTCATTCATCAGTTGTTCTCTCCTTTCTTATCCTTACCGAGAGGACACTTTGACTTTTTTTCTTCTTTCAAAAGTTGAGGAAGAACATCTTTACCCTCACCAAATGCACGAACATTACCGTCCGCAATCACAACTATATAATCCGCAATTTCACCCTATAAATTCTATATATTAATTTTCAAAAAAATATTGACAAAGCCTTGATTTTATTGTAGAATAGCCATATAGTATAGAAAGAGGTACGGAATTATGGATAAATTTTCAAAGGCAAATTTGAATAACCTCCTACTCCTAAGCTGAATCGACAATGTGGTCTTCAGTTTTGTTTTTCTGTACTGAACTGTATTGAAATTATGCTGGGTCACATTGTGGCTCAGCTTTTTTAGTTAGAAATTTCATATATTATTTTAGGCGTATTCGCCGGAAAGGCAGTGTTCATTATGAATTATAAAAAATATCAAAAAATGTACCATCCGATTCCGCTTGAGGATCGTCAGTGGCCGAACAATGAAATAACTCATGCTCCGATTTGGTGCAGTGTTGACCTTCGTGACGGTAATCAGGCACTTTACTCACCTATGACGACAGAAGAAAAAATTGAATTTTTCAAATTCCTTGTAAAGCTCGGTTTTAAGGAAATCGAAGTAGGTTTTCCGGCAGCGTCGCATACAGAATTTGAATTTGTTCGCCGTCTTATTGACGAAAATCTTATTCCTGATGATGTCACAATTCAAGTGCTTACACAGGCAAGAGAACATATTATAAAGAAAACCGTTGAAGCTCTGAAGGGTGCTAAAAACGCAATTATCCACCTTTACAATTCAACTTCAACACTTCAACGTGAAGTTGTTTTCAGAAAGAGCAAGGAAGAAATCAAACAGCTTGCCGTTGACGGTGCAAAGCTTGTAATGAGCCTTGTTGACGGTCAGCTTGACGGAAATATTCGTTTTGAATATTCACCTGAAAGTTTCACTTGTACAGAGCCGGACTACGCGGCAGAAGTTACAAATGCCGTACTTGATGTATTCAAGCCGTCCGAAACAAACAAAGTTATCGTAAATCTTCCGTCAACTATCGAAGTTGCAACAGCAAACGTATATGCCGACCAAATCGAATATATGTGCAAGCACCTTAACAATCGTGAACATCTTGTTATCAGCGTTCACGCACATAACGACAGAGGTACAGGCGTTGCGTCAAGCGAACTTGCATTGCTTGCAGGTGCGGACAGAGTTGAGGGTACAATATTCGGTAACGGTGAAAGAACAGGTAACACGGACGTTATCACCGTTGCACTTAATATGTTCTGTCAAGGTATCGACCCTGAACTTCATCTTGAAAATATTGATGAAATCATCGAAGTATACGAAAAGTATAATCGTTTGCCGATTAACCCAAGACACCCATACGCAGGTGAAATGGCATACGTTGCATTCTCGGGTTCTCACCAGGACGCAATCAAAAAGAGTATGGATAAATTCGGTTCAAGTCCGTCAAATAAATGGGCTAACCCATACCTTACAATCGACCCTACCGACATCGGCAGAAAATATGAGCCTATTCTTATCAACAGCCAGTCGGGCAAAGGCGGTGTAAGCTATATTATGGAAAACAAGTACGGCTACACCCTACCGAAGCCAATGCTTGCGGAATTTTCTTCACTTATCTTCCGATCTCTTATCACAGATATGTCTGACGAAAAGAAAACCGTACTTACAAATCACGAAATACATCAAGCATTCAAGGATACATATGTGAATGTGGCAGAGCCTATTAAAACCCGTTTCTATCGTTCAACGGAGGAAGATGACTGTACAATTCTTTCGGCTACTATCGAAAAGGACGGAAAAGTTACCTCTATCGAGGGTAAAGGTAACGGTCCTTTGGATGCACTTTGCAACGGTTTAAGACAATTCTTGGGTCAGCAGTTTGAAATCTGCAACTACACAGAACACGCCCTAACACGTTCATCAAATTCAAGAGCGGCAACATATATTGAAATCAACGACCACAACCACCACAAAACTTATTGGGGTGCAGGCGTTGACGCAAATATTAACACCGCGTCAATCTATGCACTTATTTCGGCAGTAAACAGAATGCTTGCAGATAACTAAACATCATTATAAAAAAAGTGGCAGTTTTTCTGCCACTTTTTTTATAATATATTTACTGATTAGAATTAAATTATACCAATTTTCCCGTTTAAATTACAATTCAATAAAAATATATTGACAAAAAGGATTTTTTTTTGTAAAATGAAAATGTACTAAATAATTGGTATATTTGTAAATTATTTTATGCATTAATACTTTTAATAACATCAGTTTAGTGAACTTACTCACCTATAGCTCTATGCTATCTTTTATGTTATATTAATTGCATATTAGTGTTTTATACTCATATACTAATAATATTTGATACAAATAGTAAGCTTACAAAAGAATACATAACAGAAAGGAAAATTTTTATGAAAAAAATAAAATCATTTATAGCTTTAACTGCTATTATCACATTGTGTATTAACGGGAACTTAACATCAAGCGCATATTATATTAATTACTCACAAGGACATTCTCCAATACCCGACTCTATTGAATATTATTATGATTTTTCAACCGAAACTGTACAAGCACTAAAAAATGCTTGTAGTGAATGGAATTCAGCTGATAGTAATCGCAATTTTTTGTATGTGGGCAAATCCCATACCAATACTACCGCTTTTTATAATAATAAAGCTAATCAAATCACCAGTGGAAAACGAGGAACTAACACTTATTTAATGGAGCACCGTATGGTACGAGGTATTAGTGGAAATGTTTCGTATGAGGGTGATATTGATATAAATGTTTCACATCCTTTTGGAACTGCCAGCACATCGTATGATACTGAAACGGCACTTTTACATGAATTGGGGCATTTTTTAGGATTGGGACATTCTAGAACGACATATTCTGTTATGTCTACTCCTCAAGCTAAAGGGCAACGAAAAAGATCTTTATTTGAAGATGATATAAACGGTATAAATGCTATTTACAATAAATAAAAAAGGAGAAATATTATTATGAAAAAATCTATTTTAAATATAATCAGTTTAATGTGTTGTCTCACAATAATGCTCACTGCAACATCTTGCGGAAATAATGCAAAAAAAGAAGAAATAGTCGTTGATGGTATTATACCGTTAATATCTGAAAGTGAGCTTATTTTACGTTCAGACTTAATAATAGAGGGTACTGTTTCAGAAATTATGGACAGTAAATGGAGTAATCCCAATAATGAAAAAGGTGAAAATTTCAGAAATATTCTTCAGACAGACATAGTTGTAAACATTGATAATTACCTTTTCGGCGAACGTGACGATAATCAAGCTATAGTAAGAATAGATAAAGGCGAAGATGAAAACACAATCGTTTCTTCCGACGGTTATCCCGACTTTGAAGTTAATGAAAAAGTTTTATTATTCCTTTCAAGAGATGACAGCGACATTGCAACCGATGAAGACTATTATGTTTTAACAGGTATGCGACAAGGAAAATACGACCTATCAGAATCAGAAAACTCACGTTCGAGTAATACTATCAATACTTATATAAGTTCTATGGAAGTCGATAACGAAAGAGATACCGAAGTTATAGATGAGTTAAAAGACAAGATTGAAAAAGAACATAATATGCACCCTAACTATTCGGAAGAACAAAAGCAAAGACAGATTGAAATTGATAACGAAAACAAAAAATTGTTTGGAGAATAATTTTAATTTGAATATAATTTAAAATTATTGACAAAATAAATTTATGGTATATTATATATGTATCATATAAAAGTAATTAGTGATCCAAACTGTTCACAAAATGACCTAAAAAAATCTCAAGAGCTATATTCTTGAGATTTTTTATTTTGTCGAAAAAGCAATATTTAATCTCGCTATGCAAATTCACTTATAAAAACTGTTGAATTTTATCGAAAAACAGTATATAATATAATATGTATCAAAATTTTAATACAAAGCGTATTTTAAGAGAGGATAAAGATTATGCAAAATGACAACAGAATCGGTGAAGAATGTGGTGTATTCGCCATTTATGATCCTGACGGTGATTGTGCAAGAACGACCTATTACGGACTTTATGCACTTCAGCACAGAGGACAGGAAAGCTGCGGTATCGCGGTAAATAACAATCGTGACATTACTCATTACAAGGATATGGGACTTGTCAACGATGTATTTAATGACGAAATATTAACAAAACTTGACGGTAAAATGGCTGTCGGTCACGTTCGCTATTCGACAACAGGCGAAAGTATGCGTGAAAATGCTCAACCGCTTGTACTTAGATATGTAAAAGGTAATATCGCCATTGCCCACAACGGCAACCTTGTAAATAAGGACGAATTGGCACAAGAACTAAGCGTTACAGGTGCTATCTTCCAAACAACAACCGACACAGAAATGATTGCTTATACAATCGCCAAAGAACGTCTTAATTCAAAGAGCGTTGAAGAGGCGGTTGAAAAGACTATAAATCACCTTGTAGGTGCGTTTTCACTTATCGTTATGAGTCCGCAAAAACTTATTGCCGCTCGTGACCCTTGGGGTTTCAGACCGCTCTGTATGGGTAAAAAGGGCGACGCTATTGTTTTCGCCTCGGAAACTTGTGCACTTGACAGTGTGGGTGCGGAATTTGTCCGCGACATTGAGCCGGGTGAAATTGTTGTCGTTCAAGACGGTAAAATTTCCACTATCAGAACTCACGTCGGCAAACAGCCACATACAATGTGTATCTTTGAATACTTATATTTTGCACGTCCTGACAGTATTATCGAAGGACAGTCTGCACACGATTCACGTATGCTTGCAGGCAAATACTTGGCACAGGAATTTCCTGTTGAGGCTGACGTTGTAATCGGTGTACCGGATTCGGGACTAAGTGCCGCAATGGGTTATGCAAAGGAATCGGGAATTCCTTATGACATCGGTTTTGTAAAGAATAAATATATCGGCAGAACTTTCATTCAGCCGTCACAGGCAATGCGTGAAAATTCCGTAAGAATTAAACTTAACGTACTGAAAAGTACAGTTGAGGGAAAACGTGTCGTTATGGTTGACGACTCAATCGTAAGAGGTACGACTTCAAAGAGAATTGTAAGCCTTTTACGTCACTTCGGTGCAACAGAAGTTCACGTTCGTTCATCTGCTCCGCCGTTTATGTTCCCTTGCTACTTCGGTACAGACGTACCGTCAAAGGATCAGCTTGTAGCCTGTAACTACACCATGGACGGAATTAAAGAACTTATCGGTGCAGACAGTATCGGATTTTTAAGCGTTAATTCTTTGGAAAAGATTATTCCTAACGCAAACTGTCAATTCTGTGACGGATGTTTCTCGGGTAAATATCCTGTTGATGTTGACTGATAAAATTTAATAAGAAAGAATGAGGTAAATGATTACTGACTTGACAGAGGGCAAACCCTCAAAAATATTATGGAGCTTTTCGATACCTATGCTTTTGAGCGTGGTATTTCAGCAACTCTATAATATAGTAGACAGTATCGTAGCCGGAAAATTTGTAGGCGCCCAGGCATTAGCTGCTGTGGGCGCCTCTTATCCGATTACGATGATTTTTATGGCAATAGCCACAGGTGCAAACGTCGGTGCGGCTGTTATTATTTCGCAGTTGTTCGGTGCGAAAAATTTTGAAAAGCTCAAAACTTCCGTTTTCACTTCAATAATTTCAATGACTGTACTTGCCGCAATTCTTACAATCTTCGGAATTGTTTTCTGTTCGGGAATGTTAAAAATGTTATCCACTCCCGAAAATATTTTTTCCAACTCAATGACATATCTTAATATTTACATAGGCGGATTGATTTTTCTGTTTCTGTACAACATATGCACAGGTATTTTTACCGCTATGGGGGATGCCGCAGCAAAACCATCGAACCTGGTGATGCCGAATTCACCAGACAGGGAATCACACAGCACGCCTAAGAAAACGCGTTACATGCTACGAGTATCAGCGCGTTCACAATAGGCGGAACGCATCACCTATGCCTCTTCCAGCTTCACGCGGAAGCTGATGGCGCGGGTGGTATCGAGCCCATCGAAGCGCACGATGTAGGCGCGCTTCTGCATATCGATTTCCTCGACGATGCCTTCGCCGAACACGGCATGACGCACGCGGCTGCCCTGACGAAATCGCACATCGGCACTCATGCCGGCAATCCACTGGTCGTTGGCCGCATACGCGGCGCGCGCAGCCTCGAGCGCCGTTTGGTCGGGTTTGTGGGAAAACATCAGGCACTCAGGGTCGATATCGAGCAGGAACCGCGACGGATAGCGCGGCGTGCCCTTGTGCGTGAAGCCTTCGGCCTCGGTAAGATACAGGCCGTCTTCGGCGCGCGTCATAGCAACGAACGCGAGCCTGCGTTCTTCCTCCATTTGCTCGCGCGTTCGCGTTTTCTTCGAGGGCAGCACGCCTTCGCTCATCGAACACAAAAACACATGCTTGAACTCCAAGCCCTTCGCCGCATGAATCGTCATGAGCTTCACCTTGTCGGCTGCGCCATCCATCGCGTCGGCATTGGTAAGCAGCGCCACATGCGACAGATAATGCTCGAGCGTCACTTCCTCGCCGCATGTAGTTTCGAACTCATAGATGCTCTGTTTGAGCTCAGCCACATTATCGAGCCGCTCTTGGCTTCCCTCGGTGCGCAGCATGCGATCGTAGCCGCTCTCGTTAAGCACGGCCGCCATAACATCGCTTACCGCACGCCCCTCGAACTGCCCGCGGAATCGCTCGACGAGCGCCAGAAGCTGCTTTGCCTTGGTGCGTTTGAAAATTTCATCGTCGATGGTTTGCTCGAGCGCTTCGTACAGCGTGCACTCATGCTCATCGGCCCACTCGCGCAAAAATGCCATGCGTCGCTGACCCATATTGCGTTTCGGCACATTCGCCACGCGCGCAAACGATAAATCATCTTGATACGCCACGAACCGCAAATAGCTCAGCGCGTCTTTCACTTCACGGCGGCCAAAGAACGGAACTCCAGAATACAGTGTATAGGGAACTTTGACCTGCATTAATGCTTCTTCTACCGCACGCGATGCATAGTGCGCGCGGTACAGCACCACCATGTCGCGATACGCCACCCCGGCCTCATGCAGCTTCTGAGTGCCTTCCGCAATCCACGCCGCTTCTTCTTCGGGCGATTTCGCATGGTGCCACACCGTGGGGCCATGAACGTCGCGCTGTGCCTCAAGCCGTTTGGGAATGCGCTGTTTGTTCTTCTCGATGAGCGAATTCGCCACGCCCAGCACTTCAGGCGTGCTGCGATAATTCTCGGTCATAAGAATGGTCTTGCAACCCTCGTGCGCATCGGCGAAATCGAGCAGGTACCGAACGTCAGCGCCACGCCATGTATAAATCGTTTGATCAGGGTCGCCCACGACGAATAGGTTGCGATGGTATTCAACAAGCTTTTCCATGAGCGCGATTTGCAGCGCGTCGATATCTTGAAACTCGTCGATCATGACGTACTCAAGACGCCGTTGCCACTTCAGCGCAATATCGGGGAAATGGTCGAAAATATGCAGCGTGATAATGATGAGGTCGTTGTAATCGAGTCCAAAGCATTTTTTCTGCTGATACAAATAACCGTAGAAAATGATGTCGTCCACCTTGCGCGCATCAAGGTATTTCTGCTTGAGCTCCGCCAGCGGAAGCGAGATAAGATCGATGTAATAATCGGGGCGCTCAATCGTTTTCAAAATCTCGATCATATCGCGCGCCTTACCGAAGGTTTTCTCGCGCAGGGTGATTTTGCGCTCATCATAAATCACCTGCAGCATCGCGTCGATATCGGCATTGTCGAGTACCAGAAAGCTTTGCGGGTACCCCACGACATGCGAATCTTCCTGTAGCACCGAAACGCAGAAGCTATGGAACGTGCAAATGTAGCCCGTATCGTTATCGCCCGTCACGCGACGAATGCGCTGGCGCATTTCGTTGGCCGCTTTATTGCTGAACGTGACGCACAAAATATTGCCCGGCAGAATGCCCAGGTCGTTGACCAAGTACGCGAACCGATGCGTGAGCGCGCGCGTTTTGCCCGTACCCGCACCCGCGATCACGCGAACGAAGCCTTCGGTCGTGGTAACGGCTTCGAGCTGCGCAGCGTTCAGCTGAGGCTCCTCAGGCGTCGCAAGCCCTGTAGCTTTTTGTATGTCCGTGAAATATGTTTGCTCGTTTTCCATGTGGAACAGTATAGCAAAAGCGAACAGGTGTTCCTATATAAAAGTTAATGTGCCTGGCGAGACATGCGCTTCCGCTTCGGTCAAGTCCTGCTCGCAACGAAGGCGCCACTGGCGCCTTCTGCTCGTGCGGAATCTATCGGAATCGCACGCCCGACACGCCCGCATTCCTTCCCAAACGAAAGAGCGACCATCATTCAGCAAGGGGCAGTGTTCCAACTTCATCCTTGCGATGCCCGGCGGGCTGGACATGCGGTTTCGCTAGATTCCGCACGAGCCAAACAGCACTTAATGTGCTGTTTGTGCGAGTCAGGACTTGACCGAGGCGAAAACGTATGCCCAGCCCGCCGGGCATTTCGAGGATAATTACTTATCCAATTCCTCGCGAAGAACGGGAATGAGCGATTCGAACGTCGCATCGATGGTCTTCTTTTTCAACTCGCACTCCCAAATCACGTGCACGCGCCACCCCTGTTCTTGCAGCAAAGCGAGGTTTCGCTGGTCGCGCTCCACGTTGCGTTGGAATTTCGGCACCCAGTATTCGAGATTCTTCTTCGGCGCAGGAGGGTTGCACTTTGGGCACCGGTGCCAGAAGCAGCCGTTGATGAGCAGGCACACCTTCTTGCCTGGCCACGCTACATCGGGGCGACCGGGGGCTTTCCACTGCAGGCGATAGCCACCAAGCCCCGCTTCACGCAAACGCTCGCGCACAAGCAGCTCGGGCTTGGTGTCTTTGCTTTTGTTGCCTTGCATGCTCGCGTGGATGGCGGCGCTCACGTACGGGCGTTTTTCCGGAAGCGCCGCAAGCACGCAGCGCGCCTCGCGGCAACTCTCGCGCGTAAGCGAGCGGTTGTCGCGCGCTACCGACACGTACCACAAGCCCTCGCGGCTCGCCTTCTTTACGCGATGCGCACCCACGGAAAGGCCCGCGGCGATGCGTTTCGCCTGAGCCCTCGTGCGCGGCGCGCTCGCACAAGCGCCGAACCGGCGTGCGCGCTGGCCCACGACCTGCGACGACGCGTTCAACGAAGCGCTCTTTCCGGCGCGCGAGACAGACTGTTTGCCACGTGCAGTCGCCGTCTTTTTGTTGTCTTCGGCCATTAGTTGCCTTCTCGCAATGTGGCCCACGCGCTTTGAATGCCCTGGAGCAGCTGCGGCATGTCGCTTCGCTCATATAGGTAATGCACTGTTTGAGGCGAGCCGTCTTCTGCGGGCGCTTCCACACGCACGAACGTCGCCTGA
>OLNF01003798.1_pt1 | contig 10733 bp, 7 predicted proteins | sample 1673061 | NCBI WGS metagenome assembly OLNF01 (sample SAMEA3136751, study PRJEB25190) | human gut metagenome | reverse complement strand
CTTCTTCTTGTCGCTTAAAGTTTGCTTTACGTACTTCTCTAACGAGTTAAATTGACCCGCCATAAAGCCACTGATTTCCGCTGGTTCAAAGGCGCTGTTGCGCCCTTCTTTCTCAGTTACATGTGCATGACTCCACGGTCGAAAGTCCCACTCAGAAAATTTTCCACACATCAGATACATGCCGCGCAAAAGCGAAGCAATCTCCGGATCGCTTAGGAACAGACGCGCAATATTGCTCATTGGCGAAATTCCAAGCAGCACAATTTCGCCAGGATATTTTCGAATCATCTCGCGCATCCATGCAATGGCATCCGTTGGAAATTCTGTATCATGCGGCCATTTCTCAAGCATTGCTGACTGCGGAGCATAGCGTTCCTTCTGTTCAATGATGATGCAATCCTTTGCCCCAATATGAATCGGAATATCTGTTCGTCCTGCAGCATGCAGCATCGCACTGACCATCTGTGCGCGGATCTCTGCCTGGCCCGTAAGTGTTGTAATTCCAACAAGCTCGCAGCGCGGCTGATTGAGCAGATATGCCAGCGCCAGCGCATCGTCGATATCCGTACCGATATCGGTGTCCAGGATCACTTTAATGCGTTCCATATTTTCCTCCATTGCTGATTGAAATGCCGCCGGTGCAGACACAGCAACGGCTACACCGGCGGCAAGTAGATTTGTATTCCTTTTACTGGGCGATAGCCGCGCGCATTTCTTCCGCAGCCGCCTTGCAGGCCTCTTCCGCGCTGACTTCACCGGACATGACAGAAGAGAAGCAACGATCAAAAATATTGCTGATTTCAGTGAATGCCACCGGACTCTGCATCGGGTAGGATTCTGCCGGCATATTGGTCACGTCAAACAATTCTTGGCCGACATAACCGTGTTTGGAAAGCTCATCCGTCGTTTCGATTCCAGTAATAGACGCAATATTCGCCGTATCGTTTACCCAGCCGTACTCCCAATCGTCAGTCACCGTATAAAACGCAAACGCAGAAGCAAGCTCATAATTCGACGTGCTACTGATCACCTCAAAGCTGCCAATAGCATACTCCTGACGACCGGAATACTTGTGCGGAATCTCGACTGCCGCCACGTTGTAAAAATCATTGGAGCTGCAGTATTTAAGCATCCAACGACCGGCGTTCGTCATTGCAACATAGCCGTCAATCAGCTGCTGCAGATAATCGTAATTCTTGTCCGGAACCGGCGCATAGCCCTTGGCAACGCAGTCGGCAAGGAACTGCATCAATTCAATGGATTCTTTGCTGTCGAAAGTCACTTCGTTATACTCGTCGTTCAGGAAGCCCGTTCCGAAAGAATACAGCCACTGGTTATAAACGAAGTAATAATCCGGAATAGCAATAGCATACTGCTTGGTTCCATCTTCCTTCGGCTGGGACAGCACTTCCAGATAGTGTTCAAATTCTTCCCACGTCCAATCCGCTGCCGGAACCTCAAGCCCCGCTTCGGCAAGACGGTCTTTATTAAACCACATTACTGTGCGCTGGAAGCAATCCGCAAGCCCATAAATCTTTCCGTCCACCAGCCGCGCGTTAAGCAGCCATTCCGGGCAGCGCTCTTTGAATGCTTCCCATTTTTCAGGGTGCATTTCAATGTACTCATCCAGCGGGGCAACGATACCCAAGGCATTGGCCATGCGTCCCCCCTCATGCGGGTTCTGGAATACATCCGGCGCATTACCGGAAACCATCATCGTCTGCAGCTTGGTCAGATAGTCCGACCAGCCGTCATGTGCGATCACAACCAGTTCCACATCGCAGTCGTTCTCTTCTTCAAATTTGGCGAACATCTTCTCGATCGTCGCCGTGCCGTCGACAGGCAGATCACCAGAAGACATCGCAACCTTCAGCACTTTTTTGTCTGCCGCAAAAGCCGTTGTGCAAAACGCGCCAAGCGTCAGTACCAAAACAAGCAGTAAAGAGAGCATTTTTCTGTTCATTAGGACAACCTCCAATTTGATTTATTTACAAATCGCGAATCCGGCCGGCATTCACAATTTGTTTTCATGTTCGGCAGGACATCAGCTTTTCAGCCCTGTAAGCATTGTACCCTGCGTCAGATATTTCTGCCCGAAAATATAGACAAGAAGAGGCACAATTAGCGAAACCATGACGGCAGCCATCATCAGCGGCATGTTGCTTTTTCCATTGCTGGTATTCAGCATCCGAATACCCAGAGGCACCGTCATTTTAGCATTAGAATTAATAAACAACAGCGGGTTAAAGAAATCGTTCCAAGCGCGGATAAAGTGCATAACCACCATCATCATAATCGTAGATTTCGTCATTGGCAGAATGATGCGCGCATAAATAGCAATATGTCCTGCACCATCGCAATAAGCAGCTTCGTCATAGCTCTTTGGAATAGACATCATCGCCTGTCGAAGCATAAACAGCCCCAACGGGTAATACACCAGCGTCAAGATCAAAGAAAACAAATTATCAATCAGTTTCATCTGACGGATGATTAGAAACACAGGAATTGCAATGGATTGACTGGGAATCATCAACCCCGCCAGTAAAACCGGGAAAAGCACGTTTCTTCCTTTGAACTCAATTCTCGAGAACGCATAAGCCGCCATGCTTGTAAACAGCACCATGATAACCAGGGAGCCCAGCGTAACGATCAGGCTGTTGGCCATGTATTTGCAGATTTTTAGTTCTTCAAACACTCTGCGATAATTTTCTCCATTCCATATGGTCGGAAAAATGGCGGGGGGCAGCGTAAAAGAATTGCTGGCCTTTCGCATTGACGTAGCTAACATCCAACTAAATGGAAGAAGCATCATGACAGAGATCGTACCCATTAACAAATAATGGAGACAGCGGAACACTATCTTTTTCAATTTTGCCTGATTCATCACTTCGCCCCCCTTTATTCGCAGTCGTAAACGACCCAACGATTCTGCACTTTCATTTGAAAAGCTGTCATGGCAAAAATCACAATAAACAATAATGCCGCTACCGCCGAAGCATAGCCCATATCATACGATTGGAAAGCTTTTTCATAAATAAACAGTGCTACCGTACGAGTATTGTCGCCAGGGCCTCCGCCCGTCACAAAGAAAGGCTCGTCAAATGCCTGCATTGTACCAATGAGCGTGGTCAGAAGCACATAAAAAATGGAAGGAGTAAGCAACGGAATAGTCACGCGGGTAAAAATCTGCCATTCATTCGCGCCATCTATTCGTGCAGCTTCATAATATCCGGTTGATACGTTCTCCAAGCCAATAAGATAATAAATGAAATGCAGGCCCGTAAATTTCCAAATACTGAAAATCACAATTGCCGGCATGGCGTAACGCGAAGAAGTCGTCCATGGAATGTTTTGTGAAATCAGGCCAATCGTTCGCAGTGCCCAATTCAGCAACCCAAAGTCTTTATTAAAGATATATCCCCAAGCAATCGCAACAGATGCTGTCGTCGTAATTGCCGGAAAATAAATGGCTGTGCGACAAATCCCTTTAAAAAGTTTGTTCGGAATGCGATACACGCCGTAGGCCATCAGCAAGCTGAAAATCACATGCGCTGGAACCAAATACAGCGGCAACCGAAGAACGTTCCAAGCAATCTTTGGGATCGATGGATCCTTCAACATTCTTCGAAAATTGTCTAATCCAATCCAAGACGGACTCGCCATGATATTATACTTCGTGAAACAAAGGTATCCCAGGGTTACAAGGACCGGAATAGCGGTGAAAACAAGAAAGAATAGGAACAACGGCGCAATAAATCCCCATCCACACACAGCATTACGAATTTTTCTCGAGTGCGCTAATCCCTTCGTTCGTTCAGCCATCGCTAAATTCACTCGCTTCCGTTTAAATTTTTCTCTTATTCATGTATATTATACACAATATATCTGCACTCAAAAATATTAGATTTTGTCATTGCGATAAAAAAAATCGGCCATTTTGCCTGATTTAATAACGTTGTTAAAAAATATTGTACTGTTTATAGTTGGTTCTAAGCATAGATGACATCCTTGAAATCCACGGAGATTTGGTGGATTATATGGATGATATGTGATGGCAGAGCACAGAGGGGGCACTTCTTTTCACTGTCCACCCATTCGGGGGGGTGGTCTTTTCTTTGTCCACGAATAGGGATTTGAACTTTTACCGTGTCCACTTTCAGGGGTACATTTTACGCTATTTTGCGATACTTTGGACGAAACCTCACATTGTGGACGATGCCCTGCTATCGTCCAAAGTAGGGTGCATTCCATGATAAATCTCTGATTTCGACCCCGAAAAATGGGTATGAGGAGACTAAAAAGGGGCGGGGAGCGGGAACTGCCATTTGACAACATGACGCCGGTCGATCGATTTCCTGCGTCTATAGCCCGTATTTGGTACTTATCGCCTATATTCTGACGGTTTATCAGCCTACAAACGCAAAAAGAAGTCCTCATGCTTTGTATCAAAACATGAGGACTTAGTTGGTTAATTTGGTGAACTATGATATGATAAAGGAGCCCAGCCGGTAAAAGCCGCAACGACTCGCAGCGTAGCATCGCGCTTCTGTGTAAATTCAAGCATACGGCAGGTTCAGGCCAAGAAGAACCATTACAGTGCACAAAGCAATGCATAAATCAGCACGATAAACGCGCAGCGGTTCATGATTAACGCACAGCAGCTTTTGATATGCTTTGCTTTCGGTTGGACAAATAGGTTGGCATGCCCCATTTTGCGCTTCAGTCTATTATTTCGGCGAATGAAATAGTGGTCTTTCCATCGGATTTTCATGTTTTTATCCCGCCGTACTGATTTCCTGGCTAAGCGCCTCGATTTCTTTCTTTGTTGGCATGGAGCGCAAGGCGCCGCGGCGTGTAACTGCTATTGCGCCGGCAAGCGTCGCCTGATGGATAGCAGCATCAATGCTTTCGCCATGCAGCACGGCACAGGCAAAAGCGGCGGTGAAGGCGTCCCCCGCGCCGGTGGTATCTATTGCTTTAACCCCGCGATATGCAGGATAGAAAATAGCATCGTCAGCGGTTACCCACAAAGAGCCTTCCGATCCTAACTTCAGCAATATCGCTTTTGCCCCATGCTTTAAAATTTTTCGGCAGGCTGCTATGCGGTCAGCGGGTTCGATTTTCTCGCATCCAAGCAATTCGGCAAGCTCTGTCTCATTGGGGCTAACTACGTCAACCCCTGAAAACAGTTCCAAAATACCTGGCCTGGCAGGCCCGGCATCCACAATCACTGGAACCTTGTGCTTTATCGCGCATTTGACTGCGCCCTCAATCGATGGGAGATTCGTTTCCAACTGGATCAGCAGCATATCCTGATGAGCAATCGTTTCCTCAAGCCGGGCAATATCCTGATCTGTAAAATCCTGGTTTGCGCCGCCGTGCACAATAATACGGTTCTGTCCAGATCTGTCCAGCATGATATATGCGGCTCCTGTAGGTTCCTTTCTGGACAGATAGAGCTGAGGAACAATGCCTTCATTGGATAATACTTTTCGAATTTCATCGGCCGCCTCATCGGCGCCAACCTTTCCAACATAGGTTGCCTGAGCGCCGCACCGTGCGGCTGCCACCGCCTGATTCAATCCTTTGCCGCCAACCTGCTTTGTAACCTGCTGGGCAACCATGCATTCACCTGGCATTGGCATCCTGTTTACCTGCATGATTATATCCATATTTACACTGCCCATAACCATTAACCTGTTCATACTGCCGCTCCTTTTTGTTTAAATGACATGCGCATTATCTTCACAAATTATTATTATAAGGGAAACAAAAAGAAAAAACAAGTAATAACTCGATGATTCATCAGAAAAAGCGCAAAAAGCGCAAGCAATTAGACGTGCGGAAAGAAGTAATTTCCCTTTTCTATTCTTACGTTCCGTGGAGACAGGGAAAGTTAGATCGGAAGCCACCGATCCATCAAAGTGAGAGGCAGACAAGACTACGATATCATCGAAAGGCATCTGCTCTTTCAATAATTGGAAAAGAACGAATTAAACAATTTCCCCTTGATCCTGGCTCTTTTTGTATCCTCGAATCAATACATCTGTCCCGCGCATCTCCATTCTTCGGAACTTTGTATGTGTTCCAAAGATGGAATCTATTTTTTCAATAATGGCCTGGGAGTTGCGGCAGTTATTTATTAGAAAAAGAGAAGATGGACCGTCTAAAGGACGACCTTGAAGGGAAGTCGGCCAAACAGACTGAACAGGCTGATTCTGATTCAGATAAAGATAAGAGAGAAGTCACTGGGAAGAAGGTGGATAACACCGGCGAGGGTATTTGCATGCTCACGCTGGAACAGTGGCTGGATATCTGGCGGAAGCAGTATCTCTCCAATGTGAAGCCCGGTACAGTGTGCCATTATGAATCCGTATGTCGATTACACATCGTCCCTGCGCTCGGGAATACACCTCTGGTGAAGCTGCGTACACCCGCAATTCAGAAATTCTATATTGACCTTCAAGAAAAAGGGTTAAGTCCAAAGTACATCAAGAACATTCACGGTTGCCTCCACAAGGCTCTCGATATAGCTGTGCGGATTGACTACATCACGAAGAACCCGACATCTGCATGCATCATCCCGCGAGTGATTCAAAAAGAAATGCACCCGCTGGATGCAGGATTAGAGCATCATCGTCTGCATGACTGCCGTCACACTTTCGCGGTTAATTCCATCCGGGCAGGGGACGACATCAAGACGATTCAGGAAAACATGGGGCATTATTCTGCGGCTTTTACCCTGGATCGCTACGGTCATGTCACGGAAACGATGCGTCAGGAAAGCGCAAACAGGATGCAGGCCTTCATTCAGGGAATGTCGGGAAACGAAGGAGGAAATTCATAAATGGGTACGGTATGGGTGAGTTATGGGTGGACAAGAAGAAAACCCCTTGAAAATCAAGGGGCTTCTGGTGCGGGAAACAGGACTTGAACCTGCAAGTTCGTACGAACACATGAACCTGAATCATGCGCGTCTGCCAATTCCGCCATTCCCGCAAGCAATTTAACTTGCGAGAGATATATTACCACAGCGGGGCGGGATTGTCAAGCTGGAATTTCAAGAAAATTCGCGTTTTTCGCAAATTCTTTTTAATGGAACTGCGCGTCGTACATTTCGCGGTAGAAGCCGCCCTTGGCCATCAGCTCCCTGTGGGTGCCGGATTCCACCACGTTGCCGCCGCGCACCACCAGGATGAGATCGGCGTTTTTGATGGTGGACAGGCGGTGCGCCACCACAAAGCAGGTTTTATCGCGCATCAGGCGGCGCATGGCCTGCTGAATCTGCACCTCGGTGCGGGTATCGACGTTGCTGGTGGCCTCGTCCAGGATCAGCATGTGCGCGTTGACCAGCATGGCGCGGGCGATGGTCATCAGCTGCTTCTGCCCCTTGGAGATGTTGGCGCCGTCGTCGGTAATCACCGTGTCGTAGCCCTGCGGCAGACTCATGATGTAGTGGTGAATCTTGGCCGCCTTGGCTGCCTCGATGACCTCCTCGCGGGTGGCGTCGGGGCGGGCGTAGGCGATATTTTCGTAAATGGTGCCCGAGAACAGCCAGGTATCCTGCAGCACCATGGAGTACGCGCCGCGCAGGCTCTTGCGGGTGATGTGGCGGATATCGTGATCATCCACGGTGATCTGGCCGTCGTTGATATCATAGAAGCGCATCAGCAGGTTGATCAGCGTGGTTTTGCCCGCGCCCGTGGGGCCCACGATGGCAATCAGGTTGCCGCTGCGGGCGCGCAGGTTCAGGTGCTTAAGGATCAGCCGCCCCGGCTCGTAGCCAAAGCTGACGTCCTTCATTTCCACATCGCCGCGCACATCGGCAAGCGTCACCGCGTCCGGCGCGTCCGCGCTTTCCAGCGGCGCGTCCAGCAGGGAGAACACGCGATCCGCCGCGGCCAGGGCGGATTGCAATTCGCCGAAGATGTTGGCGATTTCATTGATGGGCCCGGCGAACTTGCGGCTATACATAATAAAGGAAGAAATGCCGCCGATGGTCATGCCCGCGATGGCAAGACCGCCGATCTGCACGCCGCCGGACATGTACAAAAGCCCGCCGAACACGCTGATGAGCGACAGGGACAGGTTGTTGACAAAGCTGACCGAGGGGCCCGTGATGCTGGAATAATACTCGCTTTTATAATAGGCCTGCACCACCTCGCCGTTGAGCGCGTCCAGCTGGCCGGTGACGCTGCCCTCCTGATGGTAGGCCTTGAGCGTCTTCATGCCCGAGATTTTTTCCTCGGCAAAGTCGTTCAGCTCGCCCATCTTGCGTGAGCGCAGGCGGAACAGCGGGTTGGTGCGGGTGGTGATAAAGCGGGTGATGAGAATGCTGAGCGGAATGGTGATGACAAACACCAGCACCAGCATGGAGGACAGGCGCAGCATCATCATAAGCGAGCCGAAGATGGTGATAAAGCTGGCCAGGATGCTGACCACATCCGTGGACAGGGAGGTGTTGATGGTGTCGATATCATAGAAAATGCGGCTGATGACATCGCCCACCGGATGGGTATCAAAGAAGCCCACCGGCATATCGGCAATGTGGTTAAACAGGTCGCTGCGCATGCGCAGCGTGACCCTGCGGCTGACATACACCATCGTGACCGACAGAAAATAGCTCATGATGGCCGAAACCAGGTAGAACAGCACCATCAGCAGCGCGTAGTGGCGCACGCCGGCAAAATCCACCCCGCCGGCCTGCGTGCCGATGCAGTCGATGGCCTTGCCCGACAGCGTGGGTCCCAGCAGGGAGAAGGTGTTGCCGCCGATGGTAAGCCCCAGCGCCAGCAGCAAAAACCACTTCATCTGCCACAGATATTTGCCCAGGCGCAAAAGAATTCCGCGCCGCGGCCGTTTCAGCTCTTCTTCCACCTTGGGATTGGGGCTGCCGTACTTGCTGCGGCCGCCCATGCCGCCGCCCATCATTGCGCCTCACCTCCAATCTGCAGCGCTGCAATCTCCTGATACAGCGGGCAGGATTGCATCAATTCCTCATGCGTGCCCAGGCCCAGCATTTCGCCGTCCTCCATCACCAGGATCTGATCGCAGTGCATCACGGCGCTGATGCGCTGGGCGATGATGATGGTGGTGGTCGCCTTGCTTTGCTCGCGCAGCGCCTGGCGGAAGGCCGATTCGGTCTTAAAGTCCAGCGCGCTGGTTGCGTCGTCCAGCAGCAGGATATCGGGCGTGCCCGCCAGCGCGCGGCTGAGCAGCAGGCGCTGCTGCTGACCGCCGGAGAAGTTGCTGCCGTGGGACTGCACCTCGCTGTTTACGCCGCCCTTTTCCTCAATAAAGCTTTCCGCCTGTGCGCGGCGGATGGCGTCGTTTACCTCATCCAGGGTGATCTCGCGCCCCAGGCGGATGTTCTCGCCGATCTCGCCGCGGAACAGCGCGTCGTTTTGGAACACCGCGCCGATGCGCCCGCGCAGGGAGGACAGCTCCATGCTGCGCACATCCTGCCCGTCAATGCGGATGCTGCCCGAATCGGCGTCATAGAAGCGCAGCAGCAGGCGAATCAGCGTGCTCTTGCCCGCGCCCGTGGGGCCCAGAATGCCCAGCGTCTGCCCCTTCTTGAGGGAGAAGGACACATCATGCACGTTGGGGCTGACATGGTTATAGGAGAAGGTGACGTGGTCAAACTGGATATGCGGCGCGTTGGGCTCGGCCGGCTCGGCCGGCTGCGTGCTGCCTTCCAGCTCGGTATCCAGCACCTCCTGCAGGCGGTGGGCCGAGGCCAGCGCCTTGGAATACATGGTGAGAAAACGGGTGATGGACAGCATGGCGTTGAGGATGATGGTGAAATAGCTTAAAAACGCCACGATCTTGCCCGGCTCGGTCAGGCCGCTGTTGACGCGCTGCGCGCCGGCCAGGATAACCAGCACCAGACCCGCGTTGAGGATAAACTGCATGGTGGGGTTATTGATGGCCATGATCACCGAGGCGTGCGTTTCCTGCTGCGCCACGGAGGTGTTCACCTGGGCAAAGCGCTCCTTTTCATGCTCGGTCTTGCCCAGCGCCTTAATGATGCGCACGCCCGAGGCGTTCTCGCGCACCACGCGCACCAGATCGTCCACCCGGCGCTGCAGCGCGGCGTAGAGCGGCACGCCCTTGCGGGAAATCAGGTACACCAGCACGCACATCAGCGGCAGCATGGCAATCAGCACAAGCGAGAGCACCCAGTCCATCGTCAGGGTGATGAGGATGCCGCCCAGCAGCATGATGGGCGCGCGCACGCCCAGGCGCTGGGTGATGCCCACGATGCGATAAATATAGAAGGTATCGGTGGTCATGCGCGAAATCAGGGACGGGATGGTCAGCCGGTCGATATCCCGACTTTGCATATGCACAATGTGGTCAAACAGATCGTGCCGCACGCTGCGCGTGCAATCGCGCGCCACGCCCGCCGCCACGCGGTTGGCAAGCACGTTTCCCAGCCACGCCAGGAAGGAGCACACAATCATGATACCGCCCCACAGCAGCACCAGCTTTACATCGTGCCGGGGCGTTACCTGATCGATGATGTGCGCCAGAATGTAGGGAATCAGCAGATCCATGACCGTGCCGAAGAGCTTGATGCTCATTCCCCCCATGATTCTTCCTGCCAGGGGCTTCATATACCGCAGGATATACTTCAAGGCCGCAGCCTCCCCTCTTTTGCTTGCAATCCTTTTCAGTATAAATCAAAATCCGTCCTGCGGCAAGCAAGGCGGATAGAAAATTTTCGGGGG
>OLNF01003794.1_pt1 | contig 10746 bp, 10 predicted proteins | sample 1673061 | NCBI WGS metagenome assembly OLNF01 (sample SAMEA3136751, study PRJEB25190) | human gut metagenome | reverse complement strand
GGTCGAGCACCTCGCCGACCATCTCGGGGTCGAGCGCGGAGGTCGGCTCGTCGAAAAGCATGACCTCGGGCTGCATCATCAGCGCGCGGACGATCGCGATGCGCTGCTTCTGCCCGCCGGAGAGCATGGCCGGGAACGTGTCCGCCTTGTCGGGGAGACCGATGCGGGCGAGCATCGCGCGGGCTTTTTCGTCGGCCTCGGCCTTGCTCAGGAGCTTGAGATGGACGGGTGCGAGCGTCAGGTTTTTCAGGACGGTCATGTTCGGGAACAGGTTGAAATGCTGGAAGACCATGCCCATCTTGCGGCGATGGAGGTCGAGATCGATCTTCTTGTCGGTGATGTCGACGCCGTCGAACCAGACGGAGCCGGACGTCGGCACCTCGAGCAGGTTGAGGCAGCGCAGCAGCGTCGATTTGCCGGAGCCGGACGGGCCGATGATGGCCACGACCTCGCCGCGGTTGATGGAGAGGTTGCAGTCGTTCAGGGCCTTGACGGCGCCGCCGTCGAATTCCTTGACCACGTGCTCGACGCGGATCAGCTCGTTATTGCTTGTCGCCACGGCGCATCCTCCTTTCGACGGCCTCGATGGCCTTGCTGGCGGGGTAGTTGATGCAGAAATAGATCAGGGCCGCGAGGGTATAGGGCGCGAGGGAGACGTAGGTCGCGCTGGCGACGGCCTTCGCGCCGAACATCAGCTCCTCCATGCCGAGCATGGAGCAGATGGACGACTCCTTGACCATCGTGACGATCTCATTGGCGAGGGCCGGCAGGACGTTTTTGATCGCCTGCGGCAGCACGACGAAGCGCATCGACGCGCCGCCGGAGAGGCCCAGCGAGCGGGCCGCCTCGGTCTGCCCCTTGTCGACAGCGAGGATGCCGGCGCGGAAGATCTCCGCGACGTAGGCCGAGCTGTTCAGCGCGAGGGCCACAACGCCGGGGATGAAACGCGAGATGTCGGCAAAGCCGAGGATCGTGACGCGCGGGATGGAGATGGCCCCGAAGAGTCCAAAGTAGATGATCGACAGCTGCACGAGCAGCGGCGTCGACCGGAAGAGGGCGATGTACGCGCCGGAGATGCTCCGCACGATGCGGTTTTTGCTCAGCCGCATCAGCGCCAGCAGCAGCGCCGGGATGATGGCCAGCAGGACGGACACGACCGCCAGCAGCAGCGTGTATTCCAGCCCTCGCACGAACGACGTCGCGTATTTGGGCAGGAAGGAGAAATTGAAGAAGTTCGCCTTGTTCATGTCGACGAACAGGTTGCTCCACCACATGGGCAAATATTCCTTTCTTTCAGAGGAAAGCCTTGCTTTCCTTATTTTCTATGGGACGTCGAACGTGCGCAAAGTGCAGGGCCGGAAGGCGGCCTTGCACTTTGCAGGAAAATGGAATGACAGTGTAAGGGATTATTCCGCAGGCGCGTCGGCGGAGACTTCCTCGGCCACGCCGCTCAGGGAATCGGCCAGCGCGATGAACTCTTCGATCTTATTCTCGGAATTGATCTTGGCGATGGCTTCGTTGATGCCGGGGAGCAGGCCCTTCGGGTCGCCCTTCTGGACGGCGACGCAGTAGGGTTCCGCCGCGCCAAGCTCGCTGGACGCCTCGGCGATGACGAAATCGTCGTTCTCGGCGACATACTGGTTGGCGACGCTGCCGTCGACGACCACGGCGTCGACCTTATCGTACATGAGCTGGTTGACGAGGTCGGTCACGAGCTGGAGGGCGACGAGGTTCGCGCCGGGCATGTCGTTCGTGACGATGTCGGCCTTGGTCGTGCCGGTCTGGGCGCCGACGGCCTTGCCGTCAAAGTCGGCGAGGGTCTTGTACTGGTCCGCGTTCTCCTTCTTGACGAGGATCATAGGCGGATAGTCGGTGTAGTAGGGGTCGGAGAAATCGGCGGCTTCCTTGCGCTCGTCGGTCGCTTCCATCGCGGCGATGACGATGTCGAAATCGCCCTTCTGGAGGGAGGCCAGCAGGTAGTCAAAGGCCATGTTCTCGGTCTGGAGGGTCTTGCCGGTGTAGTCGGCGATGTACTGCGCGACGGAGACGTCGATGCCGCCGTAGACCATGTCGCCGTTGTCGTCCGGATACATGAACTCGAACGGAGCGTAGTCGGCGGACGTGCCGAAGATCAGCGTCTCGGCGGGGGCGTCGGCCTGCTCGGTGGACTCGGAGGAAGCGTCGGCTTCGGTGGAGGCGTCGGCCTGTTCCGTGGTCTGGGAATCAGCAGGCGCGGAGGTGTCAGCGGGGGTGGAATCGGTGTTGGACGCGCAGGCCACCATGCCGAATACCATCAGCGCGGCCAGCGTCAGTGCAAGCAGCTTTTTCATAGTCAATACTCCTTTTCATTTTCGGATGCAATGTTGTGCATGTTTTTTATGATGGCAACAGTATACAACGTTTATTCATGCAAAGTCAAGCAAAAATATTCATATTTTATGCAGTTTCTTTTGCGCAGTTTTTGTGCGAACTGCCAAAGGGCAAAAATAGTGCTTGCATATGTCAGTTTTTGACCATATAATAAAGAAAAAATCAAACACAAGCCGCAAAAATCGGCGGTCATGGTCGTCCCGCGCGGGACAGCATAGCCGCCTCTGTCTGCGGTATGCAAACAGGAATGAATATATGCAAATGAATAACTCGGTGAATATGATGAATAATTCCGTGTTGGAGACCGACCTTGCTCTGCTCCGGCGTAACGCAGAGTCCATCGTGCGCGCAATCCCCGCAGGGACGAAGCTGCTGCCGGTGCTCAAATGCGACGCCTACGGACTCGGCGCGGCGGAGATCGCGCGGGTGCTGGAGCCGCTCGAGGCCGTGGCGGGCTTCGCCGTGGCGCATGTGTCCGAAGGGCTGGCGCTGTGGAACGCTGGAATTACAAAGGATATTCTGGTCATGAGCAGCGCGCTGCCGTGGCAGCTCTCCGCCGCGGTCGAGGCAAATTTGACATTGGCGTGCGGCCGGTCGGGCTTCGCCTCGGAGCTGCAAGCCGCCGCAGAGGCTGCGGGCAAACCCGCCGCCATCCATATTAAAATTGATACCGGGCTGCACCGGATCGGCTTTGCGCCGGAGGAGTTGGGCGGCTTGCTGGAAGAACTGAAAAACGCGCCGTCACTGCGCGTGACCGGCACGTTCTCACATTTTTCCGACACTTCAGACGCGGCGCTCTGCGCGCGGGAGTATGCGGTATACCTGCGGGCGCTGGACGCGCTGCGTGCGGCGGGCATCGAGCCGGGCCTGCGCCACGTCGCGTGCTCGGCGGCGAGCGAGCAATACCCGGAATACTGCCTTGACGCGGTGCGCGTCGGGCGGCGGCTGTTCATGGATGCTCCGACGGCTCCGCGCGGCGATATCCTTGAAGTATCAACGTGGCGGAGCTTCGTGACGATGGTGCATCCGCGCCGCGCGGGCGAACAGATCGGCTACGGCGGGGCGGTTACGCTGGCGCATGACGCGCTGATTGCGACCGTTGGCGTCGGCTATGGCGATGGGCTGAACCCCGCGCTGGCCTCCGCTAAGGCTCCCGTACTCATCGGCAGGAAGCGCTGCACGCTCCTGGCGTGCTGCATGGATCAGTGTTTGATCGACGTGACGGGCACGGACTGCCGCCCCGGCGACGAGGTTGTGTTCTTCGGCTATGACCGGTTCGGAAACTGCCTGCCCTCGCAGGAGGTCGCGCTGCTGATCGGCGGCGACGAGGGCTGCGGCCTGACGGCAGCGCTCTCTCCCCGCGTGGTCAGAGCTTACAGTTCCTGATTCCGCGCAACATGGAGCGCAGACAGCTTCTCCGCCGCCATCAGCAGCACCGGCAGAGCGTAGGCCACATACTGCGCCGCGCCGCCATAGGCAATGAGCAGGTTATAGATCGCGTGGAAGGTGATGGCCGCGCCCAGCAGACCGCAGGTTCCGGCGATCTTCAGCCAGGTCTGCTGCCACGCATACGCCAGCCCTCCGCCGACGATCATGCCGCAGAGCACGTGCATGGCGCCCGTGCCAAAGCCACGGAAGAAGATGAGAGAGAAGCGGTCGGCTCCGTTCTGGATCAGATAGCACACATTTTCAAAGGTGGCGAAGGAGAGGGCAATCGTGACGGCGGCGGACTTGATCTTCTCCCCCTCCGGCTCGAACACCAGAAGATAGAACACCAGCGGCAGCAGCTTCATGACCTCCTCCACCACAGGGGCAATCTCTGCAACGGATGCAAGGGCATCCGCCTGATACACCGCCGCAAGGAAGGTATTGATATAGGCCGAGAGCAGGCATACGCCCATCCCGGCGATGCTGAGCAGGAACAGGCGCAGCTGCCGCCGGCCCATGCACAGGGCGGCCACCAGCAAAGGCGAGGCCATGCAGAGGAAGATGTTTTCGATGTAGGTCACGCGCCCACCGCCTTTCTCGCGGCGGGCAGCAGCCCGAAAATGGCAAGCGTCAGCAGAATGTCGCACCAGAAGGTCGGGCTGGACAGAGACGTATTCGGCCAGAAGCAGCCCACCGTCCAGAGCAGGTATTCCGAGGCGGCGAAGCACAAGATCCCGATGTGGAAATACCGCTGCTTCCGCGCCTGCCCGGTCTGCCTTCCCGCGTATACAAGCCCCCGGATGGAGCCGTAGGAGAGGACGATCATCATGCCGCACCAGATCAGGTTGGAGAGGATGTCCCCATAGGTGCAGTAGAAAATCAGGAGCGGCACGCCGGTCAGCGGAGCCAGCCATGCCTCCCGGCAGCGGAAGGCGCGTTCTTCCCGGCCGGTCAGGGCCGCCTGCAAAATGCGCAGAAAGATCACGCTGGCGACCCAGCCGAACTCCGACACATAAAACACCTGCGGCGTTGTGGAAAACAGGAGCAGATACAGCGTCCAATAGCCCGCGCCCAGTGCAAAACAGCCATAGAAACAGAGCAGCAGGAAATACTGCTGCTTTTTGCTTTTCCAACAGGCGAAGCCGGCGAGGCAGGCTCCTGTAAACGTGACCAGCAATTGCAGCAGGTTCTCAATCAGCTCCATGCCGTTCCCCGCTTTCCGCGTCCCGTTCGTCCTCCCGCTCCAACTGCCGAAGGCGGAAGCACAGAATGGTCACGCACACGCCGAGCAGAAATGCCAGAAGCCCAATGACGATATATCCAAGGGCGGCGCTGCTGTGGAAGACGCTGCCGGCCGTTTCAAGGCCTGTGTAGTCGCCGGTCTGGATTTTTGCGGCAATGCCGGGCATCATGCAGGATATCCCCACGATCAGCGCAAGACACGCCGCCGCAGCGGAGATCCCGGCGATCCTGCTGCGCCGCAGCCGCCTCTCCCGCTGCCTTGCGGCGATGCGCCGCTTCGCCTCTGCGAACCGTTCTTCATGACTCCGCATCTGTGACACCCTCCCGTTCCAAGAGCTTTCGCAGGCTCTCTTTTCCGCGATATACCAGGTTTGTGATCTGCTTCACCGATTTTCCCATGACCTCCGCGGCCTGCGCATAGCTCATGCCCTCAAAATAGGTGAGATAGAGCGCCTCGCGATAGTCCGGGTTCATATCGCCCATGCAGGCATGCAGTACGCGGTTCCGCTCGGCCGTCCGGACGACCTCCTCCGTCAGGGGCCGGGCATCCGGCGCGGCCGCCAGCTCGTCCAGACTGAGGCAGAACCGCCGCCTGCTTTTGCGGCGCAGCGCCATGTGCCGCGCCGCCTTATAGAGGTATGCCTTGAAGCCGCCGTCCCGGATGCGCGGTTTCTTCGTGAACAGGTAGGCAAAGGCATCAAGCATCAGCTCCTCGGCCTCGTGCACGTCGTGCAGGTAGCCGTCGATATACAGCGTCAGCGGATCGCCGTATCGTTTCATCAGGGCGTCCAGCCCCGTGTCGTCGCCGCACAAATACTGATGATACAGCGTCTCATCGCCGGCCAGATTGTTCCCGTTCTTCATATTCTCTCCCAGTCCGCGTAAAGCCGCATGGCCGCCCCATGGATACTCCAAACCGGAACCCATGGAACTGGTTCCGGTTTGGATAGAATAAAGGGCCGCCGTTTATTTGACGGTGATCAGCTCATACTGTTCATTTCCAAGGCCGAGCTTGACGGCATGGACAATGCCGGAGCGCCAGTCGGTGTCCGGGTGGACAGCATGGAAATGGTCGTGGTCATCATGGTCGCAGTGCGCCGTCTCGCCAAGCTGCGAATGGGGCAGGACGGGCTGACGGTTGACCGCGTCGGCACAGGCGACGTCGAGCGCGACGGGATCGAGCGAGGCGAACATGCCGACATCCGGCACGATGGGGGCGTCGTTCTCGGGGCGGCAGTCGCAGTTCGGGGAGATGTCGCGGACGATCGAGATATGGAAGCTCGGGCGGCCATCGACAACAGCCTTGGTATATTCGGCAATTTTGGCATTGAGGATCTCGGACTTGGCATCGAAGCTCGTCTGGATAGCGTCCTTGGGACAGATGTCCACGCAGCGGCCGCAGCCGACGCAGCGGCTATGGTCGATGGTGCATTTCTTGTTCTCGATGACCGGGGCGCTGTGCGCGCAGACCTTCTGGCAGGCGCCGCAGCCGACGCAGAGGCTCTGGTCAACGGTGGGCTTTTCATTGGAGTGCATTTCCATCTTGCCCGCGCAGGAGCCGCCGCCCATGCCGAGGTTCTTCAGCGCGCCGCCGAAGCCAGTGGACTCGTGGCCCTTGAAGTGGGTGAGGGAGATGACGATGTCGGCGTCCATCAGGGCGCGGCCGATCTTGGCCGTGGGACAGTACTGCGCGCCCTCGACCGGGACCTCGACCTCATCCGTGCCCTTCAGGCCGTCGGCGATGATGACGTGGCAGCCCGTGGAGAACGGGGAGAAGCCGTTGGTATAGGCGGTATCGATATGCTCGAGCGCATGCTTGCGGCTGCCGACGTAGAGCGTGTTGCAGTCGGTCAGGAAGGGACGGCCGCCGAGCTCCTTGACGAGGTCGGCCACGGTCTTGGCATAGTTTGGCCGCAGATAGGCCAGATTGCCCAGCTCGCCGAAGTGCATCTTGATGGCGACGAATTTATCCTGAAAATCGATCTTGTCCATGCCGGCCTTCAGCAGGAGTTTGCGCAGCTTTTGCTGCTGATTCAGGCCGGGACGGCAGCGGAAATCGGTGAAATATACTGGACTGGTGTTCATAACAACGCCTCCATCTTTTATAGGTATGCCGTTATTTTAGCGAAATTTTTGCAGACCGTCAAGCTCCGCCCGCGCAGGAGCTGCCAGGACGCAGAAGATTTACAATTTGTTAATTGCCAGGCGCGCCAGTGCGATTGAAAATCAGTACGGGTTGTGGTAAAATCGGTAAATCAGTATGTCCGGTGCGCGCGAAGCAGATCCGGGACATCAGAACATCAGAAATGAGGGAACAAGTATGAACTGTAAGTATTGCGGCGCAGAGCTGGAAACAGACGCGAAGTTCTGTCCGGAATGCGGCAAGGCGCAGACGGAAGAGGACGTCCCGTCCGCCGAGACTGATCAGGCCGCACCGGAAACGGCCGCGCCCACTGAAGAGGCCGCGCAGGCCGAAGAGGCAGCTCCGCAGACCGACGAGGCCGCGGAAGCGGCTCCCGAAGCGAAGGAATCCCCGACGCAGGAGGCCCCGGCAGAAAAACCGGAAAAGTCTGAAAAGAAGAAGACCGGCTGGCTGCTCGGCGGAGCGATCGCCGTGCTGGTCGTTGTGATTGCGCTGTTGGTCGTGAAGATCGTGCGCGACAGCCAGATCAAAAACGTCGACACCGCCACGACCGAGGAGACGGTAGCCGATGCCAGCACCGACGCGGCAGATCCTTCTGACACGCCTGACGACGCGCTGGATTCCTCCGGCGACGGCGAGAGCACCGAGATCCCGCTCAACGGCGTGAGCTACACCGTGGCGGCAGACGAGCTGACCGATGAAGTGCTTGATCGCGTGGTTGCCGAGTGCGGCGATGTGACGCTGACGAACCGCGACCTGCCGGTCTACTACTACCAGCAGTATCTCTCGTTCGCAAACACCTATGGCATGTACCTCAGCTACATCATGGACACCACGCTCCCGCTCGACCAGCAGATGTATGACGAGGAGAACACCTGGCAGCAGATGTTCCTGAACGCGGGCCTGAGCATGTTCCAGTATCACGCGGCCGCCGCGCAGGAGGCCGAAAAGGCCGGCTATCAGCTCTCGGCAGAGAGCGAGCAGACGCTGGCGGAGCTGAAAGACAACCTCCAGTCTGCCGCCGAAAGCTACGGATTTGAGAGCGCCGATGCCTATTTGCAGAATTCCTTCGGCCCGAGCGTGACCGTGGAGGTCTATCAGGAGTTCCTGCGCCGTGCGCTGCTCGGCACGGAATACCTCAACTCGCTCGTCGACGCGGAGCAGCCGACCGACGCCGAGATCAGCCAGTATTATGACGACAATGCAGAGACTTATGCAGAAAACCGCGTGGAAAAGATCGATAAGCCGATGGTGAATGTCCGCCACATCCTCATCGAGCCGGAAGCCGCCGAGGACGGCACGATCTCGGACGAGGCGTGGGCCGCCGCGGAGCAGACCGCGAACGACATCCTCGACCAGTGGCTCGCGGGCGACGCGACCGAGGAATCCTTCGCCAACATGGCGAACGAAAACTCCTCCGACCCCGGCAGCAACACGAACGGCGGACTCTATGAGAACGTGTATCCCGGCCAGATGGTCGAGACGTTCAACGACTGGTGCTTCGCCGATGGCCGTCAGCCCGGCGATTACGGCATTGTAAAGACCGACTACGGCTATCACATCATATTCTTCGTCGGCGCGGGCGATGAGATCTACTGGTTCCAGACCGCGAAGGAGGACTATCTGAGCGATCTGGCCGTGAAGATCCAGGACGAGATCACGGCGAAGTATACCTTCGTCTCCTATGTCGATCAGGCGGCGCTGGTGGACGTTCTGACCGCCGCGAACGACAGCGAGGCTGCGCAGTAAAAAAAGGAGCGGACACGATGAAGCGACTTCTGTTTTTCGTCAACCCGAACGCAGGGCACACCGAGATCCGAAGCAGCCTCATGCAGGTCATTCAGATCTTCACCGCCGGCGGCTATGAGGTCACGGTTCACCCGACCGCCGGGCCGCGCGACCTCACGCGGCAGATCGTGGAGCGCGGCGCGGACTATGATCTCATCGTCTGCACCGGCGGCGACGGGACGCTCAACGAAGCGACGAGCGGATTGATGCAGCTGGAGCACCGGCCCCCGCTCGGCTATATTCCGGGCGGGACGGTGAACGATGTGGCCTCGTCGCTGGGACTCTCGCGCGACCCGGTCGTCGCCGCGCAGGACATCGTCCACGGCAAGCCGTTCGCCATCGACATCGGCGCGTTCGGCGAAAATCGCTGGTTCGATTATGTTGCGGCGTTCGGTCTGTTCACGAACGTCCCGTATCAGACGCCGCAGGTCGACAAGCGGATCTGGGGCCGGATGGCGTATTTCTTCAACGGCGTGCAGGCACTGGGCGAGGTACATCCTGTCCATGCGCGCGTCAGCTGGGACGGAAAGACCGTGGAGGCCGACATCATCGACGGCCTCGTGTGCAGCACGACGTCGGTTGGCGGGTTCAAGGCGACGCGGGCCGTCGGCGAGTTTGGGATCAGCATGAACGACGGGCTTTACGAGGTCGTGCTGATCCGCGACATCAAAAATCTCGCGGATTTCAGCGCCGTGGCGGCGAAGCTGCTGTGGATGGACTTCTCCGACGAGAACTATTTCATCACCGCGCAGACCAGCTCGATCCGCTTTGAATTCGACGATTCCGTCGCGTGGACGCTGGACGGCGAGTTCGGCGGGAGCGTGACAGACGTCACGATTCAAAATCACAGCCGCGCGATCGAAATGATCGTGCCGCGATAACAAAAGGAATAACCGTTATGCAGCTTCGTTTTGCCGTTCCGTCCGATGCAGGAGCACTGCTCCGCATCTATGACGAGTACATCAACACCTCGATCACCTTTGAATATGCCCTGCCGGGCGAGGCCGAATTTGCCGCGCGCATCGCGGACATCTCGGCGGAGTATCCCTATCTGGCGCTGTTTGACGGCGGCGTCCCAGCGGCCTATGCCTACGCGCACCGCGCACAGGCGCGCGCGGCCTACGGCTGGAACGCGGAGCTTTCGATCTACATCGCACAGGCGTATGCCGGGCACGGACTCGGCCGGCTGCTCTACGAGGCATTGATGGAACTGCTGCGGCGGCAGGGCGTAAAAACCGTCTACGGCGTTGTCACCAGCCCGAACCCGGCGAGCGAGGCGCTGCACCGGGCGCTGGGCTTCCATGTGGCGGGCACGCTGGAGGACGGCTCGGACGCCATCGCCTACCTGCAGAAGCATCCGATGGACGCGGTGCTCACGGACAGCCAGATGTTCGAGGTGAGCGGGCTGGAGCTGGCCAGGTGGATACAGGCAAACTGCCGCGAGACGCGGGTGGTAATCCTGTCCGGATACGACGAAATCGAATACGTCCACGCCGCCATTCAGAGCGAGGCGGTGGATTTTCTGGTCAAGCCTGCGCTCAAGGACGCGCTGATCCGGGCGTTTGAAAAGGTGCGAAAAAAGCTGGACGAGCAGAGGGTCGGCCGCTATTCCCTGCGGTATCTGACCAGTCCGGACGTGGAGGAAAAGGAAAACGCCCAAAACATCATCGACAACCTCAAGATGATTCAGGGCAACGGCTACGGCCTTTACATGCTCGACAAAGAACTCGGTGCCCGCACCTATGTGCAGGCTTCTCCTTTGGCTGCCAAAGGTT
>OLNF01003793.1_pt1 | contig 10752 bp, 10 predicted proteins | sample 1673061 | NCBI WGS metagenome assembly OLNF01 (sample SAMEA3136751, study PRJEB25190) | human gut metagenome | reverse complement strand
CTCGGTGGTGCTGTTCGATGAAATCGAGAAGGCGCATCCCGATGTGTTCAACATCTTGCTGCAGATTCTCGAGGAAGGCCGCCTTACCGATTCGCAGGGCCGCTCGGTCGACTTCCGCAACACGGTTATCATCATGACCTCGAACGTGGGCGCTCGCCAAATCGCTGAAACCGCGCCGCTTGGCTTCACGCCCGATTCGCAGAAGGGCCTTTCCGATAAGGAAATCAAGAGCCGCGTGATGAGCGAGATGAAGAAGCTCTTCAGACCCGAGTTCTTGAACCGCCTCGACGAGATTATCGTGTTCAAGAGCCTTACCGAAGAGCAGATTGCCCAAATCGTCGACCTCATGGTTGCCGATTTGCGCGATCGTCTCATCGCCATGGATATGACCATCAATCTTACGCCTGAGGCCCGTGCGCTTGTGGCTAAGGAAGGCACCGATACCACGATGGGCGCTCGTCCGCTGCGCCGGGCGATTCAGCGTTTGCTCGAAGATCCCATCTCCGAGCAGCTACTTGCTGGCACGTGGCATGCAGGCTCGGTTATTGATGTCGACGTGAAAGATGGCGAGCTAACTTTCACGCCTGGCACAGGAGAGATTCCCGCGCCGCGAAAACGTGATAGCATTGTACACGAAGCAGAATCGTTGCTGCCGCAGTTCGATTTGTCGCATGCCGGGGCGCCAAGCCACGGTGGCGGCGTGTCGAGCGGCGGCGCGGCTGATTAACGAACCATAAGGCGCGGCCTTCGCGGTGGCGCCATGCGAGGGGGCGTCTGTGGGCGCCCCTTTGTTGTTGAGGCCATGAAAGGGGAGCCCATGAGCGCACCGGAGAATGTGAGAACCGTGGGAGGTGCAGCCGAGTTTGGAGTTATCGACCCGGTGTTTGTGCCTACGGCGCTTGTTGAAGTCGCCGAAGATGCGGCGGCGCGTCTCGATTTGAGCGAAACTGGCGCGAGAACGGTGCATTTTTCGGGCAAGGTGTCGAAGAGCCCGAAGACGGCTGCCATTATTTTGGCGGGCGGCTCGGGCGAGCGTTTTGGCCACGAGGGCGGCAAGCAGCTCGTCGAGATTTCTGGACGTCCCATGCTCACCTGGTCGATTGCGGCGTTCGATGCGGTTGAAGATGTGGGCGAAATCGTGGTGGTGTGCCCCGAAGAGCGCATTGCCGAATATCGCAGTTGCGCCATTGACCCGTACCCGTTTGTGACGCCTATCACGATGGCTCCGGCGGGCGCCACGCGTCAGGAAAGCGCGTTCTCGGGTCTGGAATACGCGTCGGAGGAATATGAGTACGTGGTGCTGCATGATGGCGCCCGCCCGCTCATCGCCCCAGAGCTTATCGCGCATACCATCAACACGCTCAAAGGCACGCTCGACGCCGATGGCGCGATTGTCGCCACGCCTTCGATTGACACGCTCAAAGTGGTCGAAAATGGTTGCATTGTGGGAACCCCCGACCGCCGCGTGTTCTGGAACGCGCAAACGCCGCAGGTGTTCCGTGCGGGCGTGTATCGTCGCGCGCACGCGTCGGCGCTCTCGGAAGGTTTCGTGGGCACCGATGACTCGTCGCTCATCGAACGATTGGGCGGCAAGGTGCTCGTGGTGGAAGGCAAGCGCAGCAACATCAAGCTTACCGTCCCAGAAGATTACGCCATGTTGAACATGAGCCTGGGAGTTCAGCCCGACTAGTGAATCAGCTGAAATGGGGCAGGGGCAAGTTCCCTGCCCCATTTTTATAGGGCGCATGGCTCTTGAAGGGATAGGCTTCTCGTCCCAAGCGCCACATGGGGCGCGAGTAGAGAAGCCCAAGACGCTTTCATTCTACTAAGCTGCCTCATCTTGTGCTCATCGGAAGGGGTTTTCCTTCTTGCGCCTGCCGCAAACTTCGTTGCGTTGAAGTGGGCTATAATCGTTCGGAACATTACGATTTCGTCTAAGACGAAGGGATTACTCGTGACGAACGCTATGAATATGCGCGTGGGCCTCGGCTTCGATGTGCACGCATTCGCGCAAGGCCGCAAGCTTATTCTGGGTGGTGTCGACATTCCGCATCATCAGGGGCTTTTGGGGCATTCCGATGCCGACGTGCTTGCGCATGCCATCTCCGACGCGCTGCTCGGCGCTGCGCGTGCGGGCGATATCGGCAAACTGTTCCCCGATACCGACCCGGCGTATGCGGGCGCCGATTCCATGGTGCTGTTGTCGTGCGTTGCGAACCACGTGCGCGAACTCGGTTTCGATATCGTCGATGTCGATAGCGTTATTTCGGCGCAGGCCCCCAAGCTCTCGCCTTTCCGCGATCAAATGCGCGAGAACTTGGCTCATGCTATGGGTATCGACGTCGACCAGGTGGGCGTAAAGGCCACCACCACTGAGCATTTGGGCTTCGAGGGTCGCGAGGAGGGCATTTCGGCTCAGGCCGTGGCCTTGCTTTCGAAACGATGTTGCTAGGGGCGCTTCCGTAACCGTATTTGCTCCCAACATCGAAGGAACCTATCGTGAATATCTTTAAAACCATTGCCGAAGACGTGAACAACGTTAAGCGTCTCGACCCTGCCGCGCAAAGTAAATTCATCATTTGGCTCACGTATCCGGGCCTGCATGCTCGTTGGAGCCATGTTGTTGAGCATTGGCTGTGGAACCATGGCCTGAAAAGTTTGGCGCGCATTTCGAGCCAGTTCACCCGTTTTATGACGGGTGTGGAAATTCACCCCGCTGCGAAAATCGGCCGTCGTTTCTTCATCGACCACGCCATGGGCGTGATTATCGGCGAAACGTGCGAAATCGGCGATGACGTCACGCTGTATCAGGGCGTCACGCTCGGCGGCACGGGCAAAGAAAGCGGCAAGCGTCACCCCACGCTCGGCAATAACGTTATGGTGGGCGTGAACGCGGCGGTTCTTGGCAGTATCACCATTCACGACAATTCGAAGGTCGGTGGCGGCGCGGTTGTCGTCGAGGACGTGCCTGAGAATTGCACCGTGGTCGGCGTTCCTGCGCGCGTTGTGGTGCGCAACGGCAAACTCGTGCAGCAGGAAGAGAAAGACGCCGCCGCTCGTCGCGAATGCCTACCCGACCCCACGACTGCCGACGTCGTCGAACTCCAGGCGCGTGTTGCTCGCCTGGAAACGCTGCTTGCGGCTCAGGCGCAAGGCAAAACTATCGGAGGCCCCGCGAAAACCACTCCCGACGTTGCGTCGGACTCAGAATAACCAGGAGGAATCGTGCAAATCTACAGCTCCCAAACCCATAAAAAGGCAGAGTTCGAGCCTATCGAGCCGGGCAAGGTGCGCATGTATGTGTGCGGCCCCACGGTGTATGACAATATCCACATCGGCAACGCCCGCACGTTTATCAGTTTCGACGTTATTCGCCGCTGGCTTATCGCGAGCGGTTACGAAGTGACGTTTGCCCAGAATCTGACCGACGTTGATGACAAGATTATCAATCGAGCCAACGAGCAGGGTCGCACAGCCGCCGAGGTGGCCACGGAATTCTCGAACAAGTTCATAGACGTCATGCGTCGCGCGAACGTAATCGACCCCGATGTGCGCCCGCGCGCTACCAAGGAAATCGGTCCCATGATCGCCATGATCAAAACGCTCATTGAGCAGGGCCATGCCTATGCGGTCGAGAACGGAGACGTGTATTTCTCGGTGCGCAGCGACGAGACATATGGTGAAGTGTCTGGCCGCAATATCGACGACCTCATGGTGGGCGCGCGCATTGAGGAAAATGAAATCAAGCGCGATCCGCTCGACTTCGCCTTGTGGAAGGCCGCTAAACCGGGTGAACCCAGCTGGAAAAGCCCCTGGGGCGAAGGCCGCCCTGGCTGGCATACCGAATGCGCTGCCATGGTGCATCGCTACCTGGGTGTGCCCATCGACATTCATGGCGGCGGCAGCGACCTTGCGTTCCCTCACCACGAAAACGAATGCGCGCAGGCAACGTGCGCATGGCACCAGGGCTTTTCGAACACGTGGATGCACACGGGCATGCTGTTGGTGAACGGCGAGAAGATGTCGAAGTCGCTCGGCAATTTCTTCACGCTCGAAGAAGTGCTCGAGAAACATTCGGCGGCAGCGCTTCGCCTGCTCATGCTGCAAACGCACTATCGCAGCCCGCTCGATTTCAGCTTCGAGCGCCTGGAAGGCGCGGAAAGCTCGCTGGTCCGTATTGCGGGCACGGCTCAGAACCTGCGTTGGGCTGCGGCCCACGCGACGGGCGAGCCCGATGCCGCATTGGCTCAAAAACTCGCCGACGCTGTTGCGGCTGCCGATGCCGAGTTCAAGGCCTGCATGAATGACGACTTCAACACCGCAGGCGCCCTGGGCGCATTCTTCGGCTTCATCACCGAAGCGAACTCGTACCTCGATGCCGCCGACGGTGCGGTTAATGCCGAGGGGGTAGTTGCGGCTGCCGAGTTCATCGAGCGCTCCATGGACGTTTTGGGTATCGAACTCCCCGAGCAGGAGGCGGAGCTGCCTGTCGAAATCATTGCGCTTGCTGCTGAGCGCGCTGGTTACGCCGGCGACGACACGGCCGAGGCAGCCGAAGCCCTTATTGCCGCTCGTGCTGAAGCGCGCGCCGCGAAAGACTGGGCCGTGGCCGATGCCATTCGTGATGCTTTGGGCGAGCTTGGCCTGGTGGTGGAAGACACCGCCGCCGGCGCTCGCGTCAAGGCGAAATAACCAAGGGTTGGGTCGCTTCGTCGTTTTCGCTCCGGCGGCGCGGCCCTGTTTGTGACCGTCTGCGTTCATATGGGCATTTCTTCTCAATATGAAACGCAGCCAGGCGGGCGCATAGTGAGCGAAGCGAACGGTAGCCCGGCGTGGTCATGGACAGGACCGCACCGCCGGAACGAAAACGACTGAGTGCTTAATGCACATGAAAAGGAGCCCACGTGGCAGACTATATTGAAGGAAAACGCCCGGTCATTGAGGCACTGCGCGCGCAGATGCCGCTCATTTCTGTGCTTATGGCCGACAACGTTCAGCAAGATAGCCAAATCAAAGACATTTTGCGCAAGGCAAAGCAGTACGACGTGCCCGTGAAAACCGTGCCTCGCAAGGTGCTCGACGAGCGCAGCGAGCGCGGCAGCCATCAGGGCGTTATGGCGCATGCGAAGCCGTACCAGTACTCCAGCGTCACCGACATTCTGAAATTTGCCGAGCGCGATGCCGAAAAGAACAATGGCGCCGCGCTCGTGGTGCTGCTCGATCACATTACCGATGCGGGCAACCTTGGCGCCATCGCGCGTTCGGTTGACGTGATTGGCGCGAGCGGCCTCATTATTCCGGGCAAGCGCTCGGCAAGCGTGACTGCGGCTACCTATAAAAGCTCGGCGGGCGCCATTAACCATGTGCGCTGCGCCCAGGCGACCAACCTTGCTTCGGCGATTGACCGCCTGAAGAAGGCGGGTTTCTGGGTTGCTGGCGCGAGCGAGAAAGCTCAGCATACGGTATGGGAAGCCCCGCTCTATGGCAAAATCGCGCTTGTAATGGGCAATGAGGCCGAAGGCCTTGCCCGTCTCACGCTCGAGAAGTGCGACTTCCTGGTGAAGCTGCCGCAGGCGGGCCATGTTGGTTCCCTCAACGTTGCCCAGGCGTGCACGGCGGTCATGTATGAGTGGATGCGCCAGACCACCGTTCGCGCCGCCGAAGGCGAATAGCGGGGCGCCTGTTCGCAATGGCAAAGCAACGCAGGAAATTATTGCTCGTCGATGGCTATAACGTGCTGCGCAGCGGTTCGCGTTATCGCGACATGCGCAACCCCGGCCCGAACCCCGATTACGATACCGATTCGTTCAATCGCGCTCGCGAAGCGCTCATTGACGATGTGGTGATGTACGCTGGCCGCGACTTCGAAGCGATTATCGTGTTCGATGGGGCTGACAACGAATATTCCGATGGCAGCTTTGAAAAAATCGCTGGTGTACGCATTATGTTCTCGCGTGCGGGCGATTCCGCCGATAAGGTGATCGAGAAGCTCGCGTGGGATGCGCGCGCCCGAGGCATTGAGACTATGGTGGTGTCGAGCGACGCGGCCATTCAAAACACCGTATTCGGCGGCGGTGTCGATCGCATGAGCGCGAACGGCTTCAGTCGAGCGGTGGCGGTGAATGCCCACGAGTTTCATTTGGACGAGTCGCCGAAAACGGCTGTGAAGAACACGGTCGCTGAGCGTTTGGGCGGCGATACGGTCGCGAAACTGAAGGCGCTTCGCGATTCGCTGTAGTGGGTGAATAAACGAAGCTTCCGACTCTCGGCTTGGCGCAAAGAGCCCCCAAAGGTCGCGCTGCCGTTGTTTTTCGTGCATTATGGCTCGGCAAAGCTAGCCTCGGGTTTTCTCTTCGAGATGCCGTTTGCGGCTGGAAATGCGCCGTTGAGAAGCGCTTGGGCTTTCGCTACAATCAAATTAACGAATCCGCTTAGGCGTCGCCGTTGTGGTGGCGCCTAAATCGTATTAAGGGAAAGGAGTGGGCCAATGAAAATCCAGGTCGTTGCCGTAGGGAAGTTGAAAGAGCGATTCTGGAAGGAGGCATGCGACGAGTACCTGAAGCGCCTTAAGGGCTATGCGAAGGTGCGCGTCGATGAGGTGCCCGATTGCGATCCGGCGAAAGTCGGTGGGGAAGAGGGCGCGCGCACGAAGGAGGGCCGTTTTATTCTGGAGAAGCTGCCCGAGCATTCGCATGTCATTCTGCTCGATGTGGGCGGAAGGCAGCTTTCGAGCGAGGGTATTGCGGCGCGCGTCGATGCGTTGGCGCTTTCTGGCGTGAGCGAGATTTCGTTCATCGTGGGCGGCTCCGGCGGCGTGAGCCAAGGCGTGCACGACGTTGCCGACGAAAGCATGTCTTTCGGCAAAATCACGCTTCCCCATAATCTGGCACGCGTGGTGCTGCTCGAGCAAATCTATCGGGCATTCAAAATCTCGCGTGGCGAGCCGTATCATAAATAATTGGTTGCGCCGTTCTGCCGAACGGCGCAACTGCTCGACGCTGCGCCGGGTTTTATGCGGCATCTTGGCTTTCAGGCTTCGCTTTGCGTAGCGCTGCTACGCGGCAGCTCGCCTTCAAGCCAATCTGCTCGCCTAAAACCCTTGCTCGCTGACCTTGGTGCGAATAGGGTTTCTTCGGTGTTGAAAGAAGGGGGTTGCGTGTCACAGCTTCTTGTTGGCGTGCTTTCTGATACGCATGGACGACTTCCAGAAGACGCGTATGCGGAACTGGCCGACTGCGACTTCATCATTCATGCGGGTGACATTTGCGGTCCAGGAATAATGCTCGAGCTCGGTGGGCTTGCGCCGGTGTGTGCCGTGCTGGGCAATAACGACTATCCCGAATATGGCGAATCGGTCGGAACGGTGGCGACTCCCCGTATTGGCGGAGTGCGTTTTCTCGTGACGCATACGCCAACGGATTTGCGCGCGATTCTGTCGGGCCGCACAAATGCATTGAAGCCTGGCGACCCTGTGCCGCAGGTGGCGATTCATGGGCATACCCATGTGCCCGAATTGCTGCGTGGTTCGGCCGCTGCTCCTGCCGATGTGGTGCTGTGTCCCGGCTCGGTAACGCGTCCGCGCGGTGGCTCAAAACGGCAGCTTGCGAAAATTGCCATCGAGAATGGCGCCGTGAGGGAGATTCGCTTCGTCGAGCTCGGGTAATCTTCATAATATTCGAACGTGTGTTCGATGATACAATATGATGCGGTAGTGCTCGCCGATTCCTGCGGGTGATGCTCCCTTCGATTTTGATAGGAGTTACCGCCATGGATATTGTGATGGCCGTTGCGGCATGGTGCTCAATTGTTGGATTTATTTTCGATAGTGCTGAGCGAATCCAAAGCAGGAAGAAACGAGAAAAGAAAATGGTGCCTAGGAAATGAAAAAAGCCGGTCGTAAGACCGGCCCAACATAAACGAAAGCATCACCCGTAGCTAACTCCCCTGGAAAGTGTGTTAGATCGGCGGGCGCTGCCATCTGACCGTATTATAACACGGCCCAGGTCGTGAAAACAATTTATAACGAAGGGCTTGCTATGGAACTTGATCACGCGGAACTGCAGGAAATGCTCGCCAACGACCCGTATATGCTGTTGGTCGACGTGCGCGACGAAGAGGAATTCGATGCTGGGCATATTCCTGGCGCTGGCAACATGTCGGTTGACGATATCGTCGACTGCTTGTTCGATGAAGCGCTCGGCGAGCGAGGCCTCGACGCTATCGCGAATGGTAAAGGCATGGAGCTTTCCGACGACGCTTCGGTCATCGTGCTCTATTCGAATGCTGGCGAGCGATCGGCTCGTGCGTGCGAGCACATGGAATCGCTCGGCTATGTGAATGTTTACAACGCCCCCGGTTTGTCCTCGTGGCCTTATGAGGTTGTAACGACGGCGGAAGAGGCCGCCGTGGCTGCCGCGCTTGCGCAGAATGGCGCCGTTGCGACGCAAGAGGTTGGCCAGAGCCACGATTGCGGTTGCGGACACGATCATCATGGGGAACATGGCCACGAGCACGGGCATGACTGCGGTTGCAATCACTAAATGGCTGCAAGTTTCATTTAATACATTATACGCAAAATAAAAATTAGGTTTCTATTAGATACTAAGCATATGTTTAGTATCTAATATCAAAATAGCACCTGGTATTAAAAAGAAACTATTACCGTGAAAATAATGGGCGTCCGTTAGGGCGCCCATTGTGTTGCTCAGGCTTTCTTTGGTGGCAAATAAGCCTTGGTGTTGTTGAGGCTGAACAAAATCGTTGAAGCATTGTGCAAAAGCGACGAAGTTTGCGGTGTGATGATGCCAGCGATGCCGAGCGCTAGCAAGGCGGAATTGGTAATCATGACCTTGCTATATGACCCGTTGAGCCTGCTGACGAGGCCTTGGCTCATCTTGCGCAGGCGCACGACGGCTTGCAGATCGGTATCGGACAAAATGATATCGGCAACTTCCTTGGCGATATCGCTGCCACCCCCCATGGCAAGACCTACGTCGGCGCGGCCAAGCGCCGGCGAATCGTTTACGCCGTCGCCAACCATAGCGACGCAGCGACCTTCGCTCTTGACGCGGTCGACGTAGGCGAACTTATCTTCGGGTAGCAGGTCGGCTTGGAATTCGTCGATACCTGCCTCAGAAGCGATGCGCGCAGCGGTGCGTGCGGAATCGCCCGTGAGCATGACGATATGTTTGAATCCTAAATTGCGAAGCTCAGCAACGGACTCTTTCACGCCGGATTTCAAAGGGTCTTCGATTCCCAGCACGCCAACGACTTCGCCATCGACGGCCAAGAATAAAGGCGAAAGGCCCTCCATTGCGGACTCGACGTTGGAAAAAGTCTCGGCATCCAAATGCGCGTGTTCGTCTTCGAATACGAAGTGCGCCGATCCGATGACGGCGCGTTTGCCGTCAAGTGCCGAAGCGATGCCATGCGCGACGATGTACTCCACGGCCGCATGGCGCTCGCGATGCTCGAGCCCGCGTTCTTGGGCGGCGGCAACCACGGCGCGGGCAACGGGGTGGGGGAAGTGCTCCTCCAAGCATGCCGCAAAACGCAGCACTTCATCTTCGCTCCACCCGTCGGTGGGAATGACGCGCGCGAGTTTTGGCTGTGCCTCGGTGAGCGTGCCCGTCTTATCGAATATGATGGTGTCCGCTTTGGCGAATGCTTCGAAGTATTTCGCGCCTTTGACCATGACGCCGGCTTTGGCAGCATTGCTCATGGCAGTCATTACGGCGATAGAGCCAGTGAGTTTCAGCGCGCATGAGTAGTCAACCATAAGCGCAGCCGACGTTTTCACAAGGCTGCGCGTAGAAAGCGCCACAAGTCCCGCGAGCAGGAAGTTCCACGGCACAATCTTGTTCGCCAGGTTTTCCATGCGCGACTGGCCTTCCGATTTCAGCGAATCGGCGGCTTCGACGAGCGAAACGATCGATCGAAGCTTGGTTTGCGACGTATTGGCGCGCACGCGCACTAAGATTTCGCCATCTTCGACGACGGTGCCAGCGAACACGTCATCGCCAACGGTGCGCTCGACCGCGAGTGGCTCTCCTGTCAGGGTGGCTTGGTTTACCATGGCACAGCCATGTTCCACCACGCCATCGATGCAAATAGACATGCCAGTGCGCACGGCTACCAAATCGCCAGGCATAAGCTCGCTTGCCGGAACGCTGGTTTCGGTGTCGCCAATCACTTTTTGCGCCTTGTCGGGTACGTCGAGAAGTGAGCTAATGAGCTCGTTTTCGCTCATGGCGCGCGTGTAATCTTCGAGCAGCTCGCCCACATTCAGCAGGAACATGGTTTGCGATGCCGTGTCGAAATCGCGTTTCACGAACGAAATGCCAATTGCCGATGCGTCAAGCACGGGTACGGTAAGGCGCGAGCGCGACAGCTCGAACAGCGCGGCGCGCAAGAACGGCAGGAAGCTAACTACCGTGCACACGGCGCGAATGGGCGCGGGCAAGAACCATTTGCGCGCATAGCGGGCGCCAATAAGAACAGCCAGGTTCATGAACAACGCATGCGTGCGCGGCTCGAATTGCACGGAATAGCCGGTTTTCGCATCGGCGATCTTTTCGGCGTCAATACCGCAGAGCGCATCGAGCACGTTCGTGCGTTGAGGCGCCTCGAAGTCGACCGACATCTGACCGATGCGTCCGTAAAGCTGCACGCGGCGCACGCCGTCGATTTCTTTGGCGAGCTTGATGAGTGCGTCGAGGTCCTCTTCAGGAACAGGGCCCGCCAATTTCAGGC
>OLNF01003792.1_pt1 | contig 10756 bp, 9 predicted proteins | sample 1673061 | NCBI WGS metagenome assembly OLNF01 (sample SAMEA3136751, study PRJEB25190) | human gut metagenome | reverse complement strand
GGTACCTAGTACAGGTTGTTTTAAGTTTTTAATAACTTCATCCCCGGCGGGCTGATTCATGAGGCGCTGAACAATGTGCGCCCGGGGGAGCATCTGATTGTGGTGCTTAATGAAAATGAAATGTCGATCTCTCCGAACACAGGCAAATTTGCGGAATACCTGGCGCGGCTGCGCTCCACCGACCGCTATTTCAATTTCAAGCGCATTGTCCGCACGGCGCTCGGAAAGCTGCCGCTGATCGGGCGACCGCTGGTGCGCCGCGTGACCCATGTCAAGCAAAATGTCAAAAGCATCATTTACCGCAGCAACTATATTGAAGACCTCGGCTTTCAATATCTCGGGCCGATCGACGGAAACGATTACAGCCGTCTGTATTCTCTTTTGGAGCAGGCAAAGCTTTTGCATGACAATGTCGTTGTGCATATCAAGACCAAAAAAGGGCTTGGGTATCTCCCCGCCGAAAAGGCACCGGATCGGTTTCACTCCGTTGCGCCGCAGGATGAGCAAAAAACCGGGCAGATCACCTTCTCGAAGCTTTTCGGGGAAACGCTTGCCGAGGCTATGCATGCCGATGACACATTGGTCGCCATTACTGCAGCCATGCCGGACGGTACCGGACTGAAGCGCTTCCGGAATATGTACCCCGACCGCTTTTTCGATGTTGGTATTGCGGAGGAGCATGCGGTTACGTTTGCGGCCGGATTGGCGGCAGGCGGCATGAAGCCGATCGTTGCGGTATATTCTTCTTTTTTGCAGAGAGCATATGACCAGATCCTTCATGATGTATGCATTCAGAATCTGCCGGTGGTATTTGCCATAGACCGTGCCGGCCTGGTAGGCAGTGACGGAGAGACACATCAGGGAATTTTCGATTATACGTATTTGTCCGGTATTCCCAATATGCACATCTGTGCACCGAAAAACAAGTGGGAGCTGTCGGATATGATGAAATTCGCAGTGGCACTGGAAGCACCCATTGCGGTGCGCTATCCCAGAGGTACCGCTTATGCGGGTCTTGCTGAATATCGTGCACCCATTGAACTGGGGAAGGCGGAGTGGATCGTGAGAGAGGGCGGCATTGCACTGTTCGCCGTAGGCAGTATGGTGAAGACTGCGGAAGAAGTACAGGCACTGCTGCATGAAAAGGGTTATCGGGCAAGTATTATCAATGCCAGATTCATCAAACCCATTGATGAGGAAGCGGTGTTGTCTGCTTGTGAGGATCATGACATGATCGTGACCATGGAGGAAAATGTGTTAAGCGGAGGCTTCGGGGAAAAGGTGCTGACCTGCCTGAATGATCATGACAGGCAGATCAAGTGTGTTATGGCGGGAATTCCGGATGCTTATGTGGAGCACGGAAATGTTGATCTTTTGAAAAAAGAGATCGGACTGGATGCAGTAAGCATTACAGAGAAAATACTGGAAAAGTTATAAGAGTTATAGCAATAGGAGATGTATATGAAAGAACGACTGGATGTGATTCTGGTAGAGCAGGGCTATGCCACTTCCAGAGAAAAGGCGAAGGCAATCATAATGTCCGGTAATGTCTATGTCAACGGACAAAAGGAAGACAAGGCAGGCACCGGCTTCGATGTCAGTAAGATCAAACTGGAAGTCCGGGATCATACCATGAAATACGTAAGCCGTGGTGGACTGAAGCTGGAAAAGGCAATGGAGCAGTGGGGCTTTTTACTGGATGGCATGATCTGCATGGATATCGGAGCGTCTACCGGCGGATTCACAGACTGTATGCTGCAGAACGGTGCCACGAAGGTTTACTCTGTAGATGTGGGACAGGGACAGTTAGCCTGGAAACTCCGGAATGACGAACGTGTGGTGTGCATGGAGCAGACGAATTTCCGTTATGTGACCCCGGAGGATATTCCGGATGCCCTGGATTTCGCCAGCGTGGATGTGTCTTTCATCTCGCTGACCAAAATATTGATTCCGGCGAGAAACCTGTTAAAGGCTGGGGGTCAGATGGTATGTCTGATCAAGCCACAGTTCGAAGCGGGCAGGGGCAAAGTCGGTAAAAACGGCGTGGTCAGAGAACCTCAGATCCATGAAGAAGTGATCCGTAAGATCATCGATTATGCGGACAGCATCGGATTCGAGGTACTGCATCTGGAGTATTCCCCCATCAAGGGGCCGGAGGGAAACATTGAATATCTGCTGCATATCCGTAAGCCGGAAGAGATTACGGAGGAAAAGCTGGCATTGAACGAGCATGAAGCGGAGAGTGCATTGCAGACCATCGTGGAGGAAAAGACCGGATTGTCTTATACACCGGAGTGGGATGCCCTGATCAAAGGAATCGTAGATAACTCTCATACACTGTAACAGACAAGGAGTGCAGGAAACGATGAAGCATTTTCTGATATATACCAATAAACATAAAGATCAGGAACTTGCGACCACGAAGCGGATCCAGGACTATTTGGAATCGAAGGGCTGTACCGTGAAGCTAAAGGTCAAGGAGTCTGACTGGAAAGAAGAGACAGATGCTTCAGCGGAGGAAGCAACGGATATTCCTCTGGATGTGGATTGTATGATCGTTTTGGGCGGTGACGGCACCGTACTGCAGGCAGCCAGAGAGACGAAAAAAATCCTGGTGCCCATCATCGGAGTGAATCTGGGAACGGTTGGTTACATGACGGAGATCGAACTGTCCGGACTGGAGGAAGCGCTGGAACGCCTGATCCGGGATGATTATAAAAAGGAACGCCGGATGATGTTGAACGGCAAGGTCTGCTGTGCGGACGGCACCGTGTCGGAGGGCTGGGCACTGAATGACATTGTCATCTCCCGAAGCGGCACCTTACAGATCATAGAATTTAACATCTATGTCAACGGACAGCTGCTAAATCATTACAAGGCGGATGGAATGATCGTGACCACCCCGACGGGATCCACAGGATACAATCTGTCGGCGGGAGGACCATTGGTAGAGCCCAAGGCGAAGCTGATCACTCTGACACCGATCTGTCCTCACAGTCTGAACCAGAGAAGCATCATATTGTCACCGGAGGATGAGATCGTTATAGAGATCCCCGGAGGCAGAGAGGGTAAAAGCCAGACTGTGGAAGCCAATTATGACGGAAGCCACAAGGTGACCATGTGTACCGGAGATCACATCCGTATCGTGCAGTCAGAGAAGATCACGGAATTCATACAGCTGAACCAGGTCAGCTTTTTGGATGTGTTACATCGCAAAATGAGAGATTCCTGACGAATTGTCGTAAGAAAGGCATGAGGTTAAGATGAAGAAGACCAGACATCGCAAGATCGTAGAGATCATAGAAAAAAAAGACGTGGAGACACAGGAGGAACTGGCCGGCTATCTGAAGGAAGCCGGATTCGCGGTGACCCAGGCAACGGTCTCCAGGGACATTCGCGAATTGAAATTGTCCAAAGTTCCCACCGGAGGAGGTAAACAGAAATATGTTATTCTGAAGCAGGATGACAGTCATATGGGAGACAAATATATCCGTGTGCTGCGGGATGGATTTATCTCCATGGATATGGCACAGAACATCCTGGTGATCAAAACCGTGTCCGGCATGGCTATGGCTGTGGCGGCCGCCCTGGATGCACTGAAATTCTCCGAAGTGGTGGGGTGCATCGCAGGAGATGATACCATTATGGTCGCAGTGAGAACGGTGGAGGATACCCAGATCCTTATGGATAAAATTCATTTGATGATAGTAAGATAGACAGGGGGAAATACATGCTTCGCAGCTTACACGTGAAAAATCTGGCTCTCATCCGGGAGACAGAGGTAGAGTTCGGAGAAGGACTGAATATACTGACGGGAGAGACCGGTGCCGGAAAGTCATTGCTGATCGGCTCGGTGAATCTGGCACTGGGAGGAAAGTTCGAGAAGGATATGCTCAGACGGGGAGAAGAGAGCGGCCTGGTAGAACTGGTCTTCGATTGCGAGGAACCCAGACTGGCAGAAAAATTGAAAAGTATGGATCTGGAACCTTCGGAGGACGGAACAGTGATCTTAAGCAGAAAACTGTCCTCGGGGAAGAGCATCTGCCGTATTAACGGCGAGACCGTAACGGCAAAGCAGATCAAAGAGCTTTCGGAATTGCTGATCGACATTCACGGACAGCATGAACACCAGTCGCTGCTCCATAAGAAAAAGCATATGGAGATCCTGGATGCTTATGCCGGAGCGGAATTCGCAAAGTGCGCAGAGCAGGTGGGTGCATTGTATCATGAATGTGCCGCTTTAGAGAAGAGAATATCCGCAGAGACACTGGATGATGCTTCCAGAGGCAGAGAACAGTCCCTGGCGGAATTCGAACAGAAGGAGATCGCAGATGCCGGGCTGCAGCCCGGTGAGGATGAGGAGCTGGAACAGGCATACCGCAAAATGTCCAACAGCCGTAAAATTGCGGAAAGTCTGGCAGAGAGTTATCGTCTCAGCGGTAATGATGCAGAAGACGGTGCGGGGAATTCCTTAAGCAGGGCACTGAGGGCACTTCGCAGCGTGACTATGTATGATCCTGCGCTGGAACAGATGGAAGAGCAGCTGGCAGAGGTGGAAAGTCTGTTATCGGATTACAATCATGATGTGTCGGAATATATGTCGGATCTGGAATTTGACGAAGAGGATTTCAGGAGCACCGAGGAACGGCTGAATACCATCAATCATCTCAAAGGAAAGTACGGCAATACGATCGAAGAGATACTGAAATACAAAGAAGAAAAAGAAGCGTATCTGGAAAAACTGGCGGATTATGATACTTATATGCAGAAGCTGAATGCTGAGTGGACGGAAAAACAGAAGCTGCTGGAGAAGACCTGTGAGGAACTGTCCGGTATCCGTCGTAAAAATGCAACCGTATTGACACAAAAGTTAAAGGATGCGCTGATCGGTCTGAATTTTCTGACAGTGGAATTTGATATTGCGGTCAGACCCGGTCAGACCATTACGGCAAAAGGATATGACGATGTGGAATTCCTGATCTCCACCAATCCCGGAGAGAGTCTGAAGCCCTTAAGTCAGGTGGCAAGCGGCGGTGAATTGTCCCGTATTATGCTCGCTATCAAAACAGTGCTGGCAGGGCGGGATGAAATCGATACTCTGATCTTCGACGAGATCGATACCGGTATCAGTGGAAGGACTGCATGGAAAGTAGCGGAACAGCTGAGCGTTTTATCCGGAGCCCATCAGGTCATCTGTATTACCCATCTGCCCCAGATCGCTGCCATGGCAGATGTACATTTTGTGATTGAGAAGAGCAGTACGGATGATATGACCATCACGGATATTCATAAAGTGTCGGCGGAAGAAAGCCTGGCGGAACTGGCAAGACTTCTTGGCAGTGATGCACTGACGGAGGCGGCACTTTCCAATGCCAAAGAAATGAAAGAGCAGGCCGGTATGTTTAAAGAAACCAGGTAAGGGAATGCTATAGTGGAAGCGAGATCAAAAGGATGAAGGATGACTTCATCCTTTTCTTTGTGCAAATTCAACCAAAATAAATCATCAAATTTGTGAATTAAATTGATTGAATTTGACTGAATATGAGAATATAATAACATCATAAGAACACGAAAGGTAACAGACAGGAGGAATGGAAATGATTTGTACTGTGACATTCAATCCGTCACTGGATTACATCGTATCCGTGGATGACTTTCAGCTGGGAATGACCAACAGAACTTCATCAGAGCTGATTCTTCCGGGAGGAAAGGGAATCAACGTATCCATTGTGCTGAAGAATCTGGGTCTGGATTCCACAGCGCTGGGATATGTGGCGGGATTCACCGGAGAAGAATTGATCCGAAGATTGACTGAATTTGGAGTGAATGCCGATTTCATCAAAATCAATCACGGAATGACCAGAATCAATGTGAAGCTGAAAAGTATTGACGGTACAGAGATCAATGGCTGTGGACCGGATATCGATGCGGAAGCGCTGGAACAGCTGATGGAAAAAATTGACAGATTACAGGAAGGAGATGTCCTGGTACTGGCAGGAAGTATTCCCTATTCGATGCCGGATGATATTTATCAGAGAATTCTGGAGAGAATTCAGGGAAGAGGTGTTCTCACCGTAGTGGATGCCACCAGAGACCTGCTGGTAAAGGTATTGCCGTATCATCCTTTTCTGGTAAAACCCAACAACCATGAACTGGGGGATATCTTCGGCGTGAAGCTTTCTACCAGAGAGGAAGTGGTCCCTTATGGGAAAAAGCTCCGGGACATGGGAGCACAGAATGTTTTGATCTCCATGGCGGGAGAAGGAGCGGTACTGATCGCAGCGGATGGTCAATGCCTGGAGGCTCCGGCTCCGAAAGGAAAGCTGGTCAATGGTGTCGGTGCCGGAGATTCCATGGTAGCGGGATTCCTCACCGGATGGCTGGAAGAGAAGGAATACGCACATGCTTTCTGCATGGGAATCGCCGCGGGAAGCGCCAGCGCTTTTTCCGAGAATCTGGCTACCAAAGATGAAGTTATGCAGGTATTGAAACAGGTAAAATCATAACAAAATAATAAAAAGAAACAATAAAAAAGAGAGAAAGGGTTACAATATGAGAATTACGGATTTATTGGACAAAAGAAGTATTTCCCTGGATGCAGCGCCTGCTGACAAAAAGGCAACACTGGATATGGCAGTGGAACTGATGGCGAAGAGCGGAAAGCTTATGGATGTGGAGCAGTACCGTGCACAGGTCTATGCAAGAGAGGAAGAGAGCACCACGGGAATCGGCGAAGGCATTGCAATCCCTCACGGCAAATGTGATGCAGTGAAGACTCCCGGACTGGCAGCCATGGTAATTAAAAACGGTGTGGATTATGATTCCTTGGACGGCGAACCGGTGACATTGCTTTTCCTGATCGCTGCACCCAATACCAAGGATAATGTACATCTGGATGTACTGAGCAAATTGTCCGTTATGCTGATGGATGAGAATTTTACCACATCTTTAAGAAATGCCAAAAGCGTAGAGGAATTTTTACAGATCATCGATGCAGCAGATGAGAGTGCCAAGAGCATTGACGACAGATTAAGTGATACCGGCATTACCACCGAAGAGAAAAAGAGCTTTAAGCTCCTGGCTGTGACTTCCTGCCCGACCGGAATCGCGCACACTTATATGGCAGCGGAAGCGCTGGAGAAGGCAGCAAAAGCAGCAGACTGCCAGATCAAGATCGAGACCAGAGGTTCCGCAGGTGCGAAAAATGTACTGACTGCGGAAGAAATCGCCGCAGCGGACTGCATCATCGTAGCGGCAGACGCAAAAGTTCCCATGGATCGCTTTGACGGTAAGAAAGTGATCATTTGTCAGGTGTCTGACGGCATCAGCAAGGCGGATCGGCTGGTACAACAGGCCATCAGCGGTGAGGTGGAAATCTTTCACGGTGAGAGCGGAGCGGTAAAGACTGCAGTCGCCGGCAAAGAAAGTGTGGCTCATAAGATTTACACACAGCTGATGAACGGTGTATCCCATATGCTTCCTTTTGTAGTAGGCGGAGGTATCCTGATCGCGATCGCATTCCTGATCGATGGACTGAATGTTGACATCAATGCACTTCCCGCAGATCAGAGAAGTAATTTCGGTACGATCACTCCCATAGCAGCTATGTTTAAAAACATCGGCGGCGTGGCATTCGGTCTGATGCTTCCGGTACTGGCGGGCTTCATCGGTATGGCTATCGGCGACAGACCGGCGCTGGCTCTCGGATTCGTAGGCGGTATGCTGGCGGCAAACGGTAAGTCCGGATTTTTAGGAGCACTGGTGGCAGGCTTCCTGGCAGGCTACCTGATCGTAGGACTCCGTAAGATCTGTGACAAACTTCCGGATGCTGTTGAAAAACTGGCGCCTGTATTGATCTATCCGGTAGTGGGTATTTTGATCATGGGACTTGCCATGAACTTTGTGGTGGAGCCGATCATGGGCGGTATCAATACCGGATTGAATAATTTCTTAAGCGGAATGGGTGATTCCAGCCGGGTTGTACTGGGTCTGATCCTGGGCGGCATGATGGCGATTGACATGGGTGGCCCTTTCAACAAGGCAGCATATGTATTCGGAACCGCAGCAATTGCGGCAGGCAATTATGATATCATGGCAGCGGTTATGATCGGAGGAATGACTCCTCCCTGTGCCATTGCACTGGCAACCCTGTTATTTAAGAATAAATTCACCAAGGAAGAGCGAGATGCAGGTCCTACCAACTTCATCATGGGTCTGGCATTCATCACGGAAGGTGCCATTCCTTTCGCAGCGTCCGATCCTCTGCATGTCCTTCCTTCCTGCATCATCGGTTCTGCACTGGCAGGTGCACTGTCCATGGCATTCCACTGCACACTGATGGCTCCTCACGGCGGAATCTTTGTATTCCCTGTAGTGGGAAATGCACTGATGTATCTGGTAGCACTGGCGGCAGGCACGGTCGTATCCGCATTACTGCTTGGTGTATTGAAGAAAAAAGTTGCTTAATGCTTAGTCATAGGAAAATAAAAGGAGAAAAAGACAATGAAAGAATTCAAATATGTTATCACAGATCCTGAAGGCATTCATGCCCGCCCCGCAGGGGAACTGGTAAAGGCAGCCAAGGAATTTGCCGCTAATATCACTCTGACCAAGGATGGCAAGAGCGGAGATTGCAAGCGTATCTTCGGTATCATGGGTCTGGCTGTCAAAGCCGGCAATGAGATCACTCTGACCTTCGACGGTGAGGATGAGGAAGCAGCATACGCAGCAGTAACGGAATTTGTAAAAGCAAATCTCTAAAATAGAGGAAGCATAATCGTCAGGAGAGGAAAAGAGTCATGGAAGTCTACCAGGGTAAAAGTGTATTCGGCGGAATTGCCATCGGCAGAATCAGTGTTCATAAAAAAGACGAGCAGCAGGTAAAGCGTGTCAGAATCGAGGATCCCGAGCAGGAGATCTTACGCTACAGACAGGCGAAACAGACAGCCATGGAGCAGCTGCAGGGTTTGTATCAGAAGGCTCTGAAGGAGGTCGGGGAAGCCAATGCCGCTATTTTCGAAATCCATCAGATGATGCTGGAAGATGATGACTATAACGAGTCGGTAGAAAATATCATCCGCATGCAGCAGGTGAATGCAGAGTATGCGGTAGCTTCTACCGGTGACAATTTTGCACAGATGTTCTCTGCCATGGATGACGACTATATGAGAGCGAGATCTGCGGATGTCAAGGATATTTCCGAGCGCGTGTTAAGCGTGCTCGGAGGCCGGGCCACCGGGATTGCCGCATCCGGGGAACCGGTGATCATCGTTGCAGACGACCTGGCTCCTTCTGAGACAGTACAGCTGAACAAAGATCTGGTGTTGTCCTTCGTGACGGTACACGGTTCCGTCAATTCCCACACGGCAATTCTGGCCAGGACCATGAGCATCCCGGCACTGATCGGTACCGCAATTCCTCTGACAGATGATATCGACGGAAAAGTCGGTATTGTAGACGGAAAAAACGGGTGCATTTATGTGGATCCAGATGAAGATACCCTGGGCAGAATGCAACAGTTAAAGCTGGAGGAACAGGAGAAGAAGGAATTGCTCCAGACCCTGAAGGGAAGAGAAAATATCACTATTGATGGTAAGAAGATCATGCTCTATGCTAATATAGGTAACAGCAAGGATCTGGCGGCAGTATTGCAGAATGATGCCGGAGGTATCGGTCTGTTCCGCAGCGAGTTCATTTACCTGGAGAGAGATACGTTCCCTACCGAAGAAGAGCAGTTTCAGATCTATCGTACGGTAGCGGAGACTATGGCAGGCAAACCTGTGATCATTCGTACACTGGATATCGGTGCGGATAAAAAATGCGATTACTTTGAAATGGAACCGGAGGAAAATCCGGCTATGGGTTGTCGGGCTATCCGTATCTGTCTGACCAGACCGGAAATCTTCAAGACACAGCTGCGGGCACTGTTCCGCGCCAGCGCCTTTGGCAATATTTCCATTATGTATCCCATGATCATCAGTGTAGATGAGCTAAGGAAGATCAAGACAATCGTGGCTGAGATCCGACAGGAACTGACAGAACAGGGAGTTACTTTCGGTGAACCGAAGCAGGGGATCATGATCGAGACTCCGGCGGCTGTCATGATGAGCGAAGAACTGGCAAAGGAAGTGGACTTTTTCAGCATCGGAACCAATGACCTGACGCAGTATACATTAGCGATCGACAGGCAGAATCCCAAGCTGGATGCTTTCTATGATCCGCATCATCCCGCAGTGCTGCGTATGATACAGATGGTCGTGGAAAATGCGCATAAGGCCGGAATCTGGGCAGGTATCTGCGGAGAACTGGGTGCAGATACGACATTGACCAGACGCTTTCTGGCTATGGGTGTTGATGAATTATCCATGTCTCCCGGAAGTATTCTTCCCGTGCGGAAGATCATACTGGAGACAGATGTGACAAAGGAAAGAGAAAATAACAATTTATGCTGACAGAACAACGTTATGAGGTCATTCTGAAATTATTGGAAGAAAAAAACAGCATTACGGTGGCCGAGTGCAGAGGCTGGACTTCATCATCGGCGTTCAGGCCGCCGCGCCCCACGACTGCGGCGTGGTGTCCTGGAACGGAACTATGTATATCAACTGCATCCGCAGCATCCAGGAGCCGGAGCTGGAGCTGCATTTTTACCGGGTCCTGCAGCGGCTGGGTCTGCCTGTGAAGGTGGAGAGCAACCGCCGGGGCCGGGGATAAGGGAAAGGAGTGTCCGATATGTATTGCATCAATTGCGGCGTGG
>OLNF01003791.1_pt1 | contig 10758 bp, 7 predicted proteins | sample 1673061 | NCBI WGS metagenome assembly OLNF01 (sample SAMEA3136751, study PRJEB25190) | human gut metagenome | reverse complement strand
GACTCAAAGAGAACGGATTCCCACGTCGCTTCGCTCCTCGGAATGACAGTGGAGGCCTGTATATTGCCTTGTCTTTTCCCTAATGGCAATATCCCCCCACCGGCAACCCCTCAGTCGGCTACGCCGACAGCTCCCCGTCCGGGGAGCCTTTTGGGTACAGTACTACTTAGTTTTTACTTGCATATCCATCACAATTTGCGTATAATATAAGTATAAAAACCGCGCCTACCGGAGACGGTTGGCCACAGTTTAATTTGTTACGTTAAGTAACCGTTTCCTTTGGCCAGGGCGGTTACTTTTCGTTTTTGAGGAGTTTTACTACGAATCGCAGCACTCTCAAGAAAACCTTGAAAAGTTCTATAACGAACATCAGAAATGCTAAGAATTCTGACCATGTCATCACGGAAACCACCTCCCTTCTTGAAAGAATCAAGCTTGGGTCGTGGTCAACCGTCCCCTTTTCGCGTCGGGGTAGGCGCTTATATTTATTATAATGTAGAATAGTGTCGAAACGCAATAGAGAAGTATATAAAGCGCACCAAAAGACGCCACCGCTTGCCGGGGAGCCGTTTGGGTGCTTTGCAGCCTCTCATAACAAGTAGGGGCGGCCATTACCGCCCGTATTTTCTTATGTAAAAACACGGCGGGCCGCCAATGACGGCCCCTACAACGCCTGAGCGCAATTTCACTGCGGGCGTAAGCCCGCCTTACTCCACCTCGTAGCCGGCGTCGGTTATGGCCTTGCGCGCGGCGGCTTCGTCGGCATTGGCGAAGGTAGCCTGCTTGTTGGCAAGGTCAACGGTTATGTCCGTTGCGCCGATTTCCGCAAGGGCTTTCTCCACAGCCTTCTGGCAATGCTGGCACATCATGCCGTTCACTTTAAGCGTAATCATGTTTGTTTCCTCCTTAGAAGTAATGTTGTTATTATTTCCCGCCTGCGCGGCATCATTCCCGCCGTTCTTCTTTGAAGAATGGGGTTTAAGGTACTTGTGCGTCTTGTTCGGGTCAAAACGGCGCAGCCTGAGCGCATTGGTAACGACCGATACGCTGCTAAGGCTCATTGCCGCCGCAGCTATCATGGGGCTGAGCAGCGGCCCGCCGAAGGCATGCAGCACGCCCGCCGCAACGGGTATGCCCAGCGTATTGTAGCCGAATGCCCAGAACAGGTTTTCCTTTATATTGGTCATTGCCGCGCGGCTGAGCCTGAGCGCCGCCGCAACGCCGCCAAGCTCCCCGCCCATAAGCACTATGTCTGCCGATTCGATTGCCACGTCCGCGCCCGCGCCTATGGCTATGCCCGTATCCGCCTTAACAAGCGCCGGCGCATCGTTCACGCCGTCGCCAACCATGGCAACGGTGTAGCCCATGTTTTGCAGCCGCGCTACCTCGCCCGCCTTATCGCCGGGCAGAACCTCGCTGCGCACTTCGTCTATGCCAACCTTGGCCGCAACGGCCTTGGCGGTTAGCGAATTGTCGCCCGTGAGCATGACAAGCTTCACGTTCATCTCTTTAAGCAGGCGTATGGCCTCCGCGGCGTCCGGCTTTATTGCATCCGCCACGGCGAAAAGCGCCGTCAGCTTGCCGTCCGCTGCCATGTATATTGGCGTTTTGCCATCCGCGCTCAGCGCTGCCGCCTTTTCCTCCAGCGGGTTGTCTATGCCCTGCTCGCGCATAAGCCTTGCGCTGCCCATAACTATGTGCGTCCCGCTCACGGTGCAGTCCACGCCGTGCCCCGCGCTGGCCTTGAAGCCCTCTGCATCTGGCACGGTTATGCTGCGCTGCTCCGCCGCAGCAAGTATAGCCTTGGCAAGGGGATGCTCGCTCTGCTTTTCAGCCGCCGCCGCAAGGGTAAGCGCGGCTGTTTCATCCGCGCCGGGCGCGGTTATTATGTCCGTAACCACGGGCGAACCGGTAGTGACTGTTCCGGTTTTGTCCAGCATAACGGCGTTCACCTTGCCCGCCGTCTCCAGCGCTTCGCCGCTTTTTACCAATATGCCAAGCTCCGCTCCGCGCCCGGCAGCAACCATTATCGCCGTTGGCGTTGCAAGGCCCAGCGCGCACGGGCAGGCGATTACAAGCACCGATATGAATACCCTTACCGCCAGCGCAAAGTCACGGGCGAACACGAGCCACAGTATGAATGCCAATATTGCCACGCCGCCGACCGCCGGAACAAAGTACGCCGCAACGGCGTCCGCCATGCGCGCTATGGGAGCCTTTGACCCCTGCGCTTCTTCAACCATATGCACTATGCGCCCAAGCGCCGTATCCGCGCCCACGCCCGTTGCCGTGAACAGCACCGCGCCTTCGCCGTTTATGGTGCCGGCGTATACCTTATCGCCAATTTCCTTATCAACGGGCATGCTTTCGCCGGTAAGCATGGCCTCGTTCACGCTTGTGCGGCCGGATACAATGGTGCCGTCCACGCTCACCCGCTCGCCGGGCTTAAGCACCACCGTGTCGCCCATCATAACGTCTTTGGCGCTCAGTTCAACCTCCGCGCCGTTGCGCATAACGCGGGCCGTGTCCGGCGCAAGGCTCATCAGCTTTTTGATAGCGTCACCCGTGCGGCCCTTGGACAGCGTTTCCAGATATTTGCCGAACTGTATCAGCACTATTATCATGCCCGCCGATTCAAAATAGAGCGAATGCATGGCGTGCATATCCCCATCGGCGATTTTTATAACACCGTATATGCTGTAAAGCGTTGCGGCAAGCGTGCTTACGGCTATGAGCGAATCCATGTTGGGGCTTTTGAGCCACAGCGCCTTGAACCCGCTCCTGTAAAACCGCCTGCCCGCGATAAGTATGGGTATTACCAATATCAGCTCCGCCAGCGCATAGTTGAGCGTGTTATATTCCGGGTCTATAAAGCGGGGCAGCGCATGCTCAAGCCCCTTTATCATAGGCGCCATGGCAATATAGAAAAGCGGAATACCGAACACCGCCGCGAATATGAGCCGCCGCTTCATGTCCCGCTTTTCGTTGGCCTTTTTTGCGGCCATCTCGGCCTTGGCCTTCTCCGTCAGGTCAAACGGATTATACCCCGCGTCCTTAACGGCCTTCTTCAGCGCCGCCTCGTCCGTAACATTTTCGTCATATACTATGTTTGCGCGTTCCGCGGCCAGATTAACGCTTGCGCTTTCCACGCCGCCAACGCCATTCAGCGCGCGTTCCACCCGCGCGGAGCACGCCGCGCAGCTCATTCCGCCCACGCCCAGTTCAAGCCTTTTCATTCTGTCCTCCTTTTTGGCTTAAAAAGCTTATATATGGCATTGTCTGCCTTATTTCGTTTTTGTATACAGAATTATAGCGCAACATCATTCCGCATTCAAGCGGTTGATGGGAATTGGTTTGATTGATTTAACCACCCCCCCTTTCACATTCCCCCTCCCCTCTGCATAATATGGAATCAGCCAATAGATGCGGAGGTAGAAAGAACAATGGTAATTGCAAAAAAGGCAGCGATGATACTTGCGGCAGCCATGCTGCTGTGCGCGCTCATGTGCGGCTGCGGCGGCGGCAGCGAACTGCGCCACGTTACACTCAATGAGGTCACGCGCAGCGTGTTCTATGCGCCGCTGTACTGCGCGGTGTCGCTCGGCTATTTTGAAAAAGAAGGTCTGGACGTGGAAATAGTCACAAGCGGCGGCAGCGACAAGAGCATGACCGCCCTTATATCCGGCGATGCCGAGGTCGCCCTTATGGGCCCCGAAACGGGCATATACGTCGCCAATCAGGGCCTTGAGAATCATCCCATGATAGTGGCGCAGATAACCAAGCGCGACGGCTCCTTCCTCGTAGGCCGCGAAGCCGAACCGGACTTCGACTGGGAATCCCTTCGCGGCCGCAGCGTGATAGGCGGCAGGCCAGGTGGCATGCCTTACATGACACTGTGTTACGTTCTCAAGTCCCATGGTCTTGTGCCGGGCGAGGATATGGAGGTTATAGACAACATACAGTTCCCGCTGATGGGCGGCGCGTTCGAGGGCGGCACGGGGGACTACGTTACCCTGTTTGAGCCCACGGCGAGCGAGTTCGCTTCGTCCGGCAGGGGGCATATAGTGGCCAACGTGGGGCTTGAAAGCGGCGAGGTGCCGTATACAACCATTATGATGAGCAGCAAGACCATTGCCGAGGAGCCGGAATTCGCGCTGAGCTTCGTGCGGGCGATATATAAAGCGCAGCAGTGGGTAAAGACCGCGTCAGACGAGGAAGTGGCCCGCGCCATGCAGCCGTTCTTCCCCGATTCCTCGATAGAAACGCTCTCCGCCGTGGCGAACAGCTACCGCGCAACGGACAGCTGGATGTATTCCCCCGCCATGAGCGAGGATGCGTTCACACGCCTTCAGGACATAATCGAGGCCGCGGGCGAGCTGAGCGCAAGGGTGGAGTTCGGCAGTTTGGTAGACAATTCCTTTGCCGATAAGGTAATGGGCGAATAATAAGCCTTAGCAAATAAAAAAGCGGCATAGCCAGTCATTTGGCCGTGCCGCTTTGTTTTTTATCAGCTCAGTTCAAACATGCCCATATAAAGCTGGTAATACTTGCCCTGCTGCTTTATCAGCTCGTCATGGTTGCCGCGCTCTATTATTTCGCCGTGCTCCAGCACCATTATCGCGTCCGAATTGCGCACGGTGGAAAGCCTGTGCGCTATTACGAACACCGTGCGGTCCTTCATCAGGCTGTCCATGCCCTTCTCAATCAGCGATTCCGTGCGGGTATCTATGCTGGAGGTAGCTTCATCAAGTATCAGCACGGGGGGATCCGCCACCGCCGCGCGAGCTATTGCAATAAGCTGCCGCTGGCCCTGGGACAGGTTCGCGCCGTCCGCAGTAAGCACGGTATCGTAGCCTTCCGGCAAGTGGGAAATGAAGTAATGCGCATTGGCAAGCTTTGCCGCGCTCACTATTTCCTCGTCCGTTGCATCAAGCCTGCCGTAGCGTATATTCTCGCGCACGGTGCCGGTGAAAAGATGCGTATCCTGCAGCACCATGCCCAACGAGCCGCGCAGCGACGCTTTCTTTATCTGCCTTATGGGTATGCCGTCGTATGTTATGCGCCCGCTCTGAATATCGTAGAAGCGATTTATAAGGTTCGTTATGGTTGTCTTGCCCGCGCCGGTGGAGCCTACAAAGGCTATCTTCTGACCCGGTTTTGCGTAAAGCGAAACGTTTTTCAGCACGTCCACCTTGCCATCATAGCTGAAGGTAACATCCTCAAAGCGCACGTCCCCGCGCACGCGGATAAGCTCGCCCGTGGGCTTTTTCCATGCCCAAATCTCTGTACGCTCGCTGCATTCTTCAAGCTCGCCTTTTTCGTTCACGCGGGCGTTTACCATAACTATGTCGCCCTCGTCCTCTTCCGCCTTTTCGTCAAGCAGGGCGAATATCCTCTCCGCGCCCGCAAGCGCGCTAAGCACGTTGTTCGCCTGCTGGCTTATTTCGGCCACGGGCATGGAGAAACTTCTGGTATACTGCAGGAATGCGCCCAGCGTGCCAATGTCTATTATTCCGGCAACGCCCAGCAATCCGCCGCTTGCGGCAATTATTGCATATGTAACGTGGGACAGGTTGTTCATTATCGGCCCCATTATGCTGGCAAGCGTGCTTGCGGCGGCGGTGTTCCTCCTAAGGGTTTCGTTCAGCTCGTCAAAGCGGCTGTTCACGGCCTGCTCGTGGCAGAATACCTTTACCACCTTCTGCCCTTCTATCATTTCCTCAATATAGCCGTTCACCTTGCCCACGCTGTCCTGCCGTGCCTTGAAGAAGCGGCCGGAACGGCCCGCTATTGCCTTGGTGATAAGCATCATTATCACCAGCATCAGTATGGCTATACCCGTAAGTATGGGGTTGAGCACGATCATCATTGTGAATACGCCTACTATTCTTACGGCGCTGCTTATAAAGCTTGGCAAGCCCTGGCTTATCATTTCGCGCATAACATCGGTATCGTTGGTGTATGTGCTCATTATTTCGCCGTGCGTGCGCTTATCAAAGTAGCTTATTGGCAGCGTTTGCATCTTGGTGAACATTTCAAGGCGCAGCTTCAAAAGCGTTCCGGTGGATACGTTTATCATAAGGCGGTTATACATAAACGTGCCGAGTATGCCCGCCGTGTACACAACCGCCATAACGGTAAGCTGACCTATAAGGCCCGTAAAATCGGGATTGGCGTTGCCTATCCACGGCACTATGTATTCGTTAATTATGGGAACCAGCATATATGTGCCGGCAATGTTTGCGGCAACGCTTGCAAGCAAACCTATCAGCACCAGCACAAGCTGCCCACGGTACGGCTTAAAGTATTTCAGTATGCGCCTGAATGTGCCTTTGGCGTTCTTGGGCTTTGCAAAGCTCTGTTTCCTGGGTCCGGGCATTATTCCTCCACCCCCTTCTGCTGGGAATAGTATACCTCGCGGTATATTTCGCTGCGCTGCATCAGCTCCGCATGCGTACCAACGTCGTCTATCTTGCCTTCGTTCATAATAACTATCCTGTCCGCGTCCATAACGCTTGCAATGCGCTGGGCGATTATTATGGTCGTAGTGCTGCTAAGCTCTTCGCTCAGCGCTTTCCTTATGGCCGCATCGGTAGCGGTATCCACCGCGCTTGTGGAATCGTCCAGTATTATTATTTTGGGCTTTGATATCAGCGCGCGGGCTATGCACAGCCTTTGCTTCTGCCCGCCGGATACGTTCACGCCGCCCTGGCCAAGCTCTGTATCATAGCCATCGGGGAAATGCTTTATGAACCCGTCCGCCGCGGCCGCGCGGCACGCTTCTTCAATTTCCGCATCGGTCGCATCCGCGTTGCCCCATTTAAGGTTTTCCTTAATTGTGCCGGAGAACAGCACGTTCTTTTGCAGCACCATGGATACGCTGTGCCTAAGCGTTTGTATCTTATAATCCTTCACGTTGTGCCCCGCAACCTTGACCGCGCCGCTTGTCACGTCGTAAAGCCTTGGTATAAGCTGCACCAGCGTGCTCTTCGCGCTGCCCGTGCCGCCTATTATGCCTATCGTCTCGCCCGAGGCTATCTTCAGCTTTATGTGCTCAAGGTTCGGATTATCGGGGTTGCCGTTGTAGCTGAAGGATACGTCGTCAAACTCTATCGAGCCGTCCGTAACTGCAATGTCCTTGGCGTCGTCATCGTTTATGGAAGGCTTTTCCGCAAGCACTTCGGTTATCCTTGCCATGCTGGCCTTGCTCATAACAAGCATTACCATCATCATGGCGACCATCATAACGGCGCTGAGCACCTGCCCAATATAGCTTATAAAGCTTATCAGGTCGCCGGACTGCAGCCTGCCTTCAACTATCTGCACGCCGCCAAGGTAGCATACGGCTATCATGCAGATATATACCATATACTGCGCCATTGGCATTGCGACAACCAGCAGCTTTTCGGCCTTTACCTGATAATCCTTCACCTCGTTTGCGGAAAACGTGAAGCGTTCGTCCTCGTAATCCCCGCGCACAAATGCCTTGACCACGCGGATAGCCGTCAGGTTTTCCTGCACGTTTGCATTCATGGCATCGAACTTGGCAAGCATTGCCTTGAACCGCGGGAATGTTTTGCTCATCAGTATGCCAATGATTATAGCCAGTATCGGCAGCGCGAACAGGAACACCAGTGCAAGATCGGGGCTTATCCTTACCGCCATCACCGTTGCCGCAATCAGCATGAACGGCGCGCGTATGAACGTACGCACGGCCATCATGTATGTGTTCTGGATGGTGTTCACGTCCGTGGTAAGGCGGGTTATAAGGCTGGCCGTTGAAAAACGGTCCACGTTTGCAAAGGAAAAGCTCTGCACCCGTTCAAACAGCCCGCCGCGCAGGTTCTTCGCAAAGCCGGCGCTGGATACGCTTGCAAACCTTGCGCTCAGCGCGCCAAGGCTCAGCGAAGCTATTGCCATAAGTATCATCATAATACCGCGCTGTATTATAAACGCGGTATCCTTGTTCTCTATGCCTATATTCACAATGTCCGCCATCATGTACGGTATGCTCACTTCCACCAGCACCTCGCCTATTATCGTAAGCGCGGCCAAAATGGATTTGAACCGGTAGCCCTTAGTGTAGGGCCAAATTGTCTTTATCATGCCTTTTCATCATCCTCCAGCCTTCTCAATTCGTTCATCAGCTCGCTCAGCGGCTTGCCCGCGCCTTCCTTATAAAGGTTCGCAGCCATGCGGGAATAAAGCTCGATCAGCTTCTGTTTCTCCTCGTCGCTTATTCCTTCAAACATTTCGCCGTCCAGCCGCTTGAATGCAGCCTTCACCTTTTTGTGGTTTTCCCTGCCCTTTTCGGTCAGTTCAAGCCGGGTGCAGCGCATGTCCTTCTCGTCCGTCGTTTTCACTATAAGCCCCGCGTTTTCCATGCGCCTTACGCTGCATGTTATGCTGGGCGGGCTAACCCCCAGCGATTCCGCCGCTTCCGCCTGCGTGCAGCGCGGGTGCGTTTCAATGTAATCAAGTATCGGCCCCTGCCCGCGGTGCGCATCGGTGCCGCGCAGCATTGTCTGTATGCGCATACGGCGTATCAGCTCCAGCCTGTGCATGGCGTCCACAACGTTCCTGTCGTCCATTCCTCGCTCTCCTTTCGACAAAAACTCCATAAATCTCCAAGAAACATACATATTCTTACAAAAAAGGTTAAATAACTAATAATTAACCAATTAATCGACATTTTACCCATAAAACTTCAAGAAAGCAACAGAAACATCAATATTTTACAAAATTGTCCCAATTTCTTATTTTTACCGCCAAAAATTGTGAAATTCTGCTAAATTCTTCCCCTATCGCTGCGGAAAATGCGGTGTTATGCTTTATACACGGAAAGCAATATTTCCCACCGAATAGACATTATAGGAGGTCGCACATGACAAAATTTAAGGTATTGATGGCAGACAGCAACCCGCAGATGCTCAGCATGATGAAGGAATATTTCACCGCACAGGAAAACGTGAGCGTGTTCGACACCGTGACCGACGGCGTAAGCGCGCTGGAGGCGCTGCACAAAACCCGCTACGATGTGCTGATAACCGAGCTTATAATGCCGCGCGCGGATGGATTTGAAATAATGGAGCGCATTGCGGCGGGGCTGGTGAGCGACGCGCCGGCGGTTATGGTGGTAAGCACCATGCGCAGCGAGGACATGGTGCGCCGCGCGTGCTCGCTGGGCGCAAAGTATTACATGGTCAAGCCTGCCGAGCCGGAGGCGATATACAAGCGCATGCTGGATATGGCGGACGAGCCGCAGAGCGCGTATTCGCAGCTGCTCATGCCCTCCCAGCAGCCCAAGACGCTTGATGAAAAAATAACCTCCGTGTTCCTTGTTATCGGCATTCCGGCGCACATAAAGGGCTATCATTACCTGCGCGAGGCCATACGCATGGTGTATTTCCAGCCGGAGCTTATAAACCGCATCACAAAGGAGCTTTACCCCGGCATAGCCAAGCGGTTTTCCACATCCGCCTCCAAGGTGGAGCGCGCCATACGCCACTCCATAGAGGTCGCCTGGACGCGAGGCAGGATAGAGAACATAAACCAGCTTTTCGGCTATAACATATATTCAAAGAACGATAAGCCCACTAACGGCGAGTTCATAGCCCTTGTGGCGGACAAGCTGATAATGGAAGACGCCCGCGGCAAGGAGCAGGACATCCGCCCGGCGATATAGGCATTGGTTTACCTCCCGATGGATCGCTCCCGTATAAATTCGTGCGGGGGCGATTTTATGCACTCCGTTGTATACGCTGCATAATATTAAGTATTATACCCGCATATGCAACCTCTACACACCCTTTATGCACACTCTCAGCCCCCTAAACAGCCCACCCTGTGGATAACTCTGTGGAAATTGTGGATAACTCCCGGCTGTATATACATAGTATATTCATAATTTGACGTTCGGGGTCGGTTTGGGACGGATTTTCGCAAACCAGCGCCCACCTATATTTTTGCGTTTGTGTTGATATTGTAAACACGTCCTCGTATAATTATACTGAAGTGAGGTGAATACTATGCCTAAAACCGCAAATATGCACACATTTACAGCGCAAGAAGCAGCCCTTCAGGCGGATGAGCAGTTCCGCTCGGTTGAAGCATCCTCATCCAATGCCATAAACACGCTTGAAATCAAGTTTTACAACAAGGTGGACGATAAGCTGCTAAAATTTGCTGTAATTATTTCAAAAACAAATGGTAAATGGATATTTTGTAAGCATAAAGAAAGGGATACCTATGAGTTTCCGGGTGGGCATCGGGAAAAAGGTGAATCGATCTTAAGTGCTGCAAAGCGCGAGCTAAGCGAAGAAACCGGTGCAATAGATTTCGCAATTACGCCCATTTGTGCCTACTCAGTCAAGGGATACGCCAAAGTAAACGAAAACGCGGATGAAAAAACTTATGGAATGCTGTATTACGCGGATGTGTATTCTTTCGGAGAAATTCATAGTGAAATAGAAAAGATAATTATTGTAGATAAGTTAGTAGACAACTGGACATATCCTTTGATTCAACCATGTTTGCTGCAAGAAGCAACGAACCGAGGTTTTCTGTAATCCATTGCGCGCCGTGAACTTGACCGCGAGGAACACAGCAGATTGTCCGGCCGTTATCTGATTCAAATGATAAAATACCTCAACTGATTATTACCCGAGAAATAATACTAAAAAAGTGGCCGAAAGGCCACTTTTATTGTATATCGAAAACCCCGCCATAGTGGCGGGGTTGAAAATAGCTTAAGCGATG
>OLNF01003785.1_pt1 | contig 10763 bp, 15 predicted proteins | sample 1673061 | NCBI WGS metagenome assembly OLNF01 (sample SAMEA3136751, study PRJEB25190) | human gut metagenome | reverse complement strand
GGCTGCGCCAGATGGATTTGATTGGTGGTTCCGCGTTGGGCGCGGGTACGTTGGTACACGACGGACTGCTTGCGGTAGGTGGCCCTCATTCGTCCGCTTCGCGTCCACCTTCCCCCCAGGGGAAGGCTTTGGTTAGCACTATCCACCATAAGAAAGTGCAACATTCCAAATTTATACCGCGTAGGCAGAGCCTTCCCCGAGGGGGAAGGTGGCCCGGCTCAAGCCGGGTCGGATGAGGGCCACCTACCGCAATCTCTCCGTATCGGTAAATCGTATTCACCAAATGAGGTTGAGCTTCTCCACGACCTCCGGTCCATCCGGCCCGCCGAACGCCACCTCATCGCTGGCCAAGGCAAAGAGATAGAGCGATTCGATCATCACCACACCATCCTCCTGGATATCTTTCACGGTGATCTTCGCCGTAAAAAACGGGAAATACACAAAGCCCTTTTGCAGGGCCACCGCCTCCTGCCGCATCTCCGGGGTGAAGTGCGGCTGTAATTCCGCTGGGCAAGAGACGATGGGATTCTGCACCCAGACCGCCAGGCCCAAAAACACCGCCGCCAGACACGGCACAAAGACCTTGCCCAGCGTCCGCTTCGTCCGTTCCAGGCGGAACAGACGAACGACCACATAGCTGACGCCGTAAGCGATCAAAGCCAGCACTGCCAGCTGGAACAGGACCGCAGCGAGGGTGAGCAGTTTGTCCGCGATACCGTAGGATACATGCACGTTCATAGTGTTTCCCACCATCCACAACGACTCAGAAAAACATCTGGCCGTCGATCTTCATTCCGCCCCAGGGATATTTTATCATCAGGTTATCAGCCTGCCTGTTGTCTGTAATGTGATACTGGGCCGTACCGTGCCACATCATTTTCACATCAACATATTCCACATATTGTCTTCCGTTGTCCAAATCGATCTGATGCGCGTAGACGACCCGTCCATCCCGCTCGCCGGAGATGGAGGTGGGCTGAATACCAATGAGATCCAGATAGGCCAGGTCCCAACAGACCCGCTTCTCGTCCAACGCTTTCCCGCTCTCGGCCTGATAGTCCGCAATGAAGCGCTGGGCCTCCTGGCGCGTCCAGTCCGTGTGCGCCGCGCCTGCCGAGAGGATGCGGGGCCACAGGAACAAGGCCAGCACAACTGCTGCCGCCACGATCGCAAGGATCAAAGGCCAACCGGTCTTTTTCATTGTTTTCATGGTGTGCTCCTTTCACGCGCTCCCCCGCCGACTGCGCCACAGCTGGAAGCCGGAACTCACCGCCACCAGCAGAAAACCTCCAAGGCCCCAGAAGTTCGGGGGATCGTTGTAAATAAACGGGATGTCAAATAAAAAGGCGTCTACCAGCACCAGGGCGGCAAGGATCAGGCTGACCACCAAGGTAGCAACCCAGACTTTTCGACTTACCATAGGCACCTTCCTTTTTACCTTCCGGCCAACCGCCCCGCAAATCGTCTTCCCAGGCCGCACAGCGCCAAGCCGCAGGCCATGCCCAGGCCGAGCATCCCCAAGTAGACCGCGAGGATCGCCGAGAGATGGCCTTGGCAGATCACCGTCGCGATGAACTCACACACGCCATACATCACCAAGGCCGCCAGCGCCAGGCCCAGACGAGCCTTGTCCTTTGGCAGAAAGAAGGACAGCACGCCGCCGAGCACCACAAAGCCTACAAAGTACAGTCCAAAGCCACCATGGACAATGCACTGCAATACATCCAGTCCATACATCGTGTTTCCCTCACTTTCTTACTAAGGTTTTACCTTCCGGCGAATCGCCGCGCAAACAGCCGTCACCACAGCTGCGGTCAGGATTTTATAGAAGTTCCATATGCCTTCACCATACCACATAGAAACCACAGTATCTATGCTAATATATCCCATATGAAAGTCCGGCCAAGTCAGCACATCGACGATTGGGTACACAACAATGTAGAGCAACGACCCTATGATTTGAACCCGAACGACCTTTTCCAGCGCAGCGTTCCAATCGCTTTTCCACGTCCTCCAGATCATCAGGATCGGAAGCAGATGAAGCGCCAGAGTCGTGATCCATGCATAGCTCATCAAACTGCCCTCGCTTTCTGTTGGTCATGTTATCCTCTTGCTTTTTCCAAAGTTTTCTTTGTGTCGATATCGTACCATGAATTGGGAATGAAAGCAATAAAATTTGCAAAATTATATAAAACTTTAATAATTTATCCTTAGTTGTTTAGGCTATTTTGTGCCATAACAAGAAGAAATCCGCTGTAGGTAGTTCTTATCTCCAATCCATAAAGGCTTGAAAATACATCCTACCTACAGCGGAAAACCGTTACTCAATATGTGTCGCTCCCCAAGGCCGTACCACTATGGTTGCATCGCCTCCATCATCAACAGTGTGGTAATAAATTGTGCCGTCCCAGCCAGTTTTTACATCCACTTGAAGACTGTATTGCTTACCTCCATCCAGTTCCATATTTATAAGGTAAACAACTCGGCCATCTCGTTCTCCATAAATCGCATCAGCCCGTAGCCCTTGTTTAGACAAGTAGGACAAATCTCGGCAAACAGCTTTCTGGTCGATAGCTGTTTTATCAGAATTAGATACTTGATAGGCTTCACTCAGGCGCTCGGCCGTTTCTCTCGTACTAACGCTGTTCGCATCTATCGCCACCAAAGCGCGGGGCACACCCCATAGAGCCAGCACCACTGCGACTATAACAAGAATCACAATCGCGGCTAAGCCCTTCTTGTTGATCGTCTTCATAGAGCGGCACTCCCTCCTATATCCGTTAGTTCAAGGTTGTCCTCAGCTCGTATAAGTTTTTATAGATACTGGCTCCCTTATAGTTTGTTCTTGTATAATATGTTCCAACAAATTTTTTGTAAAATTTGAAGGTATCATTTCCCATCCGACCATACGAAGTTACCTTGTAGGACACAGTGTTTGTATTGTCCGCCATTTCTTCAGCTTTAGTTTTCAATGCTAATCCGATTTCTGCACATCTCTCCCCGGCAAAGTCTGGACTTACCGGAAAGAGATAAGTTGCAATAGCATATCCGATTGCATACCCTGCTAAATATCGGATAGCTTTACCCAGATAAACATTAGGGTTATTGTGTGCCATCGGTCCAACGTTATATTCAGCTGCAGTCGTTCCAGGAAATGGCTTGTTAGAGTAAGCGTAGTCGAACGCTACTAGTGGCATAATCTCTGTATTCAACATTCCGTCCACATCACTAGGCTCTGGCCGCTCAAGCTTAACTCCGTTGAGGAAACTTGTACCATCCGCTTTAATCAGAATGACATCGTGGCAATCTCCCTCCACAATATCAATCGTCATACTTCCATCTTCACCATAACTAGGGGTTAATATAGTCCGTAACTTCTTCTGTAAGATGATACGCATAGGTAATCGTTCCATCCTCATGTTTCTCAGAAACAGTCATCCCATCCACGAATAAATTCGCAGACCGCATTGCTTCCATGTCCTCTTTCACTTTCGTGCTGGTGCCATCTGCTGCCGCAGCAGGAACCACCAACGATGCGCCCATACAGAGGGCCAGTACCAACGATAAAAATCGTTTTTTCATAGTATACTCCTCCTCACTTTGCTGGTCAAGTTTTGAATCCAGATCTTAGCATCATTCCACTTACTCTTTTTACATTATCACTTCTCCTTACAAGCCACTATATCAATTTTCTAACTACACACCGGAGGTTCCTTACTTTTTCTTTCAGTGGCTATTCTTTATTCCTCACCGATTTTATCTTGAATCTTTTTTTAATCTTCGATTGTATAATACATCATCTTCTGTCGTTTGTCAAGCTATTTTCACAGATTTACAATTATTTTTTAACTCTTCTTTATAAAAAGAAAAGCCACGTTTCATCCGTGGCCTTTCCATACAATTAACCGTAAGTGATCCAATCGGGTTCAACCCAATAACCGCGAGTCTCATTCCAATGTCGGTACTGCTTCTTTCCTTGATAAACACGCAATTTTACAACGATCTTATCTGCCATAGGTACAACCGAACCACTACTCCGCTCGGCAACAGGTGCCTCTTCAATCATCCCTACTTCCTGTGCGCCCGCCGAGAGCACAGAACCGCTAATCATAAACGCTAAAATAAGCATCACAATAAATTTTTTCATAGCCTAAGATAATCACTCCTCTATTACTGTTACACCTTGCTGAATCAATTCCTCTGCAACACTGCTAGGAATATCTACTGATTCATTCTGGTAAATTTCCTGATAACTTCCATCTTTCCTATGTAACAGCTTAATTTCACCTTCCTGCATATATTGAATTTTTTCTCCATTTTCATCCAGCTCTGGTACCTCATAGCTCGACTGCAAAACAAACGAATAGGATGCAATGATAAGTGCCACAAAAAGGGCCGCAAACACAGGTTTTGGAAGTTCTTTTCGCTCGGTTGGTTTCAAACTAGCTACAATATACGAGAAGCGTTCTTCTACATTTGACATAGCAAAGTTTCCGATAAGAGAAGCCGAGCCAATCGGCACTGTTTCCTGCATCTCCATGGCCCGCTTCAACTGGTTTTTGATGATTCTCATATAGGCAGCTGTTTCTTTTCTATTGTAGTTTTTTACGACTGCCAAATCACATTTGATTTCCAAAACTTGATCCATGTCTTTGCCCAGAAGGTAGACCAGAGGATTCCACCAGAAGAGGCATTGAAAGACTCGAATCATCCACTTGACCAGCAGATCGTGAGTCTGAAAATGCTGTAACTCATGGCACAGGATATGAAACAGTTCTTCTTCCGTATATTCCTGGCTTGGCAGAAGGATTTGTCGTCTGAACAGTCCAATTCCACAAGGTGTGGACAAACCAGAGCAACACAACACTTGAATCGGAATACGGCGTTTGTTCCCCCGCTGCAATTCATCCAGTATTTTTTGAAGCACCTGATTTTCTTGTTTTGGGAGCCGGTCAATGTCCCGTTTTCCTCGATGATAGCGTATCAAAAATTGCGCGAATAAGAGGATGCTTCCTACTGCCCATACAAGTAGCAGGAAATCAGAAATCAAAAATGTTCCCTCCATCATTGGAAGGTTGGCTTCGTTAACATCATGTAGTGGATTCATCAGTGACGGCGCACTGATCACAGCAGCAAACGGCAACTCCAGAGAGAAAAACATCCGTCCCAAACAAAACAGATAGAGACAGGCAAGATAGCCAAAATTCAGCATCCGAATCGTCTTGACTGACTTTCGGCTCAAGTAAAGCACTACGATCAGCAAGCTACTCAACAGCACTGCCGTTACAAAAGAGAATAGTGTGATGTGCATCTCTGGTTACGCCTCCTCGACCTCCTGCAAGATGTCTTCCAGGCGATCCAGCAGTTTCGCGTTGGCTTTGCCCTTGCTCTCCCGCACCAGAGCTGCCATGACGTTGCTCAGTCGTTCCGTGTCGAGTTCCCCCGCCGAAGTCTCTGCCATGGCTTCCAGCATTTGGGGAAGCTGGTCTTTTTCCAGATGCTCTGCTGCCGACTTGGCGAACAGCTCCGCCTTGGACCAGGTGGGGACGAATTGCCGGGCGTAGGTCTTGCCCTCCCGGACAAAGCCGGCCACTTGGATGAGGCCCCGCTTTTCCAGCGCTTGCAGCATCACGGGCAGGTAGTTGTCCTTCCAGCTCCGCTCGACGGGCATGTTGCGCAGCTCTGCGCGGCTCATGGGGCGGTTGGCCTGCCACATCATGTCCATCAGCTCTTCCTCCCTGGGGGTCAGGTCATACTGTCTGTTTCTAACCATTCTACTCACCACCTTTTCCAAATAATTTTGAAAATATTTTTTAATTTTCATTTTTATGTTATACGATTTTATGGCTTTTGTCAAGTCAGAACGGACAAAAATAGCCCCCGCACCGTTTTTTGAACAAAGCGGTGCGGGGGCTGCGATCACTCGGAGATCACGATGACGCCCACGGGACAGTCGTTGGCGGCTTGGCGGGCGGCTTCCTCCTGGTCGGAGGCGACGGTGGAGGGGACGGCCTCGGCCACGCCCTCGTCGTTGAGGTGGAAAAGCTCCGGGAACTCGTCCGCACAGAGGCCACAGCTGATGCAGCCGTCGGTCACGGTCACGTGCATAGGGACACACTCCTTTGTTCGTTGGTTCGTTAATTTCGGCGCGGGATGCGCTGAGGGTTAGTGTGTCGTTTTGCAGGGCAGATTATGCAGGCGCAGGCAGGGTCAGGTCTCTCCCTCTCGTTCCAGGCGGTCCAGGAGGGCCTCACAGCCCTCCACGATGTCGTCGTAGGTCACGTCAAAATTGCCGGTGTACCAGGGGTCTGCGATGTCACGGGGACGGGGACAGTCATCCAGCAGGCGGCGGATCTTATGGTCCGGGTCACCCCCGGCGATGCGGGTCATGTTCCGCACGTTGGCGCTGTCGGCGGCCAGGAGCAGGTCGTATCGGTCATAGTCGGCGCGGGTCATCTGCACCGCCCGGTGGTCGCCAAAGGGCACGCCCATCTCCTTCAGCTTGCGTTTGGCCGGGGGATAGATCGGGTTGCCGATCTCCTCCCGGCTGGTGGCGGCGGAATCTGTCACGCAGGCGATCCCCCGCGCCGCCGCCCGCTGGGCAAAAATATACTGCGCCATGGGACTGCGGCAGATGTTGCCGTGGCAAACGAAAAGTAGTTGAATCATTGAAATGTTCCTTCTTATAACGCCTCAAAGCGCTGTATTTCGCATTGAAAATGCAATGCTTAGTCGCTGAGCAGCCAATCTATGAGATTTTCGGACTTGATGCCATCATAGGAACGGATAAAGCTGCGGTCCATAGACAGCACGATTTTTTCATAGTTGTCTGGAATCAGGCGCAGCGGGCGAAGCTCCCGTTCCCGGGTCTCCGGCGACTGCATGCTCTCCGTCACTTGGATATATATCTTATCGTTTGGCTTTTCCGCAACGAAGTCAACCTCTGTTTCTCCGACTTTTCCGATATACACCCGATAGTCACGGCGGAGAAGCTCCAGAAATACGATGTTCTCAATAATGTGCCCTCGGTCAGTATCTCGATAGCCTAACAGCATATTGCGAAAGCCCATATCAATGATATAGTTTTTGCCCAGCGTTTTCAACAGCTGCTTGCCTTTTACATCGTACCGACCGACAGAGAAGAATACAAATGCATTGTGCAGCATGGAAATATATTTGTCCACTGTTTTCCCTGCGATGCTTTTCTGCTTTCCGGTATGAATGTCTCCCTCGTTGGAGAGCACATTTCCGATGCTGTTTGGGGACGTGATACTGCCGATGTTGGAACACAGAAACAGCATGATTTTTTGGAGCATTGCTTGGTCTGCTCCGCTGTTGCGCTGCAAAATGTCCCGCAGTACTACCGTGGAATAGATGCCCTCCAACGCCTGATTGCTTCTGGCCTCGTTGAACTTATATTCTCTCAAGATAGGCATTCCGCCGAACTGGAGATACTTCTGGAATTTTTCATCCATAGTCACATCGGCTGCAAATTCGTAGAAGTCCAGAAACTCCTTAAACGACAGCGGCAGCATCCGTATCTCTACATACCTGCCGGAGAGCAGCGTGGAAAATTCCGTGGACAGCAGGTAAGCATTGGAGCCTGTGATATAGATGTCTACATCAAAATCCAAACGGAACGACTCGATCGCTTTTTCCCAATGCTCCACAGCCTGTAGCTCATCAAAGATCAGGTAGGTCTTTCCTTCCGCGGCAATCTGCTCACTGACATAATCATAAAAGGAAAGATAGTCGGTCAAGTCACGATAGCGCAAAGACTCCAGATTCATATGGATAATGTGAGAATCCGGCACACCGTGTTTCAACAGATACTGATGGTACAAATCCAGCAAGGACGATTTCCCGCAGCGTCGGATCCCAGTGACGATTTTCACCAGATCCACATCCTTGTTTTGAATCAGCTGATTCAGATATTGGGGGCGATCAATCAATTTGGTCATAACGCACCTCCTGAATTTCTTGATCCTATTATATCCAAAACTTCAAGAAAGTAAAGAGTTTTGGACATACAAGTCTGAAACTTCTTAATATTAGAACATTTCCGACTTGTGCGGACGAAAAATCCAGCTGTATTCACGACACGATGGATCATCAAAATGTCACAAGCGTTCTCCCGCCGCCTTTACCAGCGCCTTGAAGAGATCCCGGCTGTCCTCGTCGGTCTGATAGGTAAGCTCCGGGTTCCACTGCACTGCCCAGGCAAAGCGGACGGTGGGCAGGCAGGCTGCCTCCACCAGACCGTCCTCGGCCCAAGCCATGGGGGTAAGGGACGGGGCCAGCTCCCGGATGCCCTGGTGGTGGTAGCTGGTCACGTTCAGTTCTTCCACGCCCAGCCCCCAGTGCAGCGGGCTGCCGATGCCCACCCGGACCTTGTGGGCTGGCACATCATAGGGCGGCGACTGGAAATGCTCGATGTCTGAGGGACGTTCCGTGGACAGGTGTTGGTACAGCTTCCCGCCCATGGCCACGTTCAGCAGCTGGAGGCCCCGGCAGATGCCCAGCATGGGCTTGTCTGCTCCCAGGACCATTTCCAAGAGCTTGATCTCCATCTCGTCCCGTTGGGGAAGACATTGGCCGCAATGCGGCCCCTTTGCCTCCCCATACAGCTCCGGAGAGACGTCCTGGCCGCTGGTAAAGAGGAAGCCATCCATCGTCTCGACCAGCTGCTTCAGGCTGGCCTCTTCCATCGTCATGGGCAGCACCACCGGCAGCCCCCCGGCCTGCTCAATGCCGTGGAGATAGCCGGGGTGCATCCAAAAGCTGTTTCGTTCCGGGTCCACCAGGGGCAGCACACCGATCAGCGTTTTTTTCATACGCAAAAGCCTCCAAAATGCAAGATAAAATTATTCTCCTGCATTTTATCACAAAATGGGGTGGATAGCAACAGAGGACAGCCGTCCTCGCTGTCCTCTGTCTGCAATCTGTTTACTGTTCCAAAGCCACCCTCGCCTGCAAGACTTTTTTCTTTACGACCACATAGGCCACGGCCAGCGCCGCCGAGGCGGCGATCCAGCTGGCCGGGTAGACCAGCAAGAGGCCCAAAAACGTCGGGGACAGAGGGAAGATCAACTTGATCCACAAAATACGCAGGCCGCAGATAAAGGCCGCGCAGAGGATTGTTGGGACCAGGGAATAGCCCAGGCCCCGCAAAGTCCCGGAGAGGATTTCGATGATGGTATTGAATCCCTCGAAGGGCAGGATCCATTTCATCCGGGTCAGGGCCAGGAGCGCAATGGCCCCGTCCGTCGTATACAGGCCCGCAAAGCCCAGGCCGAAGGCCACGAGAAGGAGGGAAAACGCCTCTCCCAGACCAACGCCCAGCAGCAGACACCACTTTGTCGCCTGGCGGCAGCGGGTGAGATTGCCCGCCCCGTAATTCTGTCCGGTAAAGGTCATGCTGGCCTGGCCGAAGCTGTTGACCAGGTAGTAGACAAAGATCTCCGCCGTCACACCGATGGTGGAGGCCGCCACCACCTGGGAGCCCAGGCGGTTGAAGCCCGTTTGGATGATGACGTTGGCAATATTGAACATCATACCCTGCACCGCCGCGGGGATGCCGGTGTAAAGGATGGCCCCGGCCAGCTTCCGGTCCAGCTTGAGCTGAGAAAGCTCCACGCGGACCGGCCCCGTCTCCCGGCGGAGATAGTGAAAGAGCATCCCGGCCCCCACCACGTCTGCCAGCACCGTGGCGATGGCCACGCCTGCCACGTCCAGCTGAAAGCCGATGACGAAGACCAGATTGAGCACAACGTTCACTGCCCCAGAAAAAATCAGGCAGAACAAAGGCCGTCGGGTGTCGCCGTTGGCCCGTAAGATCGACGCCTCAAAATTATAAATCGTCTGGAAGAAAACGCCCAGCATGTAAATTCTCAGATACTTTCCCGCCAGCCCGATGATGTCCGACGGCGTATCCATGATCTCCAGCAAAGGCAGGGCGATGCACTCCCCCAGCACCAGCAGGATCGCCCCGCACAGAAGCGATAAAATCAACGCCGTATGCACCGCCTGCCTGGCGCGTTTCTCGTCGCTGGCCCCGATGGACCGGGCAATGACGACGTTGGCGCCCACGGCCAGGCCGGTGATGATGGTGATGAACAGATTGACGACGGAGCTGGTGCTGCCCACCGCCGCCAGGGCCAGATCTTTTTGGGCCGAGAACCGGCCCACCACCGCCACATCCGCCGAGTTGAACAGCTGCTGGAGCATACTCGTGGCGGCAATGGGTAGGGAGAAAAAGAGGATTTGCTTCCAGAGTGTCCCCTGTCGTAAGTCGTTGCGCGTTTTTGTCATCTCCTTAATGGTTTGCTAAAATAGTCTGGTAAGCCTCCGGGTCCGTGTCCCCCTCGGTGCTGATGAGCAAGACCACAGACGTTTCGTCCAGCCCCATCTTCTTGCAGGATCGTCACAATATCTCTCCTAGCACTTAATGGTATCCCCTCCCCCGCGGCCCACTGCGGGACAGGGCAGAGCCATTATAGCCTGAACGGTTTCTTTTTTCAATAGGCGATCCCTCCGGAAATTCTATTACGGCAAACAGCTCCACCGCCCAGCGCTGCAAACGCCGGGTCGGTGGAGCTGCTATGTCGTCTTCTCGTTCTGGTTGGTCTTACTTACCCTGCTGGGCGCGATACAGGAACGTCACGATCTGCGCTCTCGTGCAGTCGCTGCCGGTCCCGAAGAGCGCCTGGCTGATGCCGTTGGTCACGCCGTTCTGCGCGGCCCAGGCCACGGCGCGGGCGTAG